>Ga0111538_10001464_pt1 | contig 33047 bp, 31 predicted proteins | sample SoiMethybrSBSTD1_FD_79669 | JGI IMG/M metagenome (GOLD analysis project Ga0111538, IMG submission 79669) | Bulk soil microbial communities from a Populus tree surrounding site in Tennessee, USA - Soil MetaG P. TD hybrid SBSTD1 (version 2)... | ecosystem: Environmental > Terrestrial > Soil >...
GAGGCCGGCGCCCCGAATGCGCAGCGTTATCACACCGCGCTGCAGGAGCATCCCGATGCGGTGTTCGCCCACCGGGATGTTGCAAACGTGTTGAAAGGAAGATCCGGCTAAACCCAGACTTCCCGTCGGGTCAAGACGCCCGCGAGCGAGACACGTCCGCGCGTTCCCGGAGGGCCATGGCGTCGTGCTGCCGGCCCAACCACCAGCCGTTCACCGCCCAGACAGCAGCCGCCACCGCGCCGACGATTGCGATGCTCTGCGGTCCGAATCCCTTGGTCCGCATACCTGTCTCGAACTGCGCAAAGAGCGCGTCCGCAGCGCGATAGACGGGCACATCGACGAAGTTCTTGGCTTTGTACTTGGTCTCCTTGTCGAGTGCGCTCCACAACATCTCGCGCCCCGGCCGCACGAACGCGAACTGACCGAAGCGCCTGGTGACGATCGACACGACGACTACCGCCAAGGTGTTCCAGACCGCTAACGTGGCGAAGGCGAATGCTGTGGCGATTGGCACCATGGTGAGAAGCGTGACGAGGCCGAAGCGCGACGCGATGAAGCCAGTGAGAAACAGTTGCGACAGGATGGTCAGGCTCTGCACGATCCAGTCGAGCCGCGCGAAGAAACGCGTGCGTGCCGCCGGGTCTGAAAACGCGTCGGTGACCAGGCGAAGCTGGTCGAAATACAGGAACGTGTTCGCTGCGGAGATCAGGATGACGAAGAGCGCGATGCCAAGGATGTACGGTGACTGCAGCACCAGCGGCACACCCGCCCACATGCTGCCGCCGATGGCCCGGTCACGTCCGCGGTCGCTGCTGGCCGAGCCAGCCGGCGCATTGGACTTCCAGACGATGATCAGCGCCTTCTGACACACGATGGCGAGCACGAACAGCCCGGCGCCAAGAAACAGGATGCCGCTGTTGCCGATCCGGGACACCGCGAGGTCGGTGACGAGCGGGCCCGCCAGCGCTCCCGCGGTCCCGCCGGCGGCAATGATCCCGAACAACCGCTTCGTCTGATCGCTTCTGAATAGTTCGAGAACGAAGCTCCAGAAGACCGAGATCGTGAACAGGTTGAGGACGCTGATGAAGACCCAGAAAAACTGGCTCAGCCGCAGGCCGGGAGTACCACGACGAAATGCGAGGCCAACGACAGCCAGCGACACGGCGACAGCCGCATACGTCCACGGCAGGAACACGCTGCGGCGAAAACGGGCGACGAGCCAGCCGTACACCGGAATAACAACGACCGACGCGACCGCTGTCCAAATCCAGAGGTCGGCAAGTCGATCAGCCCCGATCAAGGTGCCGACTGTCTCGCGGACCGGCCTCACGGCGAAGTAGCCCGCCATGATGCAGAAGAACAGCAGAAAGGAGGCGACGACCGCCGGCATCTCGTGGCGGTCGATGCCGCCCACGCTCGCGACAAGGCGCCCGTACGCAGGTGGGGGAGTCATCGCGTGGTTTTTGCCGAGTAATGGCGCGCTAGCCGGCCGGCGACGTGAGCGGGCGCACTGGTGCCTCGGCCGGTTCGGACACGCGATCCGCCGACCGCATGGACCCTTGCCTCCGGCCGAGCCACAGACCAAGCATGCCCCACACCGCCGCGAGCGGCACGACTGCCGCCGCAAGCCCGATCAGTCCCAGCCCGAGCTGGCCGAGCCAGCCTTCGGTCCACGCGCCGAGCAGGTCGCCGCCCCGGTACACGAACGTGTCGGTGACCGCCTTGGATTTGTACTTGTCTTCGCGGCTCACCACTGTGAACAGCGTTTCGCGCGCCGGCCGGGTAATGGCGCGTTGAATCGCTCGGAAGAAGGCGTCGAACACGATGAGCATGGCAAACGACGACACGATCGCCAGGCCGATGAAGCCGAGCGCCGCTGCGACGGGCAAGAGCATCAAGGCGACGGCCACGCCGAAGCGCCTGATCAGATGCCCGGTGACGAGGAGTTGCAACACGAGCGTGGCTGACTGAGTGATGGTGTCGATCCATGCCAGCACGGTGGCGCGCATGTCGGTGTCCTGCCCGAGCGCGGCCACCATCTGCAGGCGTGTGAAGTAGATGAACGTCGCCACCACCGTCATCAGCAGCACGTACAGCGAGATGCCCGACAGGTAACGCGATTGCAGCACGCGGCCGATTCCCTGCCAGGCGCTGCCGCCAATAACCGCGCGATCCAGTGCCGCGGGCGCCTGCGCGCCCTCTGCGTTGACCGCAGGCTGCAGCCGCGTCACCAGCCAGGCTGTGACCACTGCCAAGCACAGGAACACTGCCGACACGAGCAGGAGCGCCGGCGCGCCGAGCGGGCGTGCGAGCATGCTCGCAAGCCACGGCCCGACGATAGCGCCGATCGTCCCGCCAACGGCGATCGCGCCGAACAGCCGCCGGCTCTGTTCGAGCGAGTAGCGGTCGGCCATCAGCGCCCAGAACACCATCGTGGCGAACAGATTGAAGACGCTGTACCAGACGTAGAAGACGCGGCCGCTCACGTCGCCCACGGCGCCGGGCGCCAGTTCGATGAGCAGGTAGAAGCCAACCAGGCTGGCCGCGAAGAAGAGATAGGTGACGGCGATAAACACCAGCCGGCGGAAGCGGCTCACCAGCCATCCGAACATCGGGTTGACCGCGAGCGTCACGACGGCAGTGCCGATGAACAGCCACCTGATCGTGTCGAGTCCGCCGCGCATCCCGATGGCATCGCGCGCCGGACGCATGACGCCGATAGCGATGAGAACGCAGCAGAAGTAGAACGCCGATACGAGGAGCGGCGCCAGCTCACCCCGGCGCACGTTGAGAAACCGTTGCAGAAAAGCCGTCATGCGAGCCAATCCCCCGGAACCTGCCCAATGCTATGGTCGATCACCGTGCACTCCGGCTATTAATAGGGTGCGACTATAGCAGCGATATGCACAAAATCGCGACTGAACTGCGACACGTTGTCCTTGGTGCGACGATCGTGTTCGCCGCGGCCGGGCCGGCGCGCGCGCAGAGCGGCGTTTCTCCGTACCGGCAGACGGTCGTCGTGACCGCCGCGACCACGCCGGTTGAACTGGGCACGGTCACCCGAACGGTGACGGTGATCACACGCGAACAGATCGACGCGCTGCCGGTGCACTCGGTCGCCGACGTTCTCCGGATTGCCGCGTCGGTCGACGTCCGCGCGCGGGGCATTCGCGGCGTGCAGACCGACTTCGCGGTGCGTGGGGCGAACTTCGGACAGATGCTGATGCTCGTCGACGGCGTGCGACTCAACGATGCCCAGTCGGGGCACCACAACGGCGACATACCTGTGGCGCTGGACGACGTCGAGCGCGTCGAAGTGCTCTACGGCCCGGGCTCGGCGCTGTTTGGCGCGGACGCCTTCGGCGGCACGGTGAACATCATCACGCGCAGACAGGTGGGTGAGCCGTCGCTGCTCGTTCAGGGCGGCACCTTTGGACTGGCAGGCGGTCGCGGTGAGGCGGCATTCGAACGTGGTCATGTCCAGCAGACAGTCGGCGTGTCAATGGAGCGCTCGTCGGGATTCATGTACGACCGCGATTACGGAACGGTCACGGCGCGCGGGCGAACGGCGATCGGCAGCGACACCAACGTCTCGATCGCGTTTCTGCGCAAGGAGTTCGGTGCGAACAACTTTTATGGCGGCAACGCGCCGTCGCGTGAGTGGACGAACCAGACGCTTCTTGCCGCCGATCATCAGTTCGGCTCCGCAGGGGGTTGGACATTCAACGCGCGTGGCTCATACCGGACGCACGGCGATCGGTTTGTGTTCAATCAGGAACGGCCCGAGTTGTCGGACAACCAGCATCGCACGCACGCGGCGCTCGGCGAGATTTCGGGATCCCGTCATATCGGACCCGCGCTGATGACCGCGGGACTCGAGAGCGGCGGCGATTGGATTCGATCGACAAACCTCGGCGATCACGAGATCGGCCGCGTCAGCGCCTTTGCTGAGTGGCGGCAGGATCTTGGCCGACGGGTTCAGGTCGACGCTGCGCTTCGCCTCGACCACTACTCGCAGTTCGGCCCCTCGTGGAACCCGTCAGCGGGCATCGGGTGGTCGCCCACGGAGACATTGCGCCTGCGTGCCTCGGCGGCCAAGGCATTTCGTGTCCCGACGTTCACCGAGCGGTACTACTCTGATCCGGCGAACCTGGCGCGGGCTGAGGTCGGGCCGGAAACAGCGTGGGCAGGTGAGGGCGGCGCGGACCTCTTTCTGCGTCATGGCTGGGTCATTCAGGCGACCGTCTTCGGTCGCGCCGATTCCGACGTGATCGACTGGCTCCGCCCGACAACGGCCGATCGCTGGCAGACCTACAACGTCCGCGACGTCGATACCGTGGGGGTCGAGTTTGGGACGCAGAAAACCTTTGCTGGTGGCGCCTTCGTGAACGCCCGGTTCACTGCGCTCGATCTCGACGCCGCCGCTGTGACGCAGCTGTCGAAGTACGTCCTCGACTATGCCCCGCGTTCGTTGACCGCCGCCGCTTACCTTCCGCTAGGGGCGTTCCACGCGGCACCAAGAATCGAATATCGCCGCCGGACACGCTCGACGGGGACGAGCGACTACCTACTCCTCGACGCCAGAGTCGGCCATCGCATCGGCCGTCTGCTCGACGTCTTCGTCGAAGGGGCGAATCTATTCGACGAGGACTATCAGGAAATCGCTGGCGTCATCATGCCTGGTGCGACGGTCAGCGTCGGTTTCTCGCTGCGCGCTCGCTGACGGTTTTCACTGCGGCGCCGGTTCCTGCTGGGTCAGGCAATGCAGCGTGCCGAGGCCCCACACGAGATCAACCGCATGGATGCCGACGATACGGTGAGAGGGCATGAGCTCGGCGAGCGTGTTGAGCGCGACGCGATCGTTGACGTCGTTGAACGTTGGCACGAGCACAGCGCCGTTTGCGATGTAGAAGTTTGCGTAGCTCGCCGGCAGACGCTCACCGTTCATGACGACCGGCCGTGGAAATGGCAGCTTGACGACGCGTAGCGGCCCGACGCCATCGGCTCCGCTGGCGCGCTCGAGCCGGTGAAGGTTGTCGATCGATCGTGCGTGGTTTTCATCCGCAGGGTCGTCCTCGACGGCAACAACTACCGTGTCCCGACTGACGAACCTGGCGACGTCGTCGACGTGTCCATGCGTGTCGTCGCCGACGCATCCTTCCCCCAGCCAGATTGTGCGCCGCACCCCAAGCCAGTCGGCGAACAGCCGCTCGTAATGGGCGCGCGTCAGACCAGGATTGCGCACCTGCACGTCGCTGAGCAGCCATTCTTCAGTGACCAGGAGCAGACCCTCGCCATTTACGTCGATGCCACCGCCTTCGAGAACGACGCGTCCCGGACGGCCGGACTGCTCCGGTTGCATCAACGGCAGATCGCTGATCCGGGCAATGGCGCGGCCGACGTCGATATCGCGCCGCCAGTTGTCGTACTTCGCCCACCCGTTGAACGCCCAGTTCACGAGCACGACCCGGCCGGATTCGTCCAGAACGCCGGTCGGCGCGGAATCCCGGAGCCAGACCCGATCGGTCGGAACGATATGCAGCCGGACGCGATCCGCACGGACGCCGTGCGCGGAGAGTGCTTCACCGGCCGATGCTTGCACGTCGGCGGAATGGCAGAGGATCTCGAGCGGCTCGTGGGCTGCCAGAACGCGCGCGATCTCGGCGTAGACCCACGGAATCGGAGCCAGCTTGCCCGGCCAGTCGGGCTCATGGTGCGGCCATGCGATCCACGTTGCGCGGTGTGTCTCCCATTCGGCGGGCATGCGGAGCCTGCCAGTGGAGTGCGTGTTCGAGGTCACGGGCCGGTCAGCTGCCGATGTAGCGGTTCAGGATCGGTCCGTAGGCGTCGATGCGGCGGTCCCTGAGGAACGGCCAGTTGCGGCGAACGGTTTCGATGAGTGCCGGGTCACACCGTGCAATCACGACCGCTTCGGATTCGCCAGCTTCGGCCACGTAGCGGCCGAAAGGGTCGGCAATGAACGAATGACCGAAGAACTCGATGCCGTTCGTCCCCGGTTCGTCTTCATGGCCGATGCGGTTCGGCGATGCGACGTAGACCCCGTTCGCAATCGCGTGGCTCCGCTGAATCGTCCGCCACGCCTCGACCTGTGCTGCTCCCCATTCGTCCTTTTCGGCGGGGTGCCAGCCGATCGCCGTCGGGTAGAACAGGACCTCGGCACCAAGCAACGCGGTGATCCGCGCGGCTTCCGGATACCACTGGTCCCAGCAGATCAGGACGCCGATGGTGGCATATCGTGTCTTCCAGACTCTGAATCCGTTTGCTTCGCCCGGACGTTCGCCGTGATAGTCGAGGTGACCGTCGCCCGGGGTGAAGTAGTACTTCTCGTAGAACAGCGGGTCGTCCGGAATGTGCATCTTCCGGTAGACGCCGAGCAGTGAGCCGTCGGCGTCGATGACGGCGGCGGAGTTCCGGTAGACCCCGGCAGCTTGCCGTTCGAACAGCGGGACGACCAGTACGACCTCTAACTCCCGCGCCAGCTTCTGCATCGCGTCGGTCGTCGGGCCCGGAATCGGCTCTGCGAGGTCGAAGCGGTCGCACTGCTGCGATTTGCAGAAGTAGAGCGAGTGGAAGAGCTCCTTCAGGCAGATGATTTGGGCCCCCCGGGTGGCCGCGTCACGGATGAGCCGCCCCGCGCGTGCCACGTTAGCCGCGGAATCGGGCCCGGAATGGTCCTGAATGATCCCGATGGTGAATGGGTTGGTCACAACTCATAGTGATATCATTTTTGTTTCGTGTCACTTAAGACCAGCAGCGCAGCCCTCGGGAGCGAGGTCAGGGTACCTGGGTCCGTCGCCAACCTGGGCGGTGGATTCGACACCCTGGGAGTGGCTGTTCAGCTGTATCTTCGCGCCACGATCGCCGATTTGCGTGACGATGGTGGTGCAAAGCTGATAGTGACGCGCAGCACACCCGAGGTGACGGGTGCCAACGCGCTCGAACGGGCATTTGATCTAATCGCCGGACGCACCCGCCGTCCCGCGCCGACCGTCTTCGTTGAAGTCTCCAGCGACGTTCCAATGGCCGCTGGACTTGGCAGCAGCGCCGCCGCGACCGTCGCCGGACTGAGGGTTTTCGAGCGGCTGACCGGCCCCCTTGCCGATTCGGTGCTTCTTGCGGCCGCGACGGAGCTGGAAGGGCACGCGGACAATGCCGCCCCGGCCTTGTTCGGTGGTCTCAACTCGGTGCTGGAGGTGAAGGGCGCCGAGCCGGTTTCGTTGCGATGGTTGTGGCCTGCGGATCTGCGTCTGGTGGTGGCGACCCCGTCGGTGGGTCTGGCAACGGCCAAAGCACGCGCCGCACTCGCGCCGTCGATGCCGCGCGCAGATGCGATCTTCAACCTGCAGCGGGTGTTGTCGCTGGTCCATGCGCTGCAGCACGGAGAGTACGACCGGATTCGCGAGGCCGTGAAGGATCGCTGGCATCAGCCGGGGCGCGCTCGCCTCGTCCCGCTGCTCGACGATGTGATTGCCATCGACGACCGGGACGTGCTCGGGGCGTTTCTGTCGGGCGCAGGTCCGTCAGTGGCGGCTATCGCGCGGGTGGAGGCGGCGCCCCGGGTCGAGCGGCTTCTGGCCACCATGTACGGACGCGCAGGAGTGGACGCTTCGGTGCGCACCCTGGCCGTTCACGAGGGCGCCTCGAACGCCGAGCCGAAGAGATCGAATCGCGCGCCGGGCGCGCCGGTGCCGGCGCGTGGGAGAGCAGTATGAATTTTGTGGCGGGACTGACGTGTCATCTGTGCGGCAAGCAGTATCCGGCCAAGGCCTCGTGGGTATGCGAGTGCCTCGGACCGCTGGAAGTGACGTATGACTATGCTGCCATTCGAAACGTCATCAGCCGCGACCTGATCGAATCCCGCGCGAAGTCGTTGTGGCGCTATCAGGAACTGCTGCCGATCGAGGAGCCGAAGACCGGGTTCAACTCGGGCTTTACGCCGCTGGTGCGTGCCACCCGCCTGGCCCAGGCCCTCGGCGTCGCCGAGGCATACGTCAAGGATGATTCGGTCAACCATCCGACGTTTTCCTATAAGGATCGGGTCGTATCGGTTGCGGCCACGCGCTGTGTCGAACTCGGATTTCCGGTGTTTGCCTGCGCGTCCACAGGGAATCTCGCCGGCAGCGTCGCCGCGCACGCAGCGCGACTCGGGCTGCCATGCTTCGTCTTCATTCCGCACGATCTCGAGCCGAACAAGATTCTCGGCGCAGCGATCTACAAGCCGACCGTCGTTGCCGTCGAGGGCAATTACGATGACGTGAACCGGCTGTGCACCCAGATCGCGGATCGCTACGGGTGGGGTTTCGCCAATATCAATCTGCGCAGCTACTACGCAGAAGGCGCCAAGACCATGGGTTTCGAGATTGCGGAGCAGCTTGGCTGGCGTTATCCGGATCACATCGTGTCTCCGGTTGCTGGCGGGACGCTGTTGCCCCGCATCTACAAGGGGCTGCGCGAGTTGAAGGAGGTCGGGCTCGTCGAGGGCGACCTGCCGCGAATTCACGCCGCACAGCCATCGGGTTCGGCACCTGTGATTCGTGCCCTCGAGCAGGGCCTCGAGTTCCCCGACCCGGTCAAGCCGAACACGATTGCGAAGTCGCTCGCCATCGGCAATCCAGCCGACGGTTTTCAGGTGGTCAAGGTCGTCACCGAGACCGGTGGCAGCGGCGCGATGGTGACCGACGAGGAGATCCTCGATGGCATCCAACTCCTCGCCAGCACGGAGGGGATCTTCACCGAACCTGCCGGCGGCACGACCGTGGCCGCGACCCGGGCGCTCATTCAGCGCGGCGCCATCGGCCGCGACGAGTCGGTGGTGATTTGCGTCACCGGCAACGGTTACAAGACGGCGGAAGTGATGCGCGAACGCGTCGACGTGCCCGTTCGCATCGGGCGCAGCCTGGCGGACTTCGAAAAGATCGCGCCCCAGACCGTGACTGTCGGCTAGGCGGCTCGTTGGTAGTTCGTGGTTTACCCAGTCTTCCTCAAACTGACCGGCCGTCGCGTCCTGCTCGTTGGTGGCGGGAAGGTGGCGGCAGGGAAGCTGGATGGCTTGCTGGCGGCAGGTGCGCTTGTGACGGTCGTGGCTCCGGACGTCGGGCCATCGTTTGATCGGCCGGGCGTCACTATTTGCCGGCGGCGATTCGAGCCGCATGACCTCGACGGCAGCTGGTGGGTCGTCGCCGCAGCGCCTTCTGAAGTGAATCGACAGGTGCGGGCGGCGGCGGAAGCGAGGCACCTGTTCGTCAATGCCGTCGACGATCCGGCGCACGCGACGGCCTACCTTGGCAGCATCGTCCGGCGCGGCGACGTGACGATCGCGATGTCGACGGAAGGACGGGCGCCGGCGCTGGCGGGACTGTTGCGGGAAGCGCTCGACGCCTGGCTGCCGCAGGACATCGACACCTGGATGGCAGCGGCGGATGAGGCGCGGCGCCAATGGAAGGAACAGGGCGTTGCGATGGAACGCCGACGGCCCATGCTGCTGGAGACGCTGAACCGGTTGTACGAGTCGAAGAAGATATGACGTGGAACAGGGTGTGACTGGGAGCGTCGCGCTGGTGGGAGCCGGTCCGGGAGACCCGGAACTCTGGACCGTACGTGGTCTCCGCAGGATTCAGGACGCCGATCTCGTGTTGTACGACGCGCTGATCGACGCAGAATCGCTTCGCCGGTTCACCAACGCGCAGTGTTTCTGTGTCGGCAAGCGCGCCGGCAGGGCGAGCGTTCGCCAGGAGACGATTCATCGGCTCATGATCCGCGCCGCGCGCGCAGGCAAACGCGTCGTCCGATTGAAAGGTGGCGATCCGTTCGTCTTCGGCCGCGGCGGCGAAGAGGCCATTGAGCTCGCGCGCGCAGGCATCCCGTGCGAAGTGGTTCCCGGCGTGACGACCGCGGTGGCGGCGCCGGAACTGGCCGGCATCCCGGTGACGCACCGCGGCCTGGCGTCTGGCTTTCTCGTGATCGCGGGTCACGCCGGTGAAACGTTCGATGCAGCGCTGAATGCCGTGCGGCCGAACAGCATCACGCTCGTCGTGATGATGGGCGTTGCCGTCCGCGACGTCATTGCCAGCCGTCTGCAGGAGCACGGTTGGGCAGCCGATTCGCGCGCTGCTCTCGTGTGCGGCGCCTCGACGGCGAACGAGTGGGTGTGGACCGGACGGCTGCAGGACGTCGGCTGTGCGACGCCGCCAGCCAGCGTACCCGGCCTGCTCATCGTGGGCGAGGTTGTGCGGGTGAGGGAAACGATCGTGGCGGCGCGGAGCAGCAAGGATATTGACGGATTTGCGAATTCACGACGTGACGAATCGAGCAATCAGCCCATCAAATCGGTCAGTTCGTAGATTCGTACCTTCGTCGATTTCTGGTATAGGTGGCCTTATGGCGGTAATCGAAAATCCAATGACCTTCGGCAGGCCGCGGCTGGACTTCGCCAGCGAGCGGGATATCGACGAGTTCGTCGAGATGCTCGGCAAGTACGAGCGCGGCGATATCACGCCCGAGGAGTGGCGCCGTTTCCGTCTCGTTCGCGGGACCTACGGCCAGCGTCAGGACAACGTGCAGATGCTGCGCATCAAGATCCCGCAGGGGATCGTCACCTCGTCGCAGCTGCGGGCCCTGGCCGGAGTCGCCACCCGCTACTCGCGCGGTTTCTGTCATGTCACAACCCGCCAGAACATTCAATTTCACTTCGTGCCGCTTGCGGTCGTCGAGAACGCCATGCGCGAGCTTGCGGAAGAGGGACTGACGACGCGCGAAGCGTGCGGAAACTCGGTCCGGAACATCACCGGCTGCCAGTACGCCGGGACGTCGTCCGACGAGATTTTCGACCCGACGCCGTACGCCGAAGCGATGACGCGCTACTTCCTGCGCCACCCGCTGAGCGGGGTGCTGCCGCGCAAGTTCAAGATCGCGTTCGAGGGGTGTCGTGTCGACCATGCCGTGGCGTCGATCAACGACATCGGCTGGCGCGCCCGTATCCAGGATGGCCGCAAGGGCTTTCGCGTCACGGTTGCTGGTGGTACGTCGATTCTGCCGGTCTCTGGCTACGTGCTGTACGAATTTCTGCCCGTTGAGGAAATGTTGGAAGTCGCCGAAGCGGTTGTGCGTGTCTTCCATCGCTTTGGCGACTACGAGCACAAGCAGCGTAACCGCCTGAAGTTCACGGTCAAGACGCTTGGTTGGGACGGGTTCCGCGCACGCTTCGAAGAGTGCCTCGAGGAATTCCGCCGCGAAGGGGGCGCACGGTTGTCTTTCGACCCCGACGCCGTGGAGTCGGAGGACGCACCGACATGGATGCCGGCGGAGCCGCCGACGCTGCAGGCTGCGGCGGCTGCATCCGCCAGTCCTGTCACCGGGCCGGGCATTCTCCCGGGAAGCGTACGGCTGCAGCCGCTGCCGGATACGTACCTGCGCTGGATGCGCAGCAATGTCAGCAAGCAGCGGCAGAGTGGCTATTGCCACGTGACGACGCGGCTTCCGCTTGGTGACTTCACCGCCGGACAGATGCGCGTGCTCGCCGATCTTGCGGACGCGTATGCCGACGGGACGATGCGACTGACGGTCGATCAGAACGTGCTGTATCGGTGGGTCCGAACCGATTCGGTCGAGCCGTTTTATCAGCGGCTGGTCGCCGCCGGGCTCGGTGCGCCCGATGCCGGACGCCTCAGCGACGTTGTCAGTTGTCCCGGTGCGGAGAGCTGTCGTCTGGCGGTGACGCAATCGCGTGGTCTCGGTCTGGTCCTGACCGAGCATCTCAGCGCGCGGCCCGAGTTGGTCGACATGGTGTCGTCCGGACATATCAAGATCAGCGGCTGCCCGAATGGCTGCGGCCAGCATCACATCGGCTCGATCGGCTTCCAGGGGAGCGTGCGCAAGGTCGCCGGCCGTGCCGTGCCGCAGTACTTCGTGCTCGTCGGCGGCGGCTGCTCGGACGAGGGCGTCGCGCATTTCGGCAAGGTGGTATCGAAAGTCCCAGTCCATCGATTGACCGACGCCGTCGATCGCCTGCTGGCGCTCTATCGTGACCACAAGGAGGGCGACGAGGAGCTTGGCGCCTTCTTCCGTCGGGTACCGCCGTCGCTGGCCACCGACGCTTTGAAGGATCTCGCACAGCTGCTGCCCAACGACATTGGCGAGCAGGATCTGGTCGATCTCGGTGAGAACCAGGCGTTCAACCCAGAGGTCATGGACGGCGAGTGCTCCGCGTAGCACTCGCTCTGTTCCTTCTCACCGCCGCACCGGCGGCCGCGCAGCAGGCCGCAACCACTCCTTTCACTGCCGGCATCACAGACGCCGCGTCACTCAAACGCGCCGTGGACGCCCACATTGCCCGCGCCCGTCAACTGCTCGACTCGATGCTGGCAGTGAGGGGACCCCGCACCGTCGCCAACACTCTGGAGCCGTACGACGAAGTCGTGGGCGAGCTCTATACCGCCGGCTCTCAGGCCAGCGTGATGGCGGCACTGCATCCCGACGCGGCGACGCGCGCGATGGGTGACGAGCTCGACGAGTCAGTCAGCGCATTTGCGGATGCGATTCCCTTGCGCGCCGATGTGTATGCCGCGCTCAAAGCGATCGATCTCCGCCGCGCAGACGCCGCCACCCGCTACTACGTCACGCGGGAGCTGCGGGATTTCGCGCGCGCCGGCGTGGACCGCCCCGATGCAACCCGCGCCAGGCTGCAGGAACTGCGCGACCAGCTGACGCAGGCGATGAACGAATTCGCGCGCAACATCCGCCAGGGGTCGCGCAAGCTCGCCGGGATCGCCGTGTCCGAGCTTGACGGCCTGCCGGCCGATTTCGTCGCGCGACATCCCGTCGACGCCGGCGGCACCGTGACCCTGACGACCGACGCCATCGATGCGCGGCCGGTTCTGATCTACGCGAAGAACGAGGAGCTGCGACGCCGGATGCTGCTGGCCACCTACAACGTGGCGGCGCCGGAAAACGTGGCCGTTCTCGACCGCATCCTCACGACGCGCAGTGAGATCGCCAAGCTGCTCGGCTATCGAAACTGGGCAGCGTACGACACTGAAGTGCGCATGGCGGGTGACGAGAAGACCGTTTCCGCCTTCATCGATCGTGTCGTCGCGGCGGCCCGTCCGCGTGCTGCTCGCGAGCTGGCCGACGCGTCTCGGCGCAAGCAGCAGGACATTCCCGGCAGCACGCTGAATCCGTGGGACCGTCTCTATTACTCGGAGCTGATCCGGCGGTCGGCCTACAACTTCGATTCACAGGCCCTGCGCCCCTACTTTGCGTTCGACCGCGTGCTCAACGGGGTGCTCACGGTCACCAGCACCATTTTCGGGCTCACGTACCGTCCGATGACGAACGTACCCGTGTGGCACCCGTCTGTGCGCGTGTACGAGATGTACGACGGCAGCAAGCTCGTCGGACGGTTGTACCTCGATCTGCATCCACGGCCCAACAAGGCTGCGAGCGGCGCTGCCACGTCGACGGTCCGGCAGGGGCGCGAAGGTCGTGTCATCCCTGAGGTCGTTCTTTCTGCGAGTCTGCCCGGTAACCAGCCCGGCGACCCGGGTCTGATGACGCACGACGAGGTTCGAACGCTGTTTCACGAGTTCGGGCACGTGGTACACCGCCTGTCGGGTGGACATCAGCCGTGGCGTGGCCTGAGCAGCGTGGCGATGGAGCGTGACTTCACAGAAGCGCCATCGCAGATGCTCGAAGAGTGGGTCTGGGATCGGAAGACCCTGGCGACGTTTGCAGCCCACTACCAGAGCGGCGAAAAGGTTCCGCCGCAGCTCGTGGAGCGGATGCGAAGCGCCAGCGATTTCGGGCAGGGAATCGAGGTCGTGCAGCAGATGGTCCTGGCGCGTGTGTCGCTGTCGTATCACGATCGCGATGCGCGCGCCGTCGATCAGAATGCCGTATGGAAGGAGTTCCAGCCACGCTACACCGGCATTCCGTTCATTGAGGGCAGCGTACGGCAGGCGTCGTTTCCGCACATCGGCCAGGCCGGTTATGCGAGCGCGTACTACACCTATATGTGGTCGCAGGTAATCGCGAAAGATCTGTTCAGCAGATTCGAAGGGCGCAACCTGATGGCACCCGGTGTCGCCCGGCGTTATCGCGAGGCGATCTTCCTTCCGGGCAGCTCGAAAACGGCGGCCGCACTAGTCACCGCGTTCCTTGGCCGTCCGTTCAACGCAGATGCGTGGGAGAAGTGGCTGAACGGGAGCTCACCGGCAGCCGGGTCGCGATAATGCAATTGCAAATTTCAAGATGCAAACGTTTTGCACTTTGAATTTTGAATTTTGAATTTGCATTTCTGCATTCTGCATTCTGCATTTATTCGCCAGCCTTCCACGCCAACGCGACCAACCGCACGTCCACGTTTGTCCGTTTCGGTTTGATTTCCGTTACTTCGATGGCTGCCTCCGGCGCGGCATCCTGCAACGCCTGCACCTCGTGTTCGAGTTCCGCCTCGATCGCTTTCAGTTCGGCTTCCGCATCGCGCCGGCGCTGCTCGGCCTGAGCCACGTCCTCTGCCTCTTTCATCGAACGGCTGACGCCGCGGGCAGCAGTCGTTGCGCGTCCAAGCGTTGACATCGAGACGGCCTTCCGGCCCATGACGGCGCCGAGCAGCGTCGCGCCGAACGATACGGCCGTCTGCAGTTTCTGCTGCGAAACCTGCTGCTGCTCACGCGCCACCGATTCCTGTGCCCGGCGGAATTTCTCCGTTGCCCGGGTGACCTTCGGGCCGTAGCGGGCGCGCAGTTTCTCCACCGCCGCGTCCCTGCTCTCACGGCTCGCTTGCTGAACCCTTGCTGCGAACGCCGACTGTGTTTCATCCGGCCGCGAGTTCAGCTTGTAGACGGAAGCAGAAAACAGTCGCAGCGGTCGGGCGCGCACGATCCACTGCTCGAAGTCGTCGGCCCATTGCGTATAGCTTTTCGGGCTCCTCGCTGCCTGTGGAAGCTCACCGTACTGCGCGACTGGATTCGCTGCGGCGCGTGTCAATGCCTCCGGGGGGACCGGGACTTCCTCTCCCTCGTCCCAGTTGACGGGCACCGCGGCATCCCGAATCGGGGTGACGGCGTGTACCAAGGCGGTGACATCGATACCGCGGCGTGTATCCGTGTACTGCACACGCGCACTTCCATACACGGTCGGCGAGTAGCGATCTGTTGTCGAGGGCGATGGCAGGAAGTACTCGTCAATGCCGGCCGGCAGAACGGGTTTGGCGTGTGGTGCAGGGCCCGAGGCGGCGGCTTTCGACGGTGAAAGAGGCGCTCCGGCCGCAACACGAAGTTCTTCGCGTGTCAGCGGACCACGCAGATAGGAGAGCGTCCAGCGTGTTTCGAACGCTACTGGTTCCTTGTCGTGGACGTTGTGCATGAGGAACACGCGGCTCCGCAGTCCGGACAACGTGCGCTCCAGATCGTCGCGCGTCCAGGCGCTGGCGAGCCCTTCCAGGCCGTCGAGAACACGCGCCTTGTCGCGTTCGGTCTGCAGCTTGCCGAGAAACCAGGTGCCCGTGTTCGACAGTGCCTTGTAATCGAGATCGACCGGATTCTGAGTTGCCAGCATGACGCCGACGCCAGCCCCGCGCGCCTGCTTCAACAGCGTCAGCAGTGGCAGCTTCGATGGCGGATTGGCCACGGGTGGCAGGTACCCGAAGACTTCGTCCATGTAGAGCAGCGCCCGCAGCGACGAACTGCCGCTCTGTTGGCGGGTCCACTCGAGCGCGGCGTTCAGGACCAGGGAAACGGCCATCATCCGCTGTGTCTCGTCCAGATGCGCAACGGACACGATCGCGATGCGCGGACGGCCATCCGTGCTGAAGAGCATGCTCGAGAGGTCCATCGGCTCGCCGGCTGTCCAGACGTCGAAGCCAGGTGTTGCCAGCACGCTGTTGAACCGGAGCGCAAGCGCCTGCCGATCGCGGGCCGGATAGAAGGTTTCGAGGTCCATCACGCCGACGCGGTCGAACGGCGGGCGCAGAATCTGCTGGACCAGCTGCGGCAAATCCAGCTGCTCCTTGCCGGCAGCAGCCGTTAGAAGAGCGGCGACGAGGGCGTGCTCGCGGCTGTGTGGTCCTGTGTCGTCCAGGCCGGCAAGCGACAGGAGGCTGGCGGCGACCGTCGTCGTGCGCGTCGCTGCCTCTTCTGCGTCCTGCGCGTCAACCCGCAGGGATTTGAGCACAGACAGAGGTATTCCAACGCGACTGCCTGGCGTGTACACGCGAACGTCTGCGGCGGCGCGTAATCGCTCGATACGGCCGCCGTCCTGATTCCACTCCGCGAGCCCGTTCTTCCACAGTGTCGCCGTTCGCTCCGCCGCTGCTTCGCGGGTGAGCTGCTGCGCCTCGGCCTGTCGTTCGTCGATCCATGGCGCGAAATCGGCAGGTGCGAGATTTGGAAAGGTCAGCAGCAGGTTCGATAGATCGCCTTTTGGGTCGATCGCCAGTACGGGGATGCGATCGATAGCCGCTTCCTCGATGACGATAATTCCGAGCCCGGTCTTGCCACTGCCCGTCATGCCGATGCAGACCGCATGCGTCACCAGATCGCGAGAGTCGTACAGCACTGGTTCGTTCAAGCGCGCGCCGGCATCCAGGTCGAACTGCCGGCCGAGATAAAGCAACCCCAGCCGTTCATATGAGGGAAGCATTGGCCGTCATTATGATCACAGTGAACCGCATCAGGAGACACCAATGAGTGACCGCAGACGAGGTGAAACGACGGAACTCAAGAAAGACCAGCAGATTCGCCGCGAAGTGCTCGAGGACATCGGATCGGAAATCACTCAGGATCGTTCGACCGCGCAGTATCGAAATCCGAACCGCGATCAGGCGCGGGGAGATTGGGATCGATCGCGCCGCCACACCGACGAAGACGCCAGCCGCGATGAGCGCGAACCGGGCGACGACGGGTTACGGCCGCCCAAGTAGGCGCGCTTGTCAGACGTCGGGTATTCAGCATTAAATTCCGCAGTGTTGACGACGTCCCTTTCGGCGATCGGTCAGATTGCCATGCCGGTCAAAAACCTTGCCCGGGCGGTCGAGTTCTATCGTGATCGCCTGGGGCTTCCGTTTCTGTTTCAGGTGCCGCCGGCCCTAGCGTTTTTCCAATGCGGAAACATCCGGCTGATGCTCGACGTACCGACCGAAGCTGAATTCCAGCATCCTGGATCGCCGCTGTATTTTGTCGTCAGGGACATCGACGAAGCGCATCGCGATCTGCAGGACCGTGGCGTCGCGTTCCGTGATGCCCCACATTTGATTGCCCGCATGCCGGATCACGAATTGTGGATGGCGTTCTTCCACGACGGTGAGGGAAACACGCACGCGCTGATGCACGAAAAGCGGGGATAATCCAGGGGTGGTAAGGTTCGAGACCTTGGACCCCGAGATCCGCGGTGTTCTCGGGAAAAAGGTCAGCGAGCTTGGCCTGCGGGTTGAAGGCTCACCGGTCGAAGGATACGTCCGTCAGCTTTACAAGGAGCTGGAACGGCGAGGGCTGAAGAAGTTCCGACCAGTCTGCTATCTGACCGACGAATGGGGCTGTCCCGATCAGCAGCCAGTGCTCGGTATCCCGTTTTATCTCGCCGACCCCAAGCTGCGGACGCTGGAAAAGGCGGTTGACGCGCTCGAGAACGAGCGTCAGATCATGATGTACATGCGCCACGAGGCGGGGCATGTCTTCAATTACGCCTATCGCCTCTATACGACGCCCGAATGGCGGCGGCTGTTCGGCCCGTTTTTCCGCGCGTACCGCGATGACTACAAGCCGCTGCCTTTCAGCCGCGACTACGTTCGACACATCGAAGGGTGGTACGCGCAGAAACACCCCGACGAGGACTTTGCCGAGACCTTTGCGGTGTGGCTGACGCCCCGGAGCCCGTGGCGACGCCAGTACAAGGGCTGGCCGGCGATGAAGAAGCTCCGGTATGTGGAGCGTTTAGCCCGCGCGCTCGCCGACGTCGAGCCGATCGTCAAGACTGGCGAGGTCGATATCACGCCCGAGGATATTGGCGTCACCGTCGAACAGTTCTACGAGCAGGCGGCGAACGAGCGCCAGGCCCGCATCGACATCGCGCTCGACGGCCACCTGGGTCAGATCTTTCTCGCGCGCCGGCGGAAGGAATCGCGCCCGGCGGCTGATATTGTGAGCCGGCACCGGCCGGAACTCGTTGAGAAGATTACATATTGGACCGGCGTCCGGCGTCCGATCGTGAGCGGGCTTATTGACTCGATCTGCCGCACCTGCGAGCGCATGAAGCTGTGGGGCGAGGTCGGCGAGGAGCCGCGATATCTCGTGGAAGTCACGGCGCTGGCAACTACGCTGGCGATGAATTTTCTAACACGTGGGAAGTTTGAGCACTGATGATCCGGGTATCCTCAATCATCGATCACTAGATGGGTACGCTTCGCATTGCCGTCCTCTACGACCGGGTCCTCGTCGACGAGACCGAGGAGCAGGCTCCGTCCGCCGACAAATCGCCGGTCGTCCGGACGCTCGACAAGAAAGAGGTCGAAGACGAGGTCGCAGAGGCTCTGGTCAAACTCGGCCACGAGCCAGTGATGTACGAGCTCGATGGTACGCAGAAAAGCCTTCTCGGACTCACAAAGGTGGACTGCGACCTGGTTTTCAACCTCGCCGAATCCTTTGCGGACGACGACACCGCCGATTTCAAGATCGCGGCGTTTCTGGATCTCCTTGGAAAGAATTACACGGGCACCGGTGCGAACGGGCTGATGCTGGCGCAGGACAAGGCGGTGGCGAAGAAGATCTTTGCGTTTCACGGCGTCCACACGCCCGTGTTCGCCAAGTGTTTCCGTGGCCGTCTGGACTTTTCCCATGATCTCCAATTCCCGGTCATCGTCAAACCAGCGCGTGAGGATGGCTCCATCGGGATCGAGTTCAGCGCGGTGGTTACGTCGATCCGCGAGCTCATGGAGCGAATGGACTGGCTCCACGCCAACTTCGACTCGCCGGTCCTGATCGAGGAGTACATCGAGGGTCGTGAGATGTATGTTGGCGTCATCGGCAATGACAAGCCGGAGGCGCTTCCCGTCGTCGAATTGGACCTTTCGAAGCTACCGGACGGGACGCCGCGGATCGCGGCGGCCGAGGTGAAGTGGGGAAAGGGCACTAAGGCGTACCGCGACACGAAGTCCGCCATCGCCAGCGATCTGCCCGACGAAACCGTCCTCGCGCTGCAGCAGACAGCGGTCGCGGCATATCAGGCCCTGGAACTCCGTGACTACGGCCGCGTGGATATGCGGCTACAGCCTGATGGGCGCGTGCAGGTAATTGAGGTCAATCCGAACCCGTGGCTCGCTTCGCGCGCTGAGTTCGCCATGGCGGCGCGGAAGTCAGGACGGACCTACAACCGGCTGATCGAAGAGATCGTCGAGCTGGCAACAGCCCGTGCCTAACGGCCGAGCTGGGGCCGATCGGCGGACTTTGTCAGCCTCCGAGAAGCCTTCCACACAACTCATAGACGGGCCGTAATTTAGCTCGGTGTCAAGGCGTGTCTGTTCAGCCGCAGGCTGGCGCCGAACGGGCGACGAACGGGCTTGAAGTGCCAAAAACCTTAGTTTTTCGGCCATTTCGCATTGCTGTCGCTCGGGCAAGTGGGCTATACTCGTGGGTGCTGTTCCCCGCACCCCTCGGCGGGTACGGGGGCGCCCTGAGTTCAGTCGCAGGGCGCACACGTCCTACCACCACAATCCTGCTACGGGGGAAACGTGACATTCCAGGTCGGCGACAAGGTCATCTACCCGAACCATGGTCTCGGCATCGTCGAACGGATCGAAGAGAAGACAATTCTTGGTACTACCTGCGGATTTTTTCACCTGCGCATCGTTGCCAACGACACCACCGTGCTCGTGCCTGTTGCGAACGTCGACGGCGTGGGGTTACGCAAGGCCATCACTGACGAAGAGGTCAATCGAATCTTCGACCTCCTGAGCGACGGCAAGATTGACAACCATCAAAACTGGAAAGGGCGTTTCAAGGACAATTCCGACAAAATGCGAACGGGATCGATCTACGACATGGCGGACGTCCTCAAGAGCCTCACGTTCCTGAGCAAGTCGAAGAGCCTGTCGTTCCGTGAGAAGCGGATGCTCGATCGCGCCAAGGCGCTGATCATCTCGGAAATCTCGGAGGTGATGCGTCAGAAGGCGCTCGAGGTCGAGGCCCAGGTCGATCGCGCGCTCGAGAAGTGCTTCATGGTCAAGGCCCGAAACCTGGCGCGTGCGACCGCACGCGCCAAGGTTGCCAAGGCGGTGAAGGCGGTGGTGCCCGTGATACCACAGCGCCGCGCCGCCCGCGCCTCGTAACGGCGTTTCCTTCGTCTTCGCGTTCTGCCTTCTTCGCACGCCCGGACTCGCCCGTCCGGGCGTTTTTTTGTACTGCGAAGGGCGCGAAGATAGCCGAATTGAGCGAAGAAGAACATCTAAGCCTGAGACCCTTCGGAGTGGAGAGTTGAAGATTGCGAGTTATCTTCCATTAACCAGATGACCGCCGTTGCCGCCATCCGATCCTTCACCGCCTACATCGTCATCCTGGGTTATGTCGCCATAGCGGCGCCGTTGGCGTTGTTTGCGGGCGCAGTGCTGCGGTGGAAAAGCGGAATGTGGGCGCTTGGTCATCTGGGCGCGAGACTGGCGCTCGCGCTGGCCGGCATCCGCTATCGCGTCGCCGGCCGCGAGAACGTTCCTCCGTCGGCTGTCGTCTTTTGTTCTAACCATGAGAGCAACGTCGATCCGCCTGTGCTGTTCGAAGCCCTGCATCGACGGCTGCACATTCTCTATAAGGCGGAGCTGCGCAAATTCCCGGTGATGGGGACCGTCTTCGACGTCGGCGGATTCGTGGCGATCGAGCGGAGCGACCGCGAAAGCGCGATGCGATCGATTGCGAGAGGGGCTGAGTCGCTGAAAGCCGGCAATTCCTTTCTGATATTTCCGGAGGGTACGAGAAGCCGCAGCGGCGACCTGTTGCCGTTCAAAAAGGGTGGCTTCATTATGGCGCTCGCAGCGCAGGTGCCGGTGGTGCCGGTGGCGATCAGCGGTGGCAGGGCAGCGATGCGCAAGGGAAGCCCGATTGTGCGGCCGGTCCACGTCACCGTCCGCATTGGAAAGCCGATTCCCACTGCAGGTCGTGGCCTCGAGGACCGAGACGAGCTCATTGCGACCGTGCGCACAGAGGTGCAGAAGTTGCTCGCGGAGGGTCCGGTATGGACTTGATCGAGCTCGGCCGTACTCTCGGCTTCTCGTTCGCCGCTGGGGTCAATCTGTACGCAACCGTCGCCATTCTTGGCTTGGCGTCGCGGTACGGTTGGGTGAGCCTGCCGCCGCAGTTTCAGACCTTCAACAATGACCTGGTAATCGGCGCGGCGATCGCGATGTACCTGATTGAATTCTTCGCGGACAAAATTCCGTACGTCGACACGCTCTGGGACATCGTTCATACGGCGATACGACCAATCGGCGGGGCTTTGATCGCCGTGACGACGCTTGGCGACGCCTCGCCGACGGTGGAAGCGCTGGTCGCCTTGCTTGGTGGGACAGTCGCGGCGGGAAGTCACCTGACGAAGACAAGCACACGGGCGGCAGCGAATACGAGTCCCGAACCTTTCTCGAACTGGGTCCTGAGCGTCGCAGAAGATCTCTTCGTAGTCGGGCTTGGCTACCTGGCGCTGATTCATCCGATCGCGGCCCTCGTCCTCGCCGTCGCGCTGCTGGCGTTGATCGTCCTCTTTGCGGCCGTAATCATCCGAACGGTCCGTCGGTGGTTCAGGCGGCGCATCAACGTCGCAACCTGACGTCAGGCGTTTCGAGCTACACTCTTCCTGCCAGCACGAGCCCTCTTTCAACCGAGATCCATGCGCACTCGGCTGACCGTCATTCTGTTATCTGTCGCCGCCGCGGCACTGGGCGGCCAAGCTCCTCAGGATCGTGCACAGCCCCCGACATTCCGCGCTGGTGCGAACTACGTCCGCGTGGACATGTACGCGACGCAGGACGGCAGATCGGTTAATGACGTGCGCGAGAGCGAGATCGAAGTTCTCGAGGACGGGACCCTTCAGAAAATCGAGGATTTCGAACACGTCGTGGTACGTCCGGCTGGCGTGGACGCTGGCCGTCAGGAGGTCGACGGGCTACGGGCGAGTCGCGAGGCTGCCAGCGACCCGCGCGCGCGCGTTTTTGTCATTTTCCTCGATACCTATCACACCCAGGCCTTCGGGTCGGCTCGAATGCGGCAGCCGCTCGTCCGCTTCCTCGACCGCGTGCTCGGGCCGGACGATCTCGTCGCCGTCATGATCCCCGAAATGGCGGCAAGCGACATCGCCCTGGGGCGAAAAACCACTGTCATATCCAAGATTCTGACGGACGAGTGGTGGGGCCGCCGTGGACGCATCGCCGATGACGATCCCAAGGAGACGCTCTATAAATCGTGCGGCGCCCGAATGGGTCTCAGCGAAGCAATGGTCAACGAAATGATCGCGCGCCGGCGGGAGAAGATGCTGTTCGACGCACTCGATGACCTGCTCACTCATTTGGGCGGTCTGCGCGACGAACGTAAAGCAGTCATCGCAGTCACGGAGGGCTGGCTTCTCTTCCGTGAGAATCCGAAACTCGCGCAAGCCGGGCAGGCCGGGCCGGCGGCGCCGCCTGCCTTCAGGCCACCCGTGCCTTCTCCAACGGAGCTCGGCTCGCTCAATCAACCGATGCTCACGGAATGCGAAGCGGACCGTATGGCACTCGCGCTCATCGACGACGACGTGAGACTGCGGCGAATAGGCGAGGAGGCCAACCGGAGCAACGTCACCTTCTACCCGATTTTCGCGCGCGGTCTCACCGTCTTCGATTCATCAATCGAGGAGAACGTGTCACTGCAGAAGGACGGCGAGAGCCTGCGAACGCGGCAGGAGAGCATGCGTACGCTCGCCGTTGACACTGACGGTGAGGCGATTATCAACACCAACAACATCGAAGGCGGTCTCAGGCGAATTGCCGACGACCTCTCCTCGTATTACCTGTTCGGCTATTACTCGACCAATACGAAACTCGACGGGCGGTTCCGCTCCATCACCGTGCGCGTCAAACGACCCGGAGTCAGGGTCCGCGCCCGGCGTGGGTATCGCGCACGTAGCGCGGAACAGGTTGCGGCTTCTGCTGCTCCGGCGAGCGCTGTACGGCCGGCGGTCATGAGCGCGTTGAACACGGTCGTCAGCATCAACTCACGTTCCATGTTTCGCGTCCGTCCGGCGGCGTGGACGCGGGCGCAGAATGGCGCACCTGCCGTGACGGTCTGGGTAGTCGGAGAACTCGATTTCCGCACGCGCCGCGAGCCCGATTGGGCGAAAGGCGGACAGGCTGAAGTGGTGCTTCTCTCGGCGAACGGAGAGCGTCTGGGATCCGCGCAGCTCGAGATTCCCCCGGGCCAGGGAACATTCAGCGTGCGCGTACCGGCGACTAGTCCGCTATCACCGGGAGACTACGCCATTCGCGTTCGCCTGCGGGCCGCTGACGGCGGAGCTGAAGCGAGCGATACCGCGCGGCTCGTCATCCCCGAGCAACCGTCGGCCATCGGCGAAGCGATCCTCTGGCGCCGAGGCCCCGCAACAGGGCCACAATACCTGCGAACCGCCGATCCGCAGTTCCAGCGGAACGAAAGGCTTCGCCTCGAATTGGCTTCTGAGGTAAGCGGAGCAACTGCGAAGCTGCTGGACCGTGCCGGCAGATTGACGCAGGTGCCGGTGCAGATCAGCGAGCGGATGGAGGACGGTCTGCGCTGGATCGTCGCTGACGTAAGCCTGGCCCCGCTTGCCGCAGGCGATTACGTGGTTGAAGTCAGTGCTGGTGACGCAACGCAGGCGACCGGGTTCCGCATCGTTCCGTGACGTACCGCGCTACTCACCAACGGTAAACGTCAGTGTCCACGGCTTGGTTGGCGCGCCATCGAACGCCCGCAACGTTTCGCCCACTTCGACCTGTACGTTGCGGAAACGTTCCAGTGGCATCGTGAAACGAAGGGTAAGTGCCCGTGTTGCGGCATCATAAGTGGTCCGGAATGTCGGCGGCGTACCACCATCACCGGTATAAGACACTTTGATGGCTCCGCCAATCGATCGAGTGTCGATGCCTCGCGAGAACTGGATACGTACGGCGCTTCCACGTGCAACGTCGATCTCACCCGGCGTCGGCGAGGAGAAGACGACCTCGAGCGGCGGAAAGAGAGGCGGAGGCGCCGCCGGCTCGTCAGCTCTTTGAAGTGTTTGCGGAGGCTTCGCGGCGGCGAGTTCCGTCGCATCGATCCGAACCAGGCCGCGCTCGTAGGCGACGACGCCTGTAACTTCCAGCCATTGGTCGGTATCGAGGCGGCGATCGATATCGAGATCGAATCCTCGGCCCCGTGGTCGAACGCCGGTAACCCATGCGGCGCCTTCGGCGCCGCGGATGACGAAATCATAGCGGCTCTTACCGGGGGCGCCGGGAAGATCGCCGAACAGGTTGCGACCGCGGAAGTTCCCGGTCACGGTCACTTTCTGTCCGTCGTATCGCCAGGGTTCCAGCGCGAGGTCGCGCACGCTGATCGACCCGGCAGGGGTCGCCGGCGTGACTCCTGTGACACGGAGGAACAGTTCCTCGCCAGGACGTGGCCAGCGGCTCGCGTCCCGGCCTTCTGACTCCGGCACTCGTGGATCGCCGGGATCCAATCGCCCGACGTCGATCAGTTGTGCACGTACCTCCACCGGCCCCGACGTGGTCCGCACCCCAGTATCGAGGACCGATCTGATCGTCCCGTCCTCGGACTTCAGCGAAATCCTCCCCGCGTCTTCCGTGAACTCGCCTCGCAGGAGGATGTTCTGCAGGTGAAAGTAGCTCGGGAACTGTCGGATGCCGGCGATCGTCGTCAGACGCCGCGGCGCAGGCTGAGACGTTGCCGGCTCCGGCATCGTCGCGAGCACGAGCCCGGTGACGATTACCGCCAGCGCGCGCGAGACAGGGAAGCGGCGTGCGCCCACAACCAATTCTACTTTGCAGTACCATTTTGTCTTGTGAATCGATCGAACAAGCGGCGGCAGACCCCCGACCAGGTGTCGGAACTGACGACCAACCGCCTGTCCGTTTACCTGCGCTGCCTGAACGAGCTCGATGCCGCCGGCGCGCAGACCATTTCGTCGCAGGCGTTGGCGGAGCAGTTCCATCTCAACGCCGCGCAGATTCGCAAAGACCTCGCGTATTTCGGTGAGTTCGGCGTCCGCGGCGTCGGCTATTACGTCAAAGATTTGCGCCGCCACTTGCGTCAGATTCTCGGGCTCGATCGCCATCTGCGAGTCGCCATCATGGGCGCCGGCAACCTCGGCCTCGCCCTCGCCGACTATCCGGGATTCCGCCAGGAGGGTTTCGAGATCGGCGCCCTCTTCGATGCCGCGAACGAGAAGATCGGGCACGAATCAAGGAGCGGCGTTCCCATCTACGACATCCGCGAACTGAAGCGAGTAGCGAAAAAGGAACGCCTGGATATCGCCGTTATTGCCGTTCCGGCGCCACATGCCCAGCCGGTGGTCGAGCAGGTAATCGCCGCCGGTATCAAAGCGATCCTGAATTTTTCTCCAGGCGCGCTGAAAGTGCCGGACGACGTGAAGCTGAAGAGCGTCGATCTGACGGTTTCATTGGAGAGTTTGTCGTTTTACCTTGCACAAGGAGATCTCAGTGGCGGGTAGGCTGTCGCACGTCGATGCCAGCGGCAAAGCACGGATGGTCGACGTTGGCGACAAGGCGGTGACGACGCGAGAGGCCCGTGCCCGCGGTGAGATCACGATGAGCGCCGAAGCCGTGCGGCTGATCAGGCGCGGTGCGCTCGCCAAAGGCGATCCGCTGCAGACAGCCCGGCTGGCTGGTGTGATGGCGGCGAAACAGACTTCGGCGCTGATTCCGTTATGCCATCCGCTCCAGTTGTCACACGTTGACGTAGACCTGGTTGCCCTGCGCACCGGCTATCGCATCGAGTCCCGCGTTCGAACCACCGCGCAGACGGGCGTTGAGATGGAGGCGTTGACGGCTGTCGCCGTAGCGGCGCTGACCGTGTACGACATGGTGAAGGCGGTCGACAAATCCATGGTGATTTCTGACATCTATCTGGTCGAAAAGACGGGAGGTCGATCAGGCACCTACCGTCGCGCCGCACCTGCAAACGCCCGGCGTCAGAGGGCCGGGTCGCGTCGGGCAGCGCCGAAGTAAGGTGAACGACACCCCGCGTGGCGAGGCGTACTATCGTCTGGCCGTGATCCTGGGCGCATTGACGGCGATGGGCCCGCTCGCGATCGACATGTATCTGCCGGCTCTGCCGGCCATCGCCCGCGATCTACGCACGTCAGCCTCGTCCGTACAGGTCAGTCTTGCCGTCTACTTCATCGGCATCGCCTTCGGGCAGGCGTTCTACGGCCCGCTGTCTGATCGCTGGGGACGCAAGCGTGCGCTGTATTTCGGTCTCGTGCTCTTCTGCGTGTCATCGGCAGGGTGTGCCCTTGCCCGCGATGTCGCGGCTCTTATCGCGCTCAGGTTCCTGCAGGCACTGGGAGGTTGTGCTCCCCTGGTAGTGCCGCGCGCCGTCGTCCGCGACTACTTCGATCAGCGTGGCTCCGTCCGGATGCTTTCGGTGCTGATGCTGGTGATGGGTCTCGCGCCGATCCTGGCGCCGCTCATTGGTGGACAGTTGCTCGTGAACTTCGGATGGCGCTCGGTGTTCTGGGTGCTCGCAGGATACGGTGTCTTCTGGCTGATCGTGGTGACATTTTTTCTTGCCGAAAGCCTGCCCGCCAGCCGCCGGCGCCGGCAGCGCGCGTCCGAAGTGCTCGCGACCTACTTCGGCCTGCTCCGCGATCGCTCGTACATCGGTTACGTGGTGACGGGCGCGCTGATCTTTGCCGGCCTGCTAGCGTACATCTCGGGTTCGCCGTTTGTGTTCATCGAGCTGTTTCGGGTACCGCCGGAGCGATACGGCGTGTTCTTCGGCATCAACGCTTTCGGCATCATCGCCGCCTCTCAGGTCAACCGCTGGCTCGCCAACCGCTACGACGCGCGTCAGATCATCATCGCCGTACTGCCGATCTCCGTAACGGCGGGCGCCATCCTGCTGGTTGACGCGTACACCGGTTTCGGCGGCTTTGCCGGCATCCTGCTGCCGCTCTTCTTCTACATCTCATCGCATGGCTTCATCATGCCGAACACCACCGCGCTGGCAATGGCGCCTCATGGCGCGGTAGCGGGCAGCGCCTCAGCACTGCTCGGCACGGTGCAGTTCGTGCTCGGTGCATCCGCGGGCGCGCTGGTGGGTGTCCTTGGCAACGGCACCGCCGTCCCGCTCGCTGTCGTCATCGCCGGCTGCGCCGCGCTGGCGTTTGCGAGTTATCAGGCATTGCCTCGCTGATATACTTCCGGCCGTTTTGTCATTTCTTCCGGCGAACGCCGGGAGCCAGTGGTCACGTGGCTTCCGCCTTCAGGCGGAAGTCGGAGGATTCCTGCAGATGAAGACCGTTGACGTCGGCGCGGCCATCGACGAGGGCCGCTGGACTGGCTATCAGAAGCTGCTGATCGTTGGCACGGCCCTCACGATCATCCTGGACGGTGTCGACAACCAGCTCCTGCCCAACACGGTTCCCACGCTGATCAAAGAGTGGGGGCAGCCGGGACCTGCATTCGCCAATGCCCTGGCCTTCGGGCCCCTCGGAATGATGATCGGCGGCATGGTCGGCGGCATGGTCGGGGATCGTCTTGGCCGCCGGACGGCGCTGATGTTCAGCGTCATCACCTTTGGAGTGGTGACGTTTGCGATCTCGTTCGTTGACAATCTGACGTCGCTGGCGATCCTTCGCTTCCTCGCCGGTCTCGGCCTTGGCGGAGCGATGCCGAACGCGGCGTCCCTGGCCTCCGAATATGTTCCGCGCCGGCAGCGTCCCTTCGCTGTGACATTGACCATCGTCTGCATCCCTCTCGGCGGGTTTGTGGCGGCCGAGCTTGCGGCGCGAATCATCCCGATTTACGGCTGGCGCACGCTTTTCCAGGTCGGCGGACTGATACCGCTCGTGCTCGCTGCCGTCCTGTGGGTCGTTTTGCCGGAGTCGCCGCGTTACCTCGCGCAGCGGCGTGAGCGCTGGGCAGAGCTCACCAAGCTCATGCGGCGGATCGGTCACACGGTGCCTGACGACGTCTCGTATGTTGAAGCCGTAACCGGCGGCGCTCCCGCGAAAGGCAAGGCGACCCTGCGCGATCTGTTTTCGCCGATGTTCGCGCGCGACACGGCTGCACTCTGGGCGTCGTACTTCTTCTGCCTGATGGTCAACTATGTGGCCATCCAACGCGTGCCGACGATGCTTGCCGGAGCGGGCTTCCCGCAGCCCGAAGCCAGTCGCGGCCTGACGATGGTCAACATCGGCGGCGTCGTCGGTGCGATCGTTGGCGCGCTGCTGATCCAGCGGCTCGGATCACGTCTGACGATGCTCGGGATGTGCGTGGCCGCGGTCGTGTGCTCAATCATCATGGTCGGCATTCAGCTCGACCCGATGGACACCTTCGCGCTGATGGCGATGTTCCTGATCACCGGCGGCCTGCTCAACGCGGTGCAGACGACAATGTATGCCCTGGCTGCGCATGTCTACCCGACTGAGATTCGCAGTACAGGCGTGGGCGCCGCCGTCGCATTCGGCAGAATCGGCAACGTGCTCGCGGTGTACGTAGCCGACTACGCGCTGAAGCTTGGCGGCTCCCGCGCGTATTTCACGGAGTGGGCGGTGCTGATGGGTGTCGTGTTCCTGTCCCTTGCGGTCCTCAGGAACCATGTTCCCCGCAGCGCCGCAATCGCACAGGCGCACGCTGGACCGGCGGCCCGCTGACCAACCGGCTTACCAGCGCGTATAGTCTCCGAGCTGCCGACGCATGCGCCGCCGACGAGTCGTGCGGCCGCGGTACTGCGACCACGCCATCTTCAACCCGACCAGCGTCAAGGCGCCGCCGATCACGCGGTCGACGAAGTACTCGGGCAGGTAGCGCTGGGTAAGCCGCCGCGGCGTGATGTCGCTGACTTTGGCCTGCAGCAGTGTCAGCTTGTGATCGAGCTCGGCTCGAGTCCGGCTCATTTCTGCGCGGAGGACAGCCGCTTCGCGATCCATTCCGAGTTCTCCTTCAGAGTCGTGACGGTTTCCTGGGGCACGGCGTGAAACGTACGGAGTTGCTTTCTTCCCGATGACAGCGCGACGAAACCGATCAGGCTCAGCAGCACTGCGACAATGAGAAAGCCCGCCCACAACGGCCAGCCGAGCAGTTCGGATATGGCGGTCGCCGCAGCCACCAGCAGGAACGCCAGCCCGAACAGCAGCGCAGCTGCCGCCATCCCGAAGCTTAGCGCGGCCGTGCGCGCGCGCCCCGCCTGCTCGCGAATCTCGACCCGAGCGAGGGCAATCTCTTCTCTAATCAGTGTCCGCAGGTCCAAAAGAATCCCGCGCAACAGCCCACGAAACGACTCCTGATGCACCACTTCTGGGTCCATGCACAGGAAACGAGCAAGCGGGATGCCGGATAGGTGGGTTGGCTGAGGCTTGGGCTCACTGGGTTGCCCGGGTTGCTTGGTTGACCGGGTTGTCGACCCCGGCCTCCTGCGCGACGCAGCGCAGGCTATCTCTTGTGGGGCGGTTCGATGTGGATAATCACGTCGGCGAGCTCTGGAAACCGCGCCATCAGCTTGTCTTTGACGACGTGCGATACCGAATGTGCCGACTGCAGCGGGGTGCTCCCGTCGAGCCAGAGATGCAGGTCGAGGAACGCGTAATCGATCGAGCCGCGCGTTCGGATCTTTTCGCAACCAAGTACTTCCGGCACCGACTGCACAACCGTCCGCACATCCTCCTCCGGAATCACGATGTGATCGGCAAGGATGCCTGACGCTTCACGGAAAATGCTCCAGCAGGCATGGGCGATGAATCCGGCGACAAGGAAGGCGGCGAGTGGATCGAGCATCGGATACCCCCACCACACGCCGACGAGCGCACCGAGCACCGCGATTGTCGTCATGACGTCGCTGCGCGTGTGCTTGGCGTCCGCTCGCAGAACTTCGCTTTTCAGCACGCGGCTCTGACCGAGCTCGTACCAGACGACGCCGATGTTGATGATCAGCGTCACCGACATCAGCGCGATCCCTTCTGGAAAGACCCGCGGCGTGCTGCCGTTCATCAGCCGATCGATCGAAGCGGAGACGACCTGCACGAGCACGACGACAAGAAAGACGAGGATGGCGAGCGATGCCATCGTCTCGTACTTGCGATGGCCGTACGGGTGATCGGCGTCGGGCGGCCGCCGCGCCGCCGACACTCCAATCAGTGCGACAACATTCGAGAACGAGTCGGTGAGGGAGTGAAAGCCGTCAGAGAGAATCGAAACTGCGCCGGTGGCGTAGCCAAGTGCGATCTTGGCTACGGCCACGGCAAGATTGACGAACAGGACGCGCCAGAGGACGGCGGTGACTGTGGTGTATCTCTCGGTCACATGGAATGCAGAATTCAGGATGCAGAATGCAGAATGCCGGTCTGACGTTCTGCATTCTGCATGCTGAATTCTGGATTACCGCGCTCGCGGGAGCGTCAGAACACGCGAGCGTGAGGAATCGGCCACCATCGCAGCTGCACCTTGCCGATGATGTACTTCTTCGGGACCATTCCCCAATGGCGGCTATCGGAGCTGTTGTTGCGATGGTCGCCCATCACGAAGTAGTAGCCGTCGGGAATGCGTGTCGCCGCGTAGTCGTCGTGGCTGCGGAATTCCTCGGGCACGAAGTCGTCAGGCATCGGCACGTCGTTCACGTACACCGTGCCGTCCGCGATCCGAACCTCGTCGCCTTCCTCCGCGATCACCCGTTTGACGAACGACTTGTCCGGGTTGATCGGGTAGTAGAGCATGACGATGTCGCCACGGCGCGGCTCCCCCATGCGATAGGCGAGCTTGTTGACGATGAGACGATCCTGGTCGGCAAGGGTCGGCGCCATGCTCTGGCCTTCGACGCGCGCCACCTGGAAGCCGAAGGTGACGATCAGCGTGGCGTAGACCGCTGCCGACGCCAGTGTCTTGAACCACGCCACCAGCTCGTCTTTCCAGATATTCAATCGATGGACGACCAGGGCGGACGCGGCGCCAGCCGTGAGGACGTCGTCGGCCAAGGCGGCACCGCCATCCGCGTTCACTTCCGCAACCTGGGACGGCGTATCGGTGAAGCTGCGATCCTGTGCCTCAGCGAACAATTCGCGCTCGCCGCTGACAGCCTCCGGAGGGCGGTTCAGAGCTTCAGGTATTCCCGCAGCCGTTTGGTCTGAGCGCGGCTCACCGGGATCTCGGTGCCCTTCGCGTCCTTCATCCGAAGGATGTAATTCCTGCTGAACCAAGGGACGATCTCCTTGATCTTATTGATATTTACGAGATGTGACCGGTGGACGCGCCAGAACACCTCGGGATCCAGCCGCGCCTGTAAGTCGTCCAGGGTCCGGTAGTTGGACGTTCCGGCTACCTGCCCTGTAACTATGTTAATCGACTCGTCGGCCAGCGAGGCGTAGATGATTTCATCGGCCTGGACGAGCATGAACCGTTCCCCAACCTTGATAGCCACCTGGTCCCGCCGCACCTGGCGGCCGGCCATCATTTTGACGATCTGTTCGAGTTGATCGTTTAGTGGCGCTCCCGGGACGGATGGGCTAGGCCGACCGGCGTCGATCCGGCGTCGCGCACGGTCGACCGCTTGCTCCAGCCGTGCCGGCTCGACCGGTTTCAGCAGGTAATCGACCGCATTGACCTCGAAGGCCTCAATGGCGTGCTGGTCGAACGCGGTGACGAACACCATGGCCGGCGTGTCCGGGCCGCGGTCGAGCAGCTGTCTGGCCACCTCGAACCCTCCGAGTCCGGGCATCTGGATGTCGAGGAAAATCAAGTCGGGTTCGACCTGGTCGACCGCAGAGAGCGCGTCGAGCCCGTTGCCCGCCTGGCCGACGACATCCACACCGCCCATGTGCTGGAGCTGGAAGCACAGCTCGTCCCGTGCCAGCTGCTCGTCGTCGACGACAAGGACTTTGAGGAGGTTGTTCATGCGCTAATCGGGTGGACGTCGGCGAGCTCTGGTACCTCAATCCGCGCCAGTGTGCCCTTGCCAGGCTCGCTGGTGAGCTTCAACTGATACGTCGTCCCGTAAATGACTCGCAGCCGTTCGCGCACGTTGGCGAGGCCGATGCCGCTCGACATCGTTTGATTCGAGTCGGCGTAGAAGCCCATGCCGTCGTCTTCGACCTCGATGATCGCGCGCCCGTTTTCGCGGTGACTGCGAATCATGATCGAACCCGGCCCCACCTTGCGTGAGAACCCGTGCTTAATCGAGTTTTCGACGAGCGGCTGCAGAATCATGCTGGGGACGATCAGGTCCATCGTGTCGGGCTCGATGTGTTTGACGACTTTGAGCGTGGGTCCAAATCGAATGACCTCGATATCGAGATATTCGTCGATCGCCTCCAGTTCTTCGCGAAGCGTTACGAAGTGCTCGTGGCTTCTGAGCAGCCTGCGGAGCAGGGCAGAGAGCCTGATGATCAGCGTGCGGGCCGTATCCGGTTCGGCGCGGATGAGCGACGAGATCGACGTCAGCGTGTTGAACAGGAAGTGCGGATTGATCTGACTCTTCAACGATTCGATCTTTGCTGCCAACAGCAGCTTCTCCTGTTCCTGCAGGCGATGCTCGACGCGGGCGCTGTTCCAGATCTTGATCGGCGTGGCGATGCACAGCACCGTTGCCAGCAGTACGAGGAACATCATCCAGGGCGTGGGTGGCTCGAGATAGAAGAGACGCGCGACGCCGAAACGGAGGCCGAGCGCCTGGCGGACGAGTTCGAGCGCAACAGGCGCGAGCATCAGGATGATCTGCCAAATTGGTTCGAGGTTGCGGATCATCTTGATGATGTGTTTCGGCAGATCGAGAAACACAAACGGGGTGAACTGCCAGATCGTTTCCTTGGGGCAGCTA
>Ga0111538_10001465_pt1 | contig 33044 bp, 26 predicted proteins | sample SoiMethybrSBSTD1_FD_79669 | JGI IMG/M metagenome (GOLD analysis project Ga0111538, IMG submission 79669) | Bulk soil microbial communities from a Populus tree surrounding site in Tennessee, USA - Soil MetaG P. TD hybrid SBSTD1 (version 2)... | ecosystem: Environmental > Terrestrial > Soil >...
CGCATTCTGGAACGCGACGCTCTCGAGACCCTTGATGCCGGTCGTCGATTCGATGCGGTGCGCGCCCGGCCGCACGAAGCGGCTCGCGTGCCCGAGCACGTAGTACTCGACGTTGCGCGTGACGGCGCCGGTCCTCGAGTCGATGGTGACGACGCCGCGGCAATCCTCGCAGCCGCCCGCGTGCGGCCCGTGGTTCTCATCGAGGGCCAGGTTCCAGAGCACGATGCCGCGCGCCCAGCCGCGCGTGGAACCGATGATCAGCTCGCCCGTGAACCAGTGCAGCGATCGAGCCCACTTCGGGTCCCATTCGCCGCCCGAGCACTCGGTCAGGTAGGCGTCCTTGTCGGGGTGCGCTTCGTGCACGGGAGCCTGGGCCTCGACGTCTCCGTTGTAGCAGTGCCAGGCGACGCCGGCGACGAACCGCGACGCGACCGGATCGGCGAGCACCGCGAGCGGCGAGTCGGGCACGTCCCAGTTGTGGTCCCAGTCGAGGATCAGCGGCGGCTTCGGCCGCTGCGCGAGCATTGGGCCGAGATAACGCCCGATGATGTCGGCGCGCTCCTTCGGATCGAGCTTCATGCCCGGGTAGTTCCCTGGCTCGAATCCGGGCTCGTTCTGCAGCGTCAGCGCAAAGATCGGTACGCCCTCGGCGGCGTAAGCATCGACGAAGCGGACCAGGTATCTCGCGAGCGCCAACTGTGAATCGGCGCGCAGGCGTCCGCCGACCATGCGTCCCGAGGTCTTCATCCAGCCCGGCGGGCTCCACGGCGAGGCGACGATGCGAAGCCCAGGGTTGATCGCGAGCGCCGCCTTGAGGGCGGGGAGCAGGGAGGCGCGGCTGGGCTCGATGGAGAAGTGCGCGAGATCCGGATCCGCCTTCCCGCCCGGCGGATCGTCGAGACTGTAGTGGGATAGCGAGAAATCCGATGCGCCGATCGAGATACGGGTGAAGCTGAGTCCAAGCCCGCCGTCGCGGCCGAACAATTCCTCGAGCAAGTCCGCCCGCTGCTTCTGGTTCAGGCGATTCTCGATGAGCCAGGCGCTCGAATCGGTCACCGACGCGCCGAAGCCGACGATCTCCTGGTAGCGGCGCTGCGGATCCACGTCGATGCGAATCGCGAGGGGCGCCTGCGCGGAGTACGGGATGTCGGGTTCGCGCGCGAGCAGCCGGGTCTGGTCCGCCGTCGTCAGCCAGGCCTGCACGCTCTCCGCAGCGCCGGCGCTCGGCGCGGCCGCGGTGGCGAGCGCACACAGCGCGAGCCGCGCCATGAGTCGCGCCGCAGTCATGCCAGAGCGGCCGTGCTGCCGCCGAAGATGACGATATTGCGGATGTGCTCGTCGGTCATTCGGCTCGCTCCATGCCTGGTTTCGGTCGACATGGCATTCTAGTCAGCATGGCAACGATAAAGGACGTCGCCCGCCTGGCAGGTGTCGGCCTCGGAACGGCGTCGCGCGTGGTGAGCGGCAAGGGCTCCGTCGCTCCGGCAACCGCCAAGCGCGTGCAGAAAGCGATCAAGCAGCTCAACTTCCGCCCATCGCATGCGGCGCGCTCGCTCCTGTCCGGGTCGACGCAGATGATCGGCGTGTATATCCCGACCCTCAAGGGAACTTTCTATACGCCGATCCTGCAGACCATCGACGCCGAATTGCGGGCGGGCGGACGCCACATGGTGGTGGCGTTCGGGCATGGCTCGGCGGATGAACGCCGCCAGGCGATCGAGGGCGTGCAGTTCCTCATCAATCGCGACTGCGACGGCCTCATCGTCATAAGCAACGCGCTGCTCGAGGAAGACATCGTCGCATTCGGCGGTCAGCAGCCGAACATCGTCATCCTCAATTCGGTTTTTCCGCGGCTGCGCGAGCAGTGCTTTTCCGCCGACCACGTGCGCGGCGGCGTGGTCGCGGCCGAGGCGCTGCTGCAGCACCAGCACCGGCGTTTCGCCGTGATTTCGGGCCCGGCGAGTTCGCCCGACAACCTCGCGCGTCTCGCCGGGTTCATGAACGAGCTGGGCCGGCAGCGCATCGATCTTCAGACGGTGCGCACGATCGACAGCGATTTCTCGCCGGAGGGCGGTTGGGTTTCGGCGAAGGCGTTGCTGGCGTCGAAGCACCGCTTCACCGCGTTGTTCTGCGCCAACGACGAGATGGCGCTGGGCGTCCTGTCCTATTTTCAGCAGGCGGGCCTCGGCGTGCCCCAGGAGGTCTCGGTGCTGGGATACGACGATGCGCAGAGCGCCGAGTATTCGGCCCCCAGGCTGACATCGGTCCATATCCCGATGCGGGAGGTGACGGTCAGCGGCCTCAACAGCCTGCTCAACCGCTGCTACGACTCCGTGCTGCCAGTCGTGAGGGAGTTCCCGGTCAACGTCGTCTGGCGCGCGTCCGTGGCCTTACCGCCCCAGCCCGATCCTGCTGCCGCAGGCTGAACGAACCGGACCCCTCCCAGAATCCGCTCACCGCGCCCAGAACGGCTCCCTGCGGGAGTGGGAACCTTTCCACGCCTGAGGTAGATTACCGGCTACAAGGGTTCCCTGGATCGTCCAGCCGCGCGCTGTTTGATCCTACGAAGAAAAGCTGACGATGAACTTGGCATCCGTACCGGCCCTCGAGGCTCCGCGCCGAGCCGAGTTTCCTGCCGATTTTCGCTGGGGTTGCTCGACCTCCGCCTATCAGATCGAGGGCGCCACCACCGCCGACGGCCGTGCCGAGTCAATCTGGGACCGTTTTTGCAGCGCACCAGGCCACATCCGCGACGGCTCGAGCGGTGCGATCGCCTGCGACCACTATCACCGGTGGCCGGAAGATCTCGACCTCGCGGCACAGCTGGGACTCAGCGCATACCGTTTCTCGGTCGCCTGGCCCCGCATCCTTCCGAATGGGACGCGGAGCGGGCCGAATGCTGCGGGCCTCGATTTCTATTCGCGCCTGGTCGACGGCATGCTCGAGCGAGGCCTCGAACCCTGGGCGACGCTCTATCACTGGGACTTACCGCAGCGTCTGCAAGAGCTCGGCGGCTGGAGCAGCCGTGCCACCGTCGACGAATTCGGCGCCTTCGCCGATGCGATGAGCCAGCGGCTCGGCGATCGCGTGCGTCACTGGATCACCCACAACGAGCCATGGTGCACGGCATTCCTCGGCTGTTACGAGGGTTCGCATGCCCCCGGCCTGAAGAACTGGCGGGTGGCGCTCCAGGCCTGCCATCACGTGCTGCTGTCACACGGCCTCGCAGTCCCGGTGCTGCGCGCGAACGTGCGCGACGCGCGCGTCGGCATCGCGCTCAGCCTGCACCCGCACCAGGGCGCGAGCGACAGCCCCGATGACATCGCGGCCGCGCGGCGCTATGACGGCCTGCGGAACCGCTGGTTCCTCGATCCGCTGTACGGTCGCGGCTATCCGGCCGATATGTGGGCGCTCTGCGGTGCCGATGCGCCGCAGGTCGCAAGCGGCGACCTGGCCGTGATCGCGGCGGCGACCGACTTTCTCGGCGTCAACTATTATTTCCCCGAGACCGTCGCGCATGCGCCCGCTGACGGGCCGCTGACGGCGCGGGTGGTGCCGACCCCAGGCGCCGAGCGCACGGACCTCGGATGGGAAGTGTCGCCAGAAGGCCTGTGCGCGTTGCTCGAGCGGCTCAACCGGGACTACCAGCCGCGGGAGATCGTCATCACGGAGAATGGCGCGAGCTACGAGGATCGAATGCCGCCCGACGGCGTCGTGGCCGACTTCGCGCGCCGCCACTATCTGCAGCGGCACCTCATTGCGGTGCAGGAGGCGCGGGCGCGCGGCGTGCCGGTCAGAGGCTATTTTGCCTGGACCCTGATGGACAACTTCGAATGGGCTGAGGGTTACACCCGGCGCTTCGGCCTGGTGCATGTCGACTTCGCCACCCAGCAGCGCCGCCTGAAGCAGAGCGGCGCGTGGTATCGCGACTTCTTGAGGCAGCGCTGAGGTGCGTGGCCGCGCGTCTCTGCTGATCTTCGCCCTGGCCGCCACTGCCGCGGCGGCGATCTCCGCCGATGCCGTGCATCCAGCGGCTTGGCCCGAGGCGCACAGCCGCGGGCTGGTGGATGCGGCGACCGAGGTGCGCATCGACGGGCTGCTGGCGAAGATGAGCCTCGAGGAGAAGGTCGGGCAGATCATCCAGACCGACATCAGCGCGGTCGCGCCGGAAGATCTGGCGCGCTATCCGCTCGGCTCGATTCTCGCCGGCGGCAACGGCGGGCCCGGAGGCAATGATCGCGCCTCGCCGCTCGAGTGGCTGGAGCTGTCGCGCCGTTTCCACGAAGCCGCGCTGGCACCCCGCCCCGGTCACGTCGCGATCCCGCTGTTGTTCGGCATCGACGCGGTGCACGGACACAGCAATATGCTCGGTGCCGTGATCTTCCCCCACAACGTCGGGCTCGGCGCCGCGCACGACCCGGAGCTGGTGCGCCGCATCGGTGCCGCGACCGCGGAGGCGGTGGCGGCCACCGGCATCGACTGGACGTTTGCGCCGACGCTGGCCGTGCCGCAGGACGTGCGCTGGGGCCGGAGCTACGAGGGCTTCAGCGAGGATCCGGCGCTCGTGCGCGAATACGCACGGGCTGCGGTGGAAGGTCTCCAGGGTCCGCCGGACATGGGAGGCAAGTTACAGGGCGGGAGAATTGCAGCCACCGCCAAGCATTTCATTGGCGACGGCGGCACGTTCGACGGCGTGGATCAGGGGGATGCCAGGGTTTCGGAGAGCGAGCTGATACGGCTCCATGCGCAAGGCTATGTGGGCGCGATCGACGCCGGCGTGATGACGGTGATGGCGTCCTACTCCAGCTGGCAGGGCCGGAAGATGCATGCCAATCGCCAGTTGCTCACGGACGTGCTCAAGGGGCGCATGGGATTCGAAGGCTTCGTCATCGGCGACTGGGACGGTCATGCGCAGGTGCCTGGCTGCCGAAGCGATCGTTGCCCGGAGGCCATCAACGCGGGCGTCGACATGTTCATGGCGCCCAACAACTGGAAGGGCCTTTTCGACAATACGCTGGCCGAGGCTCGCTCCGGCGAGATTCCTGCCGCACGACTGGATGACGCAGTGCGTCGCATCCTGCGCGTGAAATTCCGGCTGGGCTTGTTCGAGCCGGCGCGACCGTACGAGGGGCGCATGGAGCTGCTGAATTCGCCCGGCACGCGCGCGCTGGCGCGCGAGGCGGTGCGCCGCTCGCTGGTCCTGCTCAAGAATGACGGCGTCCTGCCGATCCGCGCCTCGGCTCGCGTCCTGGTCACCGGACCGGGCGCTGACAACCTTCCGATGCAATGCGGCGGCTGGTCGCTCACCTGGCAGACGAGCGACACGGGCAACGCGGACTTTCCGGCCGCCGAGTCGGTGACCGCCGCGATGAAGCGGGCGGTCGAGTCGGGCGGCGGCAGGCTCGTCGACGGCGCGGATCTCACGGGTCCGGATCGTCCCGATATCGCCGTGCTCGTTTACGGCGAGCAGCCGTATGCCGAGATGCAAGGCGATATTCAATTCGCCGTATTCAATGCGGGTAATCCGCTCGCGCAGCTCCGGCGATTGCAGCACGCCGGCATTCCGACGGTGACGGTCTTTCTCTCGGGCCGCCCACTGTGGGTGCGGCCGGAAATCGAAGCCAGCAATGCCTTTGTCGCCGCCTGGCTTCCGGGCACCGAGGGCGGCGGCATCGCGGATGTGCTCGTCGGGGATGCGGCCGGTCGGCCGCGCCACGATTTCTCCGCCCGACTGTCGTTTGCCTGGCCCAACGACGGGATTCCAGCCGGAACTCAACCGGCCGACAGGCCCCGGGAATCATGGTCCGCGGGATTCGGACTTCACTATTGATCCGGTCAGTCGCGTCGCTTTCGTTGCTCGCGGCCTTCACGTCGTCGGTTGCCGCCGAACCGGCCTCTGATGCGGCCGCCGCGGTTCCCGCCGGCTATCGCCTCGTGTGGGCCGACGAATTCGGGACCGACGGGCTGCCCGATCCGGGCCGCTGGTCGTACGACACGATGAGCAACCGCGCCGGGTGGGCGAACAAGGAGCGGCAGTACTACTCGTCCGCGCGCCGCGAGAACTCCCGCGTCGAGAACGGCGCGCTGATCATCGAGGCGCGTCGCGAGGATACCCGCGGGTTCGCGGACAACGGCGGCCAGAACTACACGTCGGCGCGGCTGGTCACGAATGGCCACGCGAGCTGGACCTACGGCTTCTTCGAGATCCGCGCGAAGCTGCCCTGCGGCCGCGGCACGTGGCCCGCCATCTGGATGCTCGCCAATGCGCCGGTGATCAACTGGCCGGCCATCGGCGAGATCGACATCATGGAGCATGTCGGCTTCGACCCGGGCATGGTCTACGGGACGATCCACACCAAGGCCTACAACCATGTGATCCACACGGCGAAGGGCAGCCAGATGGCGATCGCGGACGCGTGCACCGCGTTTCACCGCTACCAGCTCACCTGGACGCCCGACCGGATCACGATCGGCGCGGACGACAAGCCCTACTTTCGATTCGACCGCGAGGCGGACGGCGGTCACGACGCATGGCCGTTCGACGCGCCGCAATACCTGATCCTGAACATCGCCGTCGGCGGATCCTGGGGCGGAAAAAAGGGCATCGACGACGCGGTATTCCCCCAGCGGATGGAAGTCGACTACGTCCGCGTCTATCAGAAGCCGCAGGATGCCGCGGTGCATCCGGAGCGCTGGCCGGCGGCGCACAGCCGCGGGCTGGTGGATGCGGCGACCGAGGCGCGCATCGACGGGCTGCTGGCGAAGATGAGCCTCGAGGAGAAGGTCGGGCAGATCATCCAGACCGACATCAGCGCGGTCGTGCCGGAAGACCTTGCGCGTTACCCGCTCGGCTCGATTCTCGCCGGCGGCAACGGCGGGCCGGATGGTGATGATCGGGCGACGCCAGCCGAGTGGCTGGAGCTGTCGCGGCACTTTCACGCGGCAGCGCTGACATCGCGCCCAGGCGGCGCGGCGATCCCGCTGCTGTTCGGCATCGACGCGGTGCACGGGCACAGCAACATGCTCGGCGCCGTGATCTTTCCCCACAACGTCGGGCTCGGCGCGGCGCGGAACGCGGAGCTCGTGCGGCGCATCGCTGTCGTCACGGCCGAGGGCGTCGCGGCCACGGGCATCGACTGGACGTTCGCGCCGACGCTCGCGGTGCCGCAGGACGTGCGCTGGGGCCGAAGCTATGAGGGATTCAGCGAGGATGCGTCGATCGTGCGCGACTATGCCGGCGCGTCCGTCGAAGGCCTGCAGGGCGATCCTGGACTCTCCGGGAAGCTCCAGGCCGGGCGTGTCGCGGCGACCGGCAAGTCGTGGGTGGGCGAGGGCGGCACTTTCGACGCCATCGACACCGGCGACAATCGCGCGTCCGAGGACGATCTCATCCGCATCCACGCGCAAGGCTACTTCGCCGCGATCGACGCGGGCGTGATGACTCTGATGGCGTCCTACTCGAGCTGGCAGGGCGTGAAGATGCACGCCAACCGGCCACTGCTCACCGAAATACTCAAGGGCCGGCTCGGCTTCGAAGGGTTTGTGATCGGCGACTGGGACGGCCATGCGCGCGTGCCAGGCTGCCGGAGCGATCATTGTCCAGAGGCCATCAACGCCGGCGTCGACATGTTCATGGCGCCGTATCACTGGAAGGCGCTGTACGAGAACACGATCGCGGACGTCCGGTCAGGCGCCATTCCCGCGGCGCGCCTCGACGACGCGGTGCGCCGCATCCTGCGGGTGAAGCTCAAGCTCGGCCTGTTCGAGGCCGACCGACCGTATGAAGGACGATTCGACTTGTTGGACTCGCCGGCTGCCCACGTACTCGCGCGCGAAGCGGTGCGCCAGTCGCTCGTGCTCCTCAAGAATGACGGCGCATTGCCCGTTCGATCGTCGGCGCGCGTGCTCGTCGCCGGGCCCGGCGCCGACAATCTCCCGATGCAATGCGGCGGCTGGTCGCTCACCTGGCAGACCAGCGATACGACGAATGCCGACTTCCCGGCCGGCGAGTCGATCCGCACGGCTTTCGAGCGGGCGCTGAAGCCCGCGGGCGGCCGGCTGGTCGACGGTTCCGATCTGACCGGCGCGGACCGGCCCGACGTCGCGGTCATCGTCTACGGCGAGCAGCCGTATGCCGAGAATCACGGCGACGTGAAGCTCGCGATCTACAACGATCGCGAGACGCTGGAACAGCTGTGGCAGCTGCGGAACGAGGGCATCCCGACCGTCAGCATCGTCCTGAGCGGCCGGCCGCTCTGGATGAATCCGGAGATCGAAGCCAGCGACGCATTCGTCGCCGCCTGGCTGCCCGGGACGGAAGGCGGCGGGATTGCGGACGTCTTGATCGGCGACAGCGAGGGCCGACCACGCTTCGATTTCAGCGGCCGGCTTCCTTACCGCTGGCCCAAGGGGCCGTATCCGGCGCACACGGGGCACGCGGATGAGGGCGAAACCTGGCCGCTGGGATTCGGCCTCAGTTATCCAAAGCTGGCGTCACGCTGATATTGCGAAAGTCGACGCGGCCCGGCTCGCTGCCCTGCAGGTAGATCGGCCCGGGCAGGCCCTCGTGGCTGTCGACTGCGCCGCCCGTGATGCCCGGGATTTCCTGGTCGTCGATGATCGTCACGCCGTCGAGCACGACCGTCACGCGGCGGCCGACGAGCGTGATGTCATAGGCCCGCCAGGTTCCAGCCTTGCGCTCGGCTGGCGTCGACGGCGCGAGGTAGCCGTAGATGCCGCCGAGCCGCCGCTCGGGCGCGTCCGGCGCGGGCTCATCCTCGATCTGCACTTCATAGCGTCCACGCAGGTACACGCCGCTGTTCGATCCCGGCGCACAGTTGAATTCGACGTGCAGCTTGAGGTCGCCGAACGTTCGATCGCTCACGAGATCGGCGCCGTTCCCGGGACTCGCGAGCGTTCCGCCTTCCACCCGCCAGGGGTTCGCCGTGTCGGGATCCGTCGAGTGCCAGCCGTCGAGATCCCTGCCATTGAACAGGCTTAGCGGTGTCCCCCACTTCGGGGCACGCACACGCTCGAGTGACGGCGCGCGTTCTCCGCGCCAGCTCCAGGGAACTCCGTCCGGTCCGCTGGTGTTTCCGACCAGGACGTTCCCCTCCAGCCGCCCTTCGAAAATCATGTCGGCGTCCGTTCGACCTTCCTCTTCCTTCGGCGACACGAACCGGATGCCGCCATTCACCAGCTCGGCGCGCGGCAGCAACCGTGCGTGGCCCCAGCGGCTGACCAGGCGCGCCTGAATGCCTTCGTCGCGCCGGGTGATTTCGAGCCAGGACGCGTATTCCCGCTCCGGTGACTTCAAGGTGAGATCCCAGCGCCCGAGGTAGGCGCTGACGTCAACGGGCATAGCGGCGGCCGTCGTTGCGCTGGCAATGCCCGTGACCGGCACGTGCAAGGCCGCCAGTGCGAGGCCCGGCAACCAGGCGGCGTTCTTCACTGTCACGCGCGGCGATGCACGCCGTTCCTGAAGTTGTCCAGCATGTGCTCGCAGGTGCGAAGCGTGAACGCCATGATGCTGATCGTCGTCGTCTTGTCGGTCGAGCTCGGAAAGACGCTGGCGTCGCAGACGTAGAGATTCTTCACGTCGTGCGTCTGGCCGAAGCGATTGGTGACGAAGTGCTTCGGGTCGTTGCCCATCCGGCAGGTGCCGGTCTCGTGCAGGCTCCAGCCCGGCATGTTCGGATCCTTCGCGGCCCCTTCGTTCACCGCGCCCGCCGCGTGCAGCAGCTCCGCACAGGCCTGCTTCGAATGCTCGAACATCCGGAGCGCGTTGTCGTCCCACTTGAAATGCAGGCGCGCGACCGGGATGCCGTACTTGTCCTTGACCTCGGGATCGAGGTCGAGGTAGTTGGTGGGCGAGGGGAGCGACGGCGCCTGGATCGAGAAGCTGACCGGAGTCGGATAGCGCCGCTTGACCTCGCGCTTGAACGACGCGCCGAAACCTTCGATGGACATGGCGTCCCAGGGGTACTCCTGGCATCCGCCCCAGGGGTAGACCGAGTAGCCGTTCACGAACTTTTCCTGGTGGGGATTCTCGAGGTTCTGCCAGCGCGGCATCCACGCAATCTGGGCGTCGCCGACGTTGTCGGGAAAGGGGGGCTGCCCCAGCAGTTGCGGCAGATAGCCTTCGGCCGACTGGCCGTACATGTGATCGCAGAGATTACGGCCGAGCTGGCCGCTCGAGTTCGCGATGCCATCCGGCCAGATGCGCGACTTCGAGTTCAGCATGATGCGGGCGGACTCGAGGCATGACGCGGCCACGACCACCGCGCGCGAATGCACCTCGACTTCCTGACCCGTGTTGCGGTCGACGTACGCCACGCCGCTCGCAAGGCCGTTTTCGTCGACCAGGATGTCTTTCGCGAGCGCGTTGGTCCGGAGCTCCAGGTTGCCGGTCGCCTCGGCCCGCGGCAGGAATCTCCAGGGCGTCGAGAAGAAGGATCCGGTGTCGCAGCCCGTCGTGCATGCGCCGCAGAAGTGGCAGGCGGGACTGCCTTCGTGGCTCCGGGTCAGCTGCGCGATCCGGTCAGGCAGGTACGGGATTCCGACCTTCCGGCCGCCTTGCTGCAGGATGTGGTCGAGGCAGCGGAAGTTGAACGCGGGGAGATACTCGCCGTCCGGGTTGCTCGGGCGGTTCTGGATGGTGCTCGCGACGCCGATCATCCGTTCGACGCGGCTGTAGTACGGCGCGATCTCCCGGTATTCGATGGGCCAATTGACGCCGGCGCCCGAGAGGGAACCCGCCTGGAAGTCGATGTCGCCCATGCGTGCCGAGGAGCGTCCCCAGAAGTTCGTCTTTCCGCCGACGGCGAAACAGCGCGGCCACATCCATTCCGTCCCGGGGGCGGTCGTGAACGGGATCTCGTGCTCCCACGCGCCCTCGACCCATTCGTTGTCCATGTAGCCGTAGGACTCGGCGCGCTTCTCCGGATCGCCGAAGCCGCGGAACTTCATGTCCCAAGGCATGCGGTGGTGGCGGAAGTCCTTGTGCGGATCGAGCCGGCGTCCTGCGTTGATGGCGCAGACCTTGAGGCCGGCCTCGCACAATGTCTTGATCGCCATGCCGCCGCCGGCCCCGGTCCCGATCACGACCACGTCATAGAGGTCGGGCACGCTCATCACCACCTGGGCGGGGGAAGATGCTGGTGGGATGGATCATCCCCATGCGGACAGGCCGGCGACTCGGCGTAGAAGCGCAACGCGGGATTGTCGAGTTCCCGGTAGCCGATTTCGCTGGAGTAGAAGCCCATGACGGCGAGCTCCTTCACGCGGCGGAAGAATTCCTGCCCGGATTCCTCGCCCGCGCGGTACCTGGCCTTGTAGGCGAGCGGCTCGAGCAGAGAGACCTGCTGCGCCTCGCTCGCTTCGAGGAACGGATGGGAAAATCGGCGAGCGCTCTGCTCGTCGAGCCACGCGAGGCCGGCGCGTATCGGTTTTTGCTGCTCGGTGTCATGGGCAACCATGAAGTCGATGAATTCGGCGACGCCCGCTTCACGCGCGCCCGGCGTTTCGTCGCTCGGAATGATCAGCTCCGACAGGCGCTCGATGCGCGCAAATTCCTCGCCCGAGAAGAACTGCGGCGAAAAGGCGTCGGGGCGGGCCGCCTCAGGCTCATGCGCGGCCGCATAGGCCCACTTCACGAAGCCCGGAAAATGCGACGCGATCGCCGCAACGCCGAGGGCGCGGAGAAGTTCCCTGCGCTTGATGTCCTGCCCGGCCACTGCGCTCGTCCCTCTTTCCGGCGTCGTGGGCCATCATGGGTCCCGGAGGGATGCAAGGCAATCGTCCGCCGCGGCCGGGTTCAGGGTGGATCGGGGTACAGCAGCTTCTTGAAATCCTGGTATGCCGCCTTCTTCGCGAATCCGCCTTCGGGGCCATCCGTGAGGCCCCAGCCGTCGTCCTTGCCGGGAAGCGCGGGGTGGTGCTCATCGTTGAGCTCGTAGTGAATGATCACTTCCACGGCCGGGTCGGCCCCAAGCGTGCCGCCCTGCGGGTCATAGTGACTGCGAACATATCCACGCTGCGCTTCCTCGCCGCCTTCCTGGTCGGCCGACGTCCATCCGGTCTCCGTGATCCAGATCGGTCGTCGGCCGGCGACGGCGTTCTTGACCGCCGCGAGCTCCGTGCTTCGGTGGAACGGGTAGTAATGTATGGACACGGCATCCACGAGATCGAGGAGGCCGAGCTCGATCAGCGCATTCAGGTAGGCGACGCCCTCCGGGTTGGCACCGACCGCGGGGCCGACGATGCGGGCGTCGCGGTTCGCCGCCTTGATGATCGCGTGCGCGTCGCGAAGCATTTCCATGTAATTCGAGGGCGAGATCGGGCCGCCCCACCAGCTCATCTCCGGCTCGTTTGTGATCTCCCACGCCGGCACGGTGCGCGCCGCCTGCACTTCCTCCTTGACGTACGCCGGCCAGCCCGACGTGTCCTTCGAGTACCAGGGCAGGAGCGCGAGCACCTCAATGCCCTTGCGCTGCATGTCGGCGGCAAACGGCGCATCCTTCGCCGGGTCCTGGAAGTCGCCACGGATCCAGAATTTTCCCGCGGAGCGCAGGTCGTCGAGGACCAATGCCGCCGCCGGCGTGTACTCGTTGCCGAAGGCGGCGTGGTGAAAGCAGACGCCGAACTCCATGGATCCTCGCTCGGCTGCCCACGCCGGCAGGATGAATCCCAAGCACAGAAGCAGGATGGCGGCTTGCGGCAAGAAGCGGGCGATCAGCGCGGGGCCACCGGCAGGGCGGAGTTCCGGATGGTCCGCGAGGAAGCTCTGCCGCGCGCTCGTCGCGGTGTGCGACGCATCACCCGGAGCCCAGCCCGGCGGCATCGCGAGGTAGGCGAGCCGCTCGCGCCAGCTGCGCGCATTGCGCACGTCTCGCGCCAGCAGCAGGAACTCGCCGAAATAGAAATCGACGAAGCTCGTGACGTTGATGTCGCGCGTGATGCCGTACTCGATCTTCACCTCGTCGCGCAGCGGCTGAAGGGTGCCGAACATCCAGTCCCAGAACGGCAGTAGCGAGCAGAAGTTGGTGTCCATGTACAGCGGGTTCTTCGCGTGATGAACCCGGTGGTAGGACGGCGTGATGATGAAGAAGCGCGCCGGCCCGAAGCGGCCGGTGCGGAACGAGCGTTCTCCGGCGTGGATGAAGGTGCCCCAGGTGACCTCGAACGCCATGATCACGACCAGCATGCCGGGCTCGACGCCGAGCAACATGAGGAGCGGCGCCTGCACCAGCGCGCTGTAATAGCCCTCGGCGAAGAAGTGCACCCAGGCCACCGTCATGTTCAGGTTCTGCGGCGCGTGATGGGGCGAGTGCAGGCACCACAGCAGGCGCACCTTGTGCGCACCGAAATGCCAGATCCACATGGACAGGTCCCACATCAGGAGCGCGTAGATCCAGCCGTACCAGTGGTAGCCGACGTGGAACAGCGCGAATGGCCGGAAATATGGTGTCAGCAGCCAGAAAACGTCGATCACGATCAGCCGGGGCAGGAGGCCGAGCAGCAGTCCGGCGAAAAACGTGGGTTGGTATTCGAGCGCCGTCGCCCGGAACAGCCGCGCCGCCATGCCGGGCCCTTTCGCGCGCTCCTTGCGGGCTTCTGCGACGAGGAAGCGCGCGAGCTCCCAGAGCGTGAGCAAGGTGATTACGAGACCTACCACCGTCAGGAAGCTCTCGTGGTACTTGCCGTCGTGGAAGGGCTTCAGCAGGTCGGCGATGAAACCCTCGCCCCTGGCGGTCGCTTCTGTATAGCTGACGAGGCCGGAGGCGAGGCCCCACGTGGTCCAGGCGAACACGCCGGCGAACAGCAAGGCTTCGAGACGCCGCCACCATGTCGGGGTGTGGCGCCAACCGGGCATTCCGACCACGGTGTTCACGCGACGACTCTAGCGCGACAGCCTGACCACCGTGCCACCCGCTTCGGCGAGCCGGATGTCGAGCTCATCGGCCGAGGACACTTCGCGCGTCTCGTGCCGGTAGCCGTGTTCCAGAGCGGGATCGTCCCGCCAGATCTCCGCCCGGAACCTGCCGGCCGGCAGGAACGAGAGCGATAGCCGCACCAGCCGCGCGGTCCGGTCCGTCATCGCGCCGATCCACCAGTCATTGCCGCTGCGGCGCGCGACGGCCACTTCTTCGCCGACCTGTGCGGCGAGCGAGCGCGTGTCGTCCCAGGTGGCGGGAATCGAGGCAACGACCCGCGTGAGCGGGTGCCGGCGATAGGCCGACGGATAGTCGGCCATCATCGGCAGGTGATTCTGCAGCACGACGTACGAGGCCAGCATGCGGCATGGCGTTCCGATCACGAGCGGCGCACGGACTCTTGCCTCGAATCGACCGGGAGCCACGCCGCGGAGCGTGCCCTGGTGATAGTCGAGCGGTCCGGCGAGCATCCGCGTGAGCGGGACGGTGACATCGTGTTCCGGCGTCACGCCGCCCTCGTCCCATTTGTCGTACTCGAGGTTCCGCACCGCCTCGGTGGTCAACAGGTTGGGAAACGTCCGCTCGAGGCCGGTCGGCGCCGCGACGCCGTGAAATGTCACGGTCAGGTGGTTGTCGGCCGCGAGTTGCAGGAGCTCGCGCTGGAATCTGACCATCTGCTGGTCGTCGCGGTCCATGAAGTCGATCATGACGCCCTCGATGCCCCACGCGCGATAGAGCGGAAACGCCCGCGCCATGTGTTTCTGCGCCGCCTGCCAGTGCATCCACAGCCGGATGCGCACGCCCTTGTGTCGTGCATAGCGAAGGATTTCCTGAAGGTCGAGGCCGTCGATGCCGCGGGTGATGTCGGCGCCCTCGTAGGGCGCGATGGGTCCGCCATACCACGCCAGGTCATTGATCCCGTCGAGCGTGTGGTACGGAATGCCGTACTCCGCACAGAAATCGATGTAGTACTTCGCCGTCGCGGTATTGAGCCCCATCCGGAACGGCACGCCCGTCTCGAAGTAATCGTTCCACCACGGGAATGTGGTCTTGCCCGGCTCAATCCATGAGGTGTCCGGGATCGCGCTCGGCGCGTTGAGCTTGAGCACCGTGTCCGACTCCAGGAGTTTCCGTGCATCCGTGCCGAAGAGGATCAGGCGCCAGGGCGAATCGTGCGGGAGCTTCGCGCGGACCGCCACCTTCGGCTCGTCCGGGTGCGGTGAGAGGCGGCTGACCAGGGGACCGCGTGCATCCTCCCGCGCCAGGTACATGCCTGCGTAGTCCGTCAGGTTCGCTTCGAGGACCGCGGACCAACCGATGCCCGGTAGTTCCACCAGCAGCGGCAGCCCAAGGAGCGAATGGGCGGGTATCTGCCTGACGCCCCGACGCTCGTACGAGGCTTCGTGCGACGTCGTGAAGCTTTCGAGCGGCAACATCGTCGCGACCGCATTTTCCGGGAACGCAAATTCGGTCCGCTCGTCCGCCAGTTCGAGGCTCGACCAGCCGGGCTGACTCGGAAACCGGTATCGCAGCGCGACGCCGTCATCGTACGCCCGTACCACAAGCCGCCACGCCAGCGGGTGCGCTCCGCGCTCGTGCAGCGTGACATCCGCTTGATTCGCTCGATCGATCACGTGCCTGCGCTTGCCCGGGTATTGCTCGAAAGAAGAATCGATCGCGGCGACCCTGGAGCCGGTTATCACGGTGTCGTAGCCGAGCTCGATGCCCGGCGTCAGGCGGACTCCGAGGCCCGACGGCTCGATGACGTCGCGTCCGGAGAATGAGACCCGATATTGGAGCCTGCCCGCCCCTCCGGCAGAGGCGCGCGTGAACACCTCGACCCGGAGGCGCTTGTCCGGGGACCGGACGACGATGGAATCGCCTTGGCGCTCCGATTCGGCCGGGCAGGCGGGCGTCGCGGCGATTGCAAGCAGCAGGCACAGCGCACCGCCGATCATGCATTTCAAGTTGTCAACCGGCACGGGACGAATACACTGCCACGACCATGAAGAACCGATACACCCCGGCACTGATCGTCCTCACCTCCCTGTTCTTTATGTGGGGCCTCATCACCTCGCTGAACGACATCCTGATCCCGTACCTGAAGGCCCTTTTCGAGCTCAGCTACTTCGAGGCGATGCTCATCCAGTTCTGCTTCTTCGGGGCCTATTTTGTCATGTCCTTCCCGTCCGGCTACCTGGTCGAGAAGGTCGGCTACCGCAAGGGCATCATCATCGGATTGCTGGTCGCGGGTGCCGGCTGCCTCGGCTTCTACCCCGCGGCGTCGGCCCACGTCTACGCGCTCTTCCTGATTGCACTATTCGTGCTCGCGTCGGGCATCACGCTGCTCCAGGTCGCTGCCAATCCTTACGTCGCGATCCTCGGCGACCCGGCGACGGCCGCGAGCCGGCTGAACCTGACGCAGGCCTTCAATTCCCTCGGGACGACGGTGGGGCCGTGGGTCGGATCCGCCTTGATCCTGTCGATCGTCTCGACCGCGCACGACGCGAGTGCCGTGAAGCTGCCATATGTGATCCTCGCGGCGACGCTCGTCCTCATTGCCGCGGTCTTTGCGCAATTCCACCTGCCGGCCGTCAGCGCGGAAAGTACGGCAGGCGATGCGATGGCTGGCGCGGTGGGGAAGGAAAGCGTCTGGCACCACCGGTCGCTGGTGCTCGGCGCCGTCGCCATATTCGTCTACGTCGGCGCCGAAGTGACGATCGGGAGCTTCCTGGTCAATTACATCTCGCAGGCGGACGTCGGAGCGATGCCCGTAAGCCGGGCCGGATCCTACGTATCGCTCTACTGGGGCGGCGCGATGGTGGGCCGCTTCATCGGTTCTGCGGTGCTCCGGAAGGTGAGGCCGGGATCGCTGCTCGCCATCAATGCTGCCTGCGCAATCGTCCTGCTGTTCGTCACGATGACGACGCACGGCACGGCCGCGATGTACTCGGTGCTCGCGGTGGGCCTCTTCAATTCCATCATGTTCCCGACCATCTTCACGCTCGGGATCGCAAACCTCGGCCGCCACACGGGCGAGGGTTCGGGCGTGCTCTGCATGGCCATCATCGGCGGCGCCATCGTGCCGCTGGTCGCGGGCCACATGGCCGACGCGTCGGGCATCGCTGCCTCGTTCGTCGTTCCCGCGGTCTGTTATGCCTACATCGTCTACTACGGGATCGCGGGACATCGTGAAAAGGCGGTGAGCGCGTTATGAAGAAGACCTACCAGGGCAGCTGCCACTGCGGGACGGTGCGCTTCGAGGCGGACTTCGACCTCGCGGAGGGCACCGTGAAGTGCAACTGCACAATGTGCCGCAAGAGCCGGAACTGGCTGGCGGCGGTGAAGCCCGCAGACTTCCGGCTGGTGGCGGGCGAGTCAGAGCTCTCGGAGTACCTGTTCAACCGCCGCTCGATTCACCACCGCTTCTGCAAGCATTGCGGCCTGCGCCCCTTCTCGCACAGCGAGCGTTTCTATGCGGTCAATCTCGCCTGTCTCGACAACGCCGACCCCGCCGAGCTGATCGCCGCGCCCGTCGCCTACGTCGACGGTCTCCACGACGACTTCAAGCACCCGCCTGCAGAAACCCGACACCTCTAGTCGCAGCTAACGGCGGCTCGCACTCTTCGCGGGCGGACCACGCCTCGTTCGCTCCGCCGGAACTTAGTCGCTCACTCGGCGGGTCCACCCGCTTGGTGCGCGCCGCCGCTCGCCGCGTCCGAAAGGTGTCCGGTCCCTGTCCGCGGACACGCCGGACATTCGTATGGCAACCAGAACCACGTGTGAAAACAGCGGGTTACGCGCGCTTCAAACTTGGCACGCCGCGTGCAGCATCTAATGCGTGAGTTGCCAACCATGAAGATCACGAGCTTGCGTCCTCTGTCGACCGGCGGGCGAGATACGGCGCCCGCCGGCGACGTTTCGATCCGGGGCACCACCGCGCAGGACATCGCGGTCGGCGCGAAACCGGACCGCACGCGCCAGAAGACGATCGGCATCGCCGCGGGCGCGATCGCGCTCGTCCTCGTGTTTGGCCTCCTGATCCGCGGCTGGAGCTCGACCGAACACACCATTTCCCGCGACCGCCTTCGCATCGCGACGGTCTCCGAAGGCCCGTTCGTGCGCGACGTCTCGGCGCAAGGCACGGTCGTCGCTGCCGTGAGCCCGACGCTGTTCGCGGTCGCGCCCGGCAACATCAGCTACGTCGTCCGTGCCGGCGATACCGTGAAGACCGGCCAGGTGCTCGCGAAGCTCGCGAGCCCGACGCTCGAGAGCGAGTACCAGCGCGAGAACGCGACGCTCGAGAGCCTCGACACCGCGCTGCAGCGCCAGGCGATCGAGGTCCGTCGGCAGAAGCTCGCCACGAAGGAGGCGGGCGACCTCGCGAACGTGCAGATTCGCGCCGCCGAGCGCGAGTACCAGCGCGCGAAGTGGGCCTTCGGCGAGGGCGCGATCCCGGAGCGCGACCTCAAGGCCGCCGAGGACCAGCGCGAATCGGCAAAGCTCGCCTACGACCACGCGATGGAGACCTCGGGCCTCGAGCGCGAGAGCCTCGACCTCGACCTGCGTGGGCGGCGCCTCGAGCGCGAGCGCCAGGGTTACGTGGTCCAGAACCTGAAGCGGCGTGTCGACGAGCTGACGGTGCGATCGCCGGTGGACGGCATGGTCGCGAACCTCGCTGCCGCCGAGAAGGCGAGCGTCGCGGAGAACGCGCCGCTCCTGACCGTCGTCGACCTTTCGGCCTTCGAAGTCGAGTTCCAGGTCGCCGACGTCTACGCGCGCGACATCAAGGCCGGCATGGAGTCCGAGATTTCGCTCGACGGCCAGGACTACAAGGGACTCGTGACCGGCATCTCGCCGGAAGTGCGCTCGGGCCAGGTGACCGGCCGCGTCAAGTTCGCGGGGGAGCAGCCGCCGGGCCTGCGCCAGAGCCAGCGCGGCTCGATCCGCATCGTGATCGAGCAGCGCGCGAAGGCGATGAAGTTCGAGCGCAGCTCCGACATCGTGTCCGGCACGAAGGCCGTCTACGTCGTCGACGGCGACCAGGCGGTCCTGACGCCCGTCGAGCTCGGCGCCGCGTCCGTCGGGGAGATCGAGGTCCTGAAGGGTCTGAAGCCGGGCGACCAGGTGGTCATCTCCGGCACCGGCGACATGAAGGAAGTGCCGGAATTTCACATTGGTGGCTGAGGAGCGAACCGAAATGCTCGAAATGCACGGAATCAGCAAGATCTACCGCACCGACCTCATCGAGACGCACGCGCTGCGAAATTTCTCGCTCAAGGTCGGCGACGGCGAGTTCGTCGCCGTCACGGGTCCCTCGGGCTCCGGCAAGACGACGTTCATGAACGTCGCGGGCCTGCTCGAGAGCTTCGACACCGGGACCTACAAGCTCGACGGCCAGGACGTCAGCCGCCTTTCCGACGAGCAGCGCTCGAGGCTCCGCAACGAGAAGATCGGCTTCATCTTCCAGAGCTTCAACCTGATACCGGACCTCGACATCTTCGACAACGTCGACGTGCCGCTGCGCTACCGCGGACTCGGGTCAAAGGACCGCGAGCAGCGCATCAAGAGCGCGCTCGAGGTCGTGGGCCTCTCCGCCCGCATGCACCACATGCCCTCGCAGCTCTCCGGCGGCCAGCAGCAGCGCGCCGCGATCGCCCGCGCGCTCGCGGGCGACCCGCGCTTCCTGCTCGCGGACGAGCCGACCGGCAACGTGGACTCGCTGATGGCTCGCCAGGTGATGGACCTGCTCGAACAGATCAACGAGATGGGCACGACCATCATCATGGTCACGCACGACCCGGAGCTCGCGCGCCGCGCGCACCGGAACGTCCACATCGTCGACGGCCAGATCTCGGACTTCAAGCCGTTCGAGCCGCACGACGAGCCGCTCACGGGCCCGGCCGTCGGTGCCGCGATGGCGATGGCGCCGGCCTGAGGGAGGCACGCATGTTCGGCTACTACCTGCAGCTCGCCCTCCGGAACCTCCGCCGCAACCCGGGGCTTACCGCCCTGATGATCGGCGCGGTCGCGCTTGGCATCGCGGTCTGCGTGATGACGCTGACGATGTACCACGCGATGTCGGGAAACCCGATCTGGTGGAAGAACGACGTGCTCTACGCCGTCACCATGGATTTCTGGGACCCGCAGCAGCCGAACGACGACAAGAAGCCGGAGCTGCCGCCGACGCAGCTCACCTACCGCGATGCGATGGCGGTCTACCGCTCAGACATCCCGGCCCGCAAGGTGATCATGCACAAGGCCGTCGGCATCCTCTCGGTTGACGGCCAGTCCGCGAAGCCCGAGCGCGTCACGACGCGCGTGACGACCAAGGACTTCTTCCAGATGTTCGACGTGCCGATGCAGTACGGCGGCACCTGGAGCGACGCCGCGGATTCCGGTCCCGAGCCGGTGATGGTCATTTCGCGCAAGATGAACGAAAAGCTCTTCGGCGGCGTCAACAGCGTCGGCAAGCGCATCCGCTGGAACGACAACGAGTTCCGGATCGTCGGGGTGCGCGACAACTGGTTGCCGCTCCCCGCGTTCTACGACGTCAATAACGGCAGCCTCGAGGATGCCGAGGACGTCTACATCCCCTTCGGCTGGAACGTCGCGCTCGAGCTGCAGAGCGCGGGCAACACGAATGGCTGGAAGCCCGAGGACGTCAAGAACTACCAGGACTTCCTCGGCTCCGAGATGACCTGGATCCAGATGTGGGTCGAGCTGCCCGACCGGGCCGCGCACGACCGGTTCAAGGCGTTCATCGACAACTACGCGATGGAGCAGAAGAAAGCGGGTCGCTACCAGCGCCCGCTCAACAACCGGCTGTTTAAGCCCGACGAATGGCTCAAGGTCAACGACGTCGTCAGCAACGACGACCGCATCCTCGTCGGCCTCGCGTTCGCCTTCCTCGCGGTCTGCCTCCTCAACACCGTCGGCCTCCTGCTCGCGAAGTTCCTGAACAACGCCCCGCTCACCGGCGTGCGCCGCGCGCTCGGCGCGAGCCGGCGGCAGGTCTTCATGCAGCACCTGGTCGAGGTCGGCGTGATCTCGACGATCGGCGCGGTGCTCGGCCTGGCGCTCGGCGGCCTGCTGCTCATGGGCTTGCGCGCGCTCTATACCTTCGACGTGGAAGACGCGGGCGGCACGCAGGCGCTCGCACACGTGGACATGACGAGCGTCGTGACGGCGCTCGCCCTCGCGTTCTTCGCGACCCTCGCGGCGGGGCTGTACCCGGCCTGGCGCATCGGCCGCATCCCGCCCGCCACCTACCTGAAGGCACAGTGACATGACCGCCTGGAACATCCGTCCCATCGCCTCCGCGCTCTGGCGCAACCGCACCGGCGCGATGCTTGTCGCGTTCCAGATCGCGATCGGACTCGCGGTGCTCGTGAACGCGGTGTACGTCGTGAAGCAGCGCGTCGAGCTCATCGGCCGCCCGAGTGGCATGGACAACGACAACATGGTCTGGGTGGCGAGCGCCGGCTTCACCAGGAACTTCGACTATGACTCGAGCTGGCGCGAGGACCTCGCGACGCTCCACGGCATGCCGGGCGTGAAAGCGGCGAGTCTCATGAGCAACATCCCGCTCTCCGGCGGCGGCAGCTCGAACGGCTTCCAGAACCGGCCGGGGGAGAACATCCCGCCCAAGGAAATCGTCCAGGGCAACAACTACGACGTCGACGAGCAGGCGGTCGAGGCGCTCGGCGTCAAGCTGATTGCCGGCCGGAACTTCGAGGCGAGCGAGATCCAGCCGCCGTCCGAGACTTTCGAGCTGTCGTCGCAGGCGATCGTCACGCAGGCCTTTGCGAAGGAGCTCTTCCCGAAAGAAACGAACTTCGTCGGCAAGACCTTCTACGGCGGGCTCAGCAAGCCGATCGTGATCGTCGGCGTCATCGATCACATGCTCGGTGCCTGGGTGGGCTGGGACAAGCTCGACCATGTCGTGCTGTTCCCGCGCCTCAAGAACGGGCCGACTGCGATCTACCTGGTGCGCACTGAACCGGGCCGCCGCGACGCCGTGATGCGCGACATCGAGGCGAAGCTCGGCGACTCGAACCCGGGCCGCTTGCTGCGCTGGGTGCGACCCTTCAATTACTTCATCGACCAGTCGTACCTGGACGACCGCAACATGGCGATCTTCCTCGTGAGCGTGACGACCGCGCTCCTCGCGATCACGGCGCTCGGGATCTTCGGCCTCGCAACCTTCAATGTCTCTACGCGCATACGCCAGATCGGGACGCGACGCGCGGTCGGCGCGCGCCGCATGGACATCGTGCGGCACTTCCTGGTCGAGAACTGGATGATCACGACCGCGGGCGTCGTCGCCGGCTGCGGCGCCGCGCTCGGCATCGGCTACTGGATCTCGGTCAAGTACGAGCTGCCGCGCCTCGACCTCTATTACCTCGTTGGCGGCGTGCTCACGATCTGGCTGATCGGCCTCGCCGCGGCCCTGCAGCCGGCGCGCCGCGCCTCGGGGATTTCGCCGGCCGTGGCCAGCCGCACCGTCTGACCCGAAGGCATAGACTGTGGGAGGACTTGCAACCGTTCCGCCAAACCCCGCATCCAAAATGATGAAGGACAAGCAGGACCAGGGACTACAGGGCAGCTTGGGCGAGCGGACGGTACTCGTGATCGACGACAGCGAGGCCGTGCGCACGGCCCTCGATGTCCTCTTGTCGATGCACGGCGCGCGCGTACTCGGCGCCGACTCCGCCGCGGGCGGGCTCGACCTTCTCGCGCGAGAGTCGGTGGACCTCGTCGTGCAGGACATGAACTTCCGGCGCGAGGCGACCTCGGGAGAGGAGGGCGTCGCGCTCTTCCGCCAGATCCGGTCGCAGTACCCCGACCTGCCCGTCATTCTGCTGACGGCCTGGACCCACCTCGAGACGGCAGTCGAGCTCGTGAAGGCGGGCGCCTCCGACTACGTCGCGAAACCCTGGGACAATGCGCGGCTCCTGACGACGGTCCGGAACCTCCTCGACTTGCACGCAGCCCGCGCAGAGAACCGCGCGATCCGCCGGCGCCGGGCCGCGGCGCGCAGCGAGCTCGCCGCCCGGTTCGCGCTGGGCGGCCTCATTTACGAGAGCGAGGCGATGCACGCGCTCGTCGCGACCGCCGCGCGGGTTGCCCATGCCGACGTGCCGATCCTGATCAGCGGGCCGAACGGCGCCGGCAAGGAAGTGATCGCCGACGTGGTGCAGGCAAACTCCGCGGTGAAGAAGGGCCCCTACGTGAAGGTGAACGTCGGCGCACTGCCCGACACGCTGATGGAGGCGGAGCTCTTCGGCACGGAAGCGGGCGCTTTCACCGGCGCGAAAGCGCGTACCGGCCGCTTCGAGGCGGCCGACGGCGGCACGATCTTCCTCGACGAGCTCGGCAACCTCTCTGCGCAGGGCCAGGCAAAGCTCCTGCGCGTGCTGCAGACGGGCGAGTACGAGCGCCTCGGCTCCAACACGACGCGCAAGACCCGCGCGCGCGTGATCGCCGCGACCAACGCGAACCTGCCGCAGCTCATCAGGGACGGGAAGTTCCGCGAGGACCTCTTCTACCGCCTGAACGTCATCGAGCTCGAGGTGCCGCCGCTCGCGGTGCGGCCGGAGGACGTCCTGCCCCTCGCGCAGCACTTCCTCGAGCCGGACTTCACGCTCTCGGCCGACGCATTGCGGGCACTCGCGCGCTACAACTGGCCCGGCAACGTGCGTGAGCTCAGGAACGCGATCCACCGCGCCTGCCTCCTGTCGGTCGACAACCTGGTGACGGGGAAATCGCTGGCGCTCCCCGTCTCGGTGGAGCCGTCCGACGGCTCGAACATCGACCGCGAGGCGATCGAGCAGGCGCTCCTCCTCGCCGACGGGGTCGTGGCGCATGCCGCGCGCGACCTCGGCCTCTCGCGCCAGGCGCTCTATCGCCGCATGGAGAAGCTCGGGCTCAAGGCAACGGTCGACCCGGGCCGCACGACCGCGAACAGCTGAGCGAGTGGCCGGCCGCGAGGCCGGCGGCTAATATTCCGCGTCCCCAATCCGCGCTGTTCGCGGGAGGCTTTCCATGAGGATCATCCGAGTCGTCGCCCTGCTGCTTGCGGCAGCGGCGGCGTTTCCGTCGCAGGCTGACTCCGGCGACCGCGCGCGCGTGACCGCGCTCGCGGACCGGTACGTCGCCGAGTACGAGAAGAACTTTCCGGTGTCGTACGCGTTCTCAGGGCTCCCCGTGAAGCGCAACGACGGCGTGAACATCAACTCGCCCGAGGACATCGCGCGTTGGCGCGCGCTGATGCAGGAGATGAGCGGGGAGCTCGCTGCGATCAGGCCCGATGCGTTCGCAGACCAGCCCGAATGGGTGACCTGGCAGTACCTCAGCCAGGCGTTCAAGCAGGACCTTTCGACGGCGATCTGCCGCAGCGAGCTGTGGGGCGTGTCGGCACTCGGCTGGCAGGCGAGCCTGTCGCAGGTGGCGAGCATCCAGCCCGTGGGCACGGGCGAGGCGCGCGCGCAGGCGCTCTCGCGCTGGCGCGACTTCGGCCCCTGGGTCGACCAGGAGATCGCGAACCTGAAGGAAGGCCAGCGGCTCGGCTACCTCGCGACCGAGGCCGCGACGCAATCGACGATCGGCCAGCTCGACCAGATGCTCGCGCAGACGCCGGAGCAGGCGGGACTGATGGACCCGGCGACGCGCGACAAGACGCCCGCGTTTGCCGCGGACTGGAAAGCCGTCATCGAAGGCACGGTATGGCCGGCCGTCACGCGCTATCGCGATTTTCTCCGTGACCAGTACCTCGCCCACGCCCGCAAGTCGCCGTCGCTCGAAGGCATGCCGGACGGGCGCGAGTGCTATCGCGCCCAGGTTTTCGCGGTGACGACCGTGGATGCCGATCCCGCGGCGCTCTTCGACCTCGCACAGAAGGAACAGCAGCGCGAGCGGAAGGTTGCCGTCGACCTCGGCCACAAGCTTTACGGCGACAAGGTGACCGACTGGAAGTCGCTCGCCGAATACATCAAGGCGGACCCGCACGAGAAGTTCGCGTCGGCGGACGAGATCCGCGACTTCACGCAGCACACCTACGAGCGCGCGGAGGCCGCGGCCGCAAAGATGGTGATGACACCGCCTGTCGGCAAGGTTGTGCTCGAGGCGTTCCCCGAGTTCCAGCAGGCGAGCGCACCGGGCGGTCAGTACCTGCCGGCGGCGGACGATGGCAGCCGGCCCGCGACCTACTACTACCGGAACGTGACGTCGGACCTTTATCGCACGTCCCTGCAGAACGTGATCCTGCACGAGACGCTGCCGGGCCATCACCTGCAGATCCAGTTCCTCGCGGAGCATGGGCGCAAGGGCAACCACCCGGTCGCGCGGCTCCTGTTCTTCAGCGGCCCGGGTGAGGGCTGGGCGACCTACGCCGAGGACTTCGCGTACGAGATCGGGCTCTACGACTCGGACCGCGACTACATCGGCCGGGAGATGAGCTCGATCACACCGATGATGGTCGCGGACCTCGGCATGCAGGTGAAGGGCTGGACCCCGGATCAGACGATCGCGTACCTGCAGGAAGCGATGCCGCTCCGCCCGCCGCAGCGCGCGGTGCAGTCGGTCGCGCTGATCAGCAGCCTTCCGGGCTTCGTGCTCGCATACCCGCTCGGCGGAGTCCAGTGGGCGGAGATGCGCCGGCGCGCGGAAGACGCGCTCGGGCCGAAGTTCGACGTGAAGGCCTTCCACCAGGCGCTGCTCGAGGACGGCATGCTCCCGTTCTCGGCGCTGAACGCGAAGCTCGACCGCTGGATCGCGAGCCAGGAGTAGCGGTGGGCTGATCTGGCACGATAGCGAGTGTATGGCCGCGAAGCCCCGCGCCCGCCGCTCGCTCGCCGGCCGCATCGCGATGGTCGTCACGCTCACGGCGGCGATGGTCGCGGCGGTCACGATCGCCTTTGACCGCTGGCTGCACGCGCCCATGCTCGCGGGGGCGGCCGCGCTCCTCGTGACGCTGCCGATCGCGCTGTGGTTCACGAACCGGCTGTTCAGCCGCTGGAGCCAGAGCATCCGCGCCGTCGCGGACGGCATCGGGAGCCTGCGTGACCGCGATTTCAGCGTGAGCGTGACGGCGACCGGCCCGGACGAGATCGGGGACCTCACGTCGGAGTACAACTTGCTCGGCGACAGCCTGCGTCGCGAACGGCTCAACCTTTACCAGCGCGAGCTCCTGCTCGACACGGTCGTGCAGACGACGCCGCTCGCGCTCGTGCTCACGAATGCGAACGACCACATCGTCTTCGGCAACATCGCCGCGCGGCAGCTCTTCCGCGAGGGCCGCAAGATCGAGGGCATCCGGTTCGCCGAGCTGCTCGAGAGCGCGCCGCAGCCCCTGCGCGAGGCGGTCGAGGGCGGCGTAGACACCCTTTTCTCGGTCTCAACGGACACGGAGGCGGAGATCTTTCACCTGAGCCACCGGCCTTTCATGCTGAACAGCCAGCCGCACCGCCTCCTGCTCTTCAAGCAGCTGACGCGGGAAATGGCGGCGCAGGAAGTCATGATCTGGAAGAAGGTGATCCGCGTGATTGCGCACGAGCTCAACAACTCGCTCGCCCCGATCACGTCGCTCGCCCATTCCGGCCAGGTTCTCGCGGGCGGACAGGATTCCGAGCGGCTCTCACGCGTGTTCTCGACGATCGAGGAGCGCGCCTCGCACCTTGCGATGTTCATCGACGGCTACGCGCGCTTCGCGAAGCTGCCGAGGCCGCGGCCGGCCCCGGTGGAGTGGAAGCCGCTGCTCGCGGGACTCTTGGACAGCCTGTCGTTCCGCGTGCTGGAGCCGCTGCCGTCCCGGCCGGCATGGATCGACGCGCCCCAGATCGAGCAGGTGCTGATCAACCTCATCAAGAACGCGGTCGAGTCGGGATCACCGGAAGGCGAGGTCACGCTCGGCGTGCGCGAGCGCGATAACGGTGTCGCGATCGAGGTGCGGGACCGCGGCAGCGGGCTCCGGGACGAGGTGCTGCGCGACGCGCTCCTGCCGTTCTACTCGACGAAGCCGAAGGGCACGGGCCTCGGCCTCACGCTCTGCCGCGAGATCGTCGACGCGCACGGCGGGCGCCTCTCCATCGCCAATCGCGACGGCGGCGGCGCCCAGGTCACAGTCTGGCTGCCCGGCCCGCCCGAAACTCCGTAAAGGGGACGCGCCCCTTTTACCTTTCACGGATAATGCGGCGATGACGAACTTCTACGACTTCAAGGTGATGGGCATCAACGGCCAGGCCGACCTGCTCGCGGGGCTCAAGGGCAAGGTCGTGCTCGCGGTCAACGTCGCGAGCCAGTGCGGACTGACGCCGCAGTACACCGACCTCGAGTTCATGCACGGGGAGCTCGCCGACGAGGACTTTGCGGTCGTCGGATTTCCCTGCAACCAGTTCGGCGGCCAGGAGCCGGGCAGCGAGGAGGAGATCCGGACGTTCTGCTCCGCGAACTACGGCATCAGCTTCCCGATGAGCGCGAAGCTCGAGGTCAATGGCCCGGGACGCCACCCGCTCTATGCCTGGCTCACCGATCCCGCGAATGGGCACGCGGGCGACATCCAGTGGAATTTCGAGAAGTTCCTGATCGGTCGTGACGGCAAGCTGCTCAACCGCTACGCGCCGACCGTGAAGCCGCGCGACATGGGCATCATGAACGACATCGCGGCCGCGCTCTGAGCGCGGCCGCAGACTCGTCGCGTCGGGCCAGCGAACCGGCTTAAGCCGGCTTCTTGGCCATGGCGCCTTTGATGGCGCCGATGATCGCGAGCAGCACCGCGCCGCCCACGCCGCTGCCGGCGATGCTGGAGTCGATCGAGCCGGCGTCCATCGCGCCTTCACCCCCGCCGCCCATACCGAGCATGCCCAGGATCTGCCCGCCGATTCCGCCGCCGAGAATTCCGACGATGGAATTGCCGACCGTGCCGAGGCTCAGCTTCTTCATCGCGGCGCCCGCGACGTTGCTGCTAACGGCTCCGCTGACGAGTTGCACCCAGAGGCTGGTAACGTCCATTGATCCCTCCTGACGAACGTTAATGGCGCCTCTCTTTGGATCGGAGGCTCGGCGGCGCTATACGCCCAGCCCCGCGGGTGGCAATTCGACCCCGCGCCCCTTAACATGCCGAGCGCTCACGCCGCTCGAGAGTTTGACACGATGCATCGCGCCGCCCAGTCCCTGATCGCTGCCGGAATGCTCGCCCTTTCCCCGCTCGCCGCGCAGGCGGACGGCGACGCCGCGCACGGCGCAAAGCTCGTTTATACCTGCCTTGGCTGCCACGGCATCGAGAACTACAAGAATTCCTACCCGAAATATTCCGTGCCGAAGCTCGGCGGGCAGCATGCGTCGTACATCGTCGCGGCGCTCGGCGAGTACCGGGCGGGTGCGCGCTGGCACCCGACAATGCAAGGCTACGCGAACACGCTCTCGGAACAGGACCGCGCGGACGTCGCGGCTTACTTCGCGTCGCTCGTGCCGGCAAGCTCCGGCAGCGAGCCGGTCGGCGCGCCGCCCGCGAAAGCAGAGGCTTGCGCCGCCTGCCACGGCAAGAACGGCCGCGGCACGACCGACGACTACCCAAACCTCGGCGGCCAGCACGCCGACTATATCGCGCAGGCCCTGAACGACTACCGCCTCGGCAAGCGCAAGAACGCGATCATGCAGCCCTTCGCGCAGCAGCTCTCGCAGGACGAGATCCACGCGCTCGCGAAGTTCTTCTCCGCGCAGCAGGGACTCGCGACCCCGAAGCACGACTGAGGGCAGGATGCCCGCGAAAAGCCAGGTCGAAGTCACCCGCGAGCTCGGCGCGACGCGCGGGCGCTACGTCGGCAAGTTGGCAGGCCACGCCGGCGAGGCCGAGCTCACCTTCTTCCGCCAGCCGCCCGACATCTATGTCGCCGACCATACGCTTACCCCGACTGCGCTGCGGGGCAGGGGCATTGCCACGATGCTCGTCGAGCACATGGTGGCCGATGCCCGCCGGGAGGGGTTCCGCATCCGGCCTCTCTGCCCCTTCGTCGTCACGCTCTTCAATCACCACGCCGACTGGTCCGATGTCCGCGCCTGAAGCATCGCGCAAGTCGTGAGATCATGTCCGTAAGGGCGGAATGATGGACCACCGGGTCGGATACATCGTCGGCAGCCTCGCGAAGGCTTCGATCAACCGCAAGCTTGCCAAGGCGCTCGTGCGGCTCGCACCGCCGACGCTTGCTTTTCGCGAGATCGCGATCGGCGACCTGCCGCTCTACAGCTACGACTACGACAAGGACTTTCCGGCTCCCGCGCGCAGGTTCAAGGAAGACCTGGCGGCCGTGAACGCGGTCCTGCTCGTCACCCCGGAGTACAACCGCTCGATCCCAGGCGCGCTCAAGAACGCGATCGACTGGGCGAGCCGGCCACGCGGCCAGAATTCATTTGCGCACAAGCCCTCGGCCGTGATCGGCGCCTCGCCGGGCAGGATCGGCACGGCCGTGGCGCAGCAGCAGCTGCGCAGCGTCCTCAGCTTCTGCAACTCGCCGCAGATGAACTCGCCGGAGGCCTACATCCAGTTCACGAAGGACCTGATCGACGACGGGGGCAACGTCAGCGAGGAGTCGACGAGGGAATTTCTCGCGAAGTTCCTGAAGGAATTCCAGGCGTTCCTCGACATGGTCGTGCCGTGCGTGACCTCGCCTCGAAGCTGACCGACTTCCGCGCCGGCATCACGGCGATTGACGCGGACTACGTGCGGCCGAAGCTGGCGGCGTCTCACCTTGTCGTCGATGCAGGCCGCGCCGCCTTCGTGGATACCGGCACGACGCATTCAGTCCCGACCCTGCTCGCGACGCTCGAGGCGAAGGGCATTGACCGCGGCGACGTCGACTGGGTGCTCGCGACGCACGTGCACCTCGACCACGCGGGCGGTGCCGGCGCGCTGATGCAGGCGCTGCCGAACGCGCGCTGTGCCGTGCATCCGCGCGGCGCGCCGCACCTCGTGAAGCCGGGCAAGCTCGTCGCGGGCTCGATCGCCGTGTACGGCGAAGAGCAATTCAGGTCACTCTACGGCGACATCGTCCCGATCGACCGCGAGCGAATCTTCGAGCCGGACGACGGCGCGACGATCACGCTCGGTGGGCGGACGCTCGAGCTAATCCACACGCCGGGCCACGCGCTCCACCACTACTGCGTGGTCGACGACGCGCACGACCTCATCTTCGCCGGCGACACTTTCGGCATCTCCTACCGCGACTTCGACGTCGACGGCCGCGAGTTCATCTTCCCGACGACGACGCCGGTGCATTTCGACCCGGAAGCGCTATGCCGGTCCGTGGACCGCCTGATGTCGTACACGCCGTTGTCCATCTTCCTCACGCACTACGGAGAGGTCGTGGACCTCGAGCGCCTCGCGCGCGAGGTCAAGGAGCGCATCCTCGCGTACGCGGACCTCGGCCTGCGCTACCGTGACGCGCCGGACCGCGCGAACAAGCTTCGCCACGGGATGTTTGCGATGATGTCGTCCTGGCTCGACGCGCATGGCTTTCCGCAGGACGACGCGAAGCGGCACGCTCTCCTCGACGGCGACGTGGAGCTCAACTGCCAGGGCATCGAGGTCTGGCTGGACAGGAAGTGACATGAGCGAATTCAAGGCATTCCGGATCCATGAGCGCGAGGGCAAGATCGCCGCGGGCTTCGAGAAGATGCATACGGACGCGCTCACGGCGGGCGACGTCGTGATCCGAGTGCGGTACTCGAGCATCAACTTCAAGGACGCGCTCGCCGCGACCGGCGCCGGCAAGATCCTCCGCAAGTACCCGCTGAACGGCGGCATCGACCTCTCGGGCGAAGTCGCGAGCTCGACCGACGCGCGCTACAGGCAGGGGGAGCAGGTCCTCGTCACGGGCTGCGGACATTCCGAGACGCTCGACGGCGGCTACGCCGAGTACGCGCGCGCCGCGGGCGACTCCGTCATTCCGCTGCCGGATGGCCTCAGCCTCTTCGACGCGATGGCGCTCGGCACCGCGGGCTTTACGACGGGACTCGCCATCCACCGCATGGAGCAGAACGGGCAGAAGCCCGCGATGGGCCCGATCGTCGTCACCGGCGCCTCGGGCGGCGTCGGCTCGATCGCGGTCGACATCCTCACGGCGCGCGGCTTCGAGGTCGTCGCGGTGAGCGGCAAGCCCGAGGCCGACGCGCACCTGAAGGCTCTCGGCGCTTCGCGCATCCTGCGCCGTCAGGAGATCGATTTGGGCAAGCGCCCGCTCGAGTCGGCGCTGTGGGGCGGCGCGATCGACAACGTGGGCGGCGAGATCCTCACCTGGCTCACGCGCACGGTGGACAACTGGGGCAACATCGTCAGCATCGGCCTCGCCGCGAGCCACAAGCTCGAGACGACGGTGATGCCGTTCATCCTGCGCGGCGTGAGCCTGCTTGGCGTCAACTCGTCCTCGATGCCGCGCGACGTGCGCCTGCAGATCTGGAAGCGCCTCGCAACGGACCTGAAGCCGAGGCACCTCGACAAGCTCGTCACGCGGACCATTACCTTCGATGAGCTGCCGTCCGCTTTCGACGGCTACATCAAGAACCAGATCCAGGGACGCACGGTCGTGAAGATCGCCTGAGGTGGCGGCGGAAATCGAATCGCGGCTCGCGGCCGGGCTCTCGGAGCTGGGCCTCGCGCTCGCGCCCGCCCAGGTCGAGGCGCTCCTCACTCTCGTCACCGAGCTCGGGGACTGGAACACGCGCTTCAACCTGACGGCGATCAAGGACCCCGCTGAGGTGGTCGACAAGCACCTGCTCGACTCGCTCGCCATATTTCCGCACCTGAAAGGACTCACGGTCGCCGACGTCGGGTCCGGCGCGGGTTTCCCGGGGCTGCCGCTCGCAATCGTGGACCTCGACCGGCACTACAGCCTCATCGACTCGACAGGAAAGAAGGTCACATTCCAGCGCCATGCCTGCACGATGCTGCGCCTGCCGAATGTCGAGGTGATCCAGGGGCGTGCCGAGGCGCTGAAACCGAAGAAAGCTTTCGACACGGTCATCGCCCGGGCGCTCGGACCGCTGGCGGAGTTCGTCCGGGTGGCCGGCCACCTGGCCGGGCGGGACGGCCGGCTCCTCGCCATGAAAGGCAAGGTCCCGGAAGCGGAATTGAAGGGCGTTCCTACAGGCTGGAAGGTGCTCGCCGTGCGTCCGATCCGGGTCCCGGGCCTCGATGCCGAGCGTTGTCTCGTCGAACTTGCTAGGGTTTAGCCTGATGAAGCGCATCATCGCGATCGCGAACCAGAAAGGCGGCGTCGGAAAGACCACCACGGCCGTCAACCTCGCCGCCTCGGTCGCCGCCATGCAGCGGCGGGTCCTCCTGATCGACCTCGATCCCCAGGGCAACGCGACGATGGGCTGCGGCGTCGACAAGCGGACGCTTGAGCGCTCGACGACCGACGTCCTGCTCGGCGACTGCAACATCGTCGACGCGATCGTCACGATCGAGGGCGCTGGCTTCGACCTCCTGCCCGCGAACCAGGACCTCACCGCGGCGGAAGTCCGGCTGCTGACGCTGCTCGCAGGCCGCGAGCACCGCCTGGAAAAGGCGCTTTTGCCCGTGCGGGACCGCTATGACGTGATGGTTATAGACTGCCCGCCCGCGCTCAACATCCTGACCGTGAACGCATTGACGGCGGCGGATTCCGTGCTGGTGCCGATGCAGTGCGAGTACTACGCGCTCGAGGGGCTCTCGGGCCTCATGAGCACGATCGAGCAGATCCGCGACTCGGTGAATTCCAAGCTCGAGATGGAAGGAATCCTGCGGACGATGTTCGACCCGCGGAACAACCTCTCGAACGACGTCGCGGCGCAGCTCATCGAGCATTTCGGCGACCGCGTGTTCCGCACGATCATCCCGCGCAACGTCCGCCTGGCCGAGGCACCGTCGTTCGGCGTGCCGGCGATGCTGCACGACCGCGACTCGCGCGGCGCGCTCGCCTACCTTGCACTCGCGGGCGAGCTTCTCCGCCGGCTCGATCCCGAAGCATTCCCGGACGAGCCGACCCCGGAACCGGAGCCCGAGGAAGCGGTATCGGAGCCCGAGATCACCGCCGGCCCGGAACCCGACGCATCTGCCGCCGCGCCTGAGCTCGC
>Ga0111538_10001467_pt1 | contig 33033 bp, 27 predicted proteins | sample SoiMethybrSBSTD1_FD_79669 | JGI IMG/M metagenome (GOLD analysis project Ga0111538, IMG submission 79669) | Bulk soil microbial communities from a Populus tree surrounding site in Tennessee, USA - Soil MetaG P. TD hybrid SBSTD1 (version 2)... | ecosystem: Environmental > Terrestrial > Soil >...
ATCGAGCTCAAGTCGCTCCAGCAGGAGGTCGGCATCACGTTCCTCTACGTCACCCACGACCAGGAGGAGGCGCTCACGATGAGCGACCGCCTTGCGGTCATGAACGCCGGGCACATCGAGCAGATCGGGGCGCCTCAGGATGTCTACGAGGACCCCGAGACGCTCTACGTCGCCGACTTCCTCGGCGTGTCGAACCTCATGCAGGCCACCATCGTCCGTGCCGACACGAGCGCCTGTCACGTCGCGCTGGACGGCTACGAGCTCGAGACGCGGGGAACGGACCGCGACGTCACCGGGGAGGCGAAGATCGTCATCCGACCGGAGCGCATCGAGCTCGAAGAGCACGGGTCTCCGTCGGGGCCGAACCGTATCCCGGCCATGGTGGAGCGCGTCGTCTACGTGGGATCGGCGATCCAGGTGATCGTCCGGGGCGCCACGGGGGAAGCGCTCCAGGCGCTCGTTCAGAACACCGGCGGCGGAATCCCGTACGAGCAGGGCACCCCGGTGCAGCTCCACCTGCCCGTGGACGCGGTGCGCGTCCTCCCTTCGGGCACCGGTGATGCGCCTTCCCTCGAGGGTGAGGAGCCGGATCCGGAGACTGTCGCTGCCGGCTGAGCCCTGCGCGGCACGTTGCCGAGCGCGGGCACAGACGCTAATCGCGCGGCGAGTCTGAGCCCGAGCGGATATCGCCCGCGGGAGAATGCTTGGTCTCGGCGGCGCCCTCGTCTTTACGGTCAGGGTTGAGCGCGCCACGGAGCTCGTGGACGCCGCTACCAACCGAGCGAGCAAGCTGAGGAACTCGCTTCGCGCCGAAGATCGCGAACGCGATGATGAGCACGATGATCAGCTCCAATGGTCCGATGCCGAAGGGCATACGAAGACCCTAGCGGACGATATGGCCACGGTCACGACGCGCGGCTCGTCGCGCTCGAGCAGAACACCTACCGCGCCCAAGCCGACGACCGCTGGAAGAGGGCCACCGCCTCCGCCCCGGCTGGCACCCCGAGCACTGCCCGGTCCTGCGCTGACCGCCAGATAGGACGCGGCGCGGGCCGATAGTCTCGCGTCGGCGGAACGGAATCGGGATGAACGCCGACCTGAAACATCGAAACGCGCGAGCAATCATCTCGGTGGGCGCCGTGCTGGTTGCGCTCGCGTTCGGAGCCTGCGGCGGTGGCGGCAGCTCCGGGACGGCATCCGTGGGCGACTGCATCGACGCCGGCAAGCAGGTCGTCGATTGCAGCTCGTCCAGCGCCACGCAGAAGCTCGTCAGCGATCAGAGCGATCCCAAGGCGATCGCCTGCGTTCAGATCGGCTCCAACCCGCAGACGGAGGTCAAGGTCGGCGACGGCACGTTCTGTGCCGAGAAGGTGAAGTAAGGCCCCGTCCCGGCGGCCGCGGGCGTGAGGGATGGCCGTTGGGCGCGCCCTCTCGCTCTTTGCGTCCGATGCTTCGAGTGAGCTGTCCGCCCCTAGGGCATCGCGGTTGCCTCGGTGGCGACGGCGCCCGCGCCGCGCCCCCCGGCGACACCCTCCTCCTCCCGCGTCAGGCGATGCGCGAGGTAGACCGGGATGATCGACAGCAGCACCACGATCACGGCGACCACGTTCACGATCGGGATCTGGTTCGGGCGGAAGAGGTTGCTGAAGATCCAGATCGGGAGGGTCTGCTCGCCGGCGCCGATCGTGAAGGTGGTCACGATGATCTCGTCGAAGGAGAGCGCGAACGCCAGCAGCGCCCCGGCCACGAGCGCCGTGCTCATCTGCGGGAGTGTCACGTACCGGAACGTCTGCCAGGGATCGGCGCCGAGATCGGCTGATGCCTCGTCGATGGAGGCCGAGCTCCGCCGCAGCCGGGCGACGACGTTGTTGTAGACCACGACGATGCAGAAGGTCGCGTGGGCGACGACCACCGTGAACAGGCTGAGGTCGATGCCGAGCACCTGGGTGAACGTGTCGCTCAGCGCGACGCCGGTGACGATGCCTGGGAGCGCGATCGGCAGGATGACGAGGAAGGAGACGGTCTCGCGGCCGAAGAACCGGTGCTTGGCGACCGCGAGCGACGCGAGCGTTCCGAGGAGCAGCGCGATCGCCGTCGCCGCGGCGCCGACCTTGAGCGACGTGACGAACGCATCCCGGGCGCCGGCATCCTTGATCGCCTCCGGGAACCAGTGCAGCGTCAGGCTCGGGGGCGGCCACTCGAGCAGGTTCGAGGAGTTGAACGCGTAGATCGCGATCACGATCAGCGGGATGTAGATGAACGCGAGCGCGATCGCCACCGCGACGCGCAGGAGGATCTTCGAGCGGCGGGAGAACCTCATGCCTAGAGATGCTCGAACGCGCCGAAGGCGCGCGCGACCAGCAGGTAGATGACCATGATCATGATCGGCACGACCGCGAAGGCCGATGCGAGCGGCAGGTTGTTGGTGATGTTGGTCGAGACCACGTTGCCGATGAACTGGCTGTTGGAGACGAGCTGCGGCGTGATGTAATCGCCAAGCGTCAGCGAGAAGGTGAATATCGACCCGGCGACGACGGCGGGGAAGGCCAGCGGGAGGATCACCCGCCTGAACGTGGTGAAGGGGGAGGCGCCCAGATCCTCCGACGCGGACAGGAGCGAGTCCGGGATGCGCTCGAGCCCGGCGAAGATCGGCAGGATCATGTATGGGAGCCAGAGGTAACTCATCACCAGCCAGACGGCCGTGGTCCCGTACCCGGGGCCGTGCAGGCCGAGCGGCCCCAGGGCCCAGTTGATGACGCCGTCGGCGGACAGCATCGTCCGCCACGCGTACACCTTCACGAGGTAGAAGGACCACAGCGGCATCAGGATCCCCACGACGAGGGCCGCGCGGGCGCGGCGTGAGGCCATCTTCGCCATGTAGAACGCGATCGGGAACGCGAGCACGGCGTCCGTGACCGTCACCAGGGCCGCCACCCGGACGGTCCGCCACGCGATCGTCCGATACACCGGCTCGGTGAAGATCGTGTTGAAGTTGTCGAACGTGAAGGTCTGTGAGATCTCGCCGGTGAGTGCGCTGACGCTCCAGAACGACGCGACGAGCAGGACGATGAGCGAGCCGATGTAGCCGACGACGAGCCACGCGAGCGGCCCGCTCAGAAGGCCGGACACCTGAAGCAGGCGCCGGCCGTGGAAGAGGTCGGCGAGCCTGCGGCCCACCGACCTCTTCGGCGCTGACGCTAACGCGTCAGCGGCTTCCATTCGCCCCTGGTGTCAAGCGGGGCGATCCCCCGATCACCCCTTGATGTCGGTCCAGGCCGACACCCAGTCGTTGTAGTCCATGCATTCGTCGCCGCGACTGTCGCCGCAGTCGGCGAGCGGCGTCTGCCAGTAGTACACGTTCTTCCAGAACGACTGATCGGCGGCGTGGTACTGATCGCAGAACTTCGGGTTCTCGGGCAGGCCCGCGGCCTTCGCTGCAGCCGTCAGCGTGGATGGCTTGCACGACAGGCTCTGAGACGGGGCCTCGCCGAAGTACTGCGAGACCTCGGCATTGACCTTCGGGGAGACGATGAAGTTCATCCACTCGTACATGCAGTTCGGGTGGGCAGCCTGCGAGCTGATCATCCAGGTGTCCGACCAGCCCGTCGCCCCCTCCTTGGGCACGAAGCCCTGGGTCTCGCCGCTCGTGTCCATCGGCTCGCCCTTGTCCAGCAGTGCGAAGTACTGGTACTGCCACGTGGTGCCGAGCCAGTCGTCACCGCCTGCGAACGCGGAGATCTGCTTCAGCGCGTCGGACCAGTACTCGCCCACGTTCGCCCGCTGCTCCTTCAGCAGGTTCACCGCGGCATCGAACTGCTTGGAGTCCAGCTCGTAGGGGTTGTCGATCCCCAGATCGGGCTGGTGCGTCTTGAGGTAGACGGCGGCGTCGGCGATGTAGATCGGGTCGTCGTAGACCGAGATCTTGCCCTTGTACTGCTGCGCCTTCTTGGGGTCGAGCATGACGTCCCAGGAGGTCGGGCTGGGCTTGACCTCGTCCTTGTTCCACATCAGGACGTTCGCACCGCGCGCGTGCGGGATCCCGTAATGGGTGCCGTCGAACGTGTTGTACGGCTGGTCCTTCAGGTCGTCGAAGATCGTCTTGTAGTTCGGGACCAGGTTGACGTTGACCGGCGAGACGTCGCCGGCGTCCACCAGGCGGGCCGAGGCGTTGCCCGAAGCGGAGACGCCGTCGTACTGTCCGGTCCGCATCAGCTGGACCATCTGGTCCGAGGTGCCGCCGACCTTGAAGTTCACCTGGCAGCCGGTCTCCTTCTCGAACTGCGACTTCCAGGGGTTCGCCACGTATCCCGCCCACCCGATGAGGTTGAGCTCGCCCTCGCCTTTGCCGACGCTCTGCGCCATGTCCGTGTTGCGGTCGCCGGTCGACGACGAGCTGCCACATCCTGTGGCGAAGAGTGCGACGACCAGTCCGGCTGCTATCAGCCAGGCAAGTCTCGCGGCCTGTCCTTGTCCTCTCACTGGGAATCCTCCGTTCGTGTTTGCTCAGTTACGGCGACCGAGTGCTCGGGGCGCCAGCCGACGGTCACCTGACGTCCGCGCTGCTCGAGCGCCTCCGCGGAGGACGTCTCGAGGTTCTGGCGGACGACTAGGACCTCGCCGCCGGCGTCGAGGCCCACGAGGTACCGGGTGATCATCCCGGCATAAGCCACGTCGCGGATCACGCCGCGCTCGGTGTGCAGTCCGGAGCCGTCGTCGCTGCCCTCGAGCAACCGGATCTTTTCGGGGCGAACAGTGATCCGCGCACCGTCGCGCTCGAGCAGGTTCGACGCGCCGACGAACCCCGTTACAAAGTCATTGGCCGGCTGCTCGTAGACGTCCGCCGGGCGCCCCACCTGCTGCACGCGGCCGTCGTTGAACACCGCGATGCGGTCGGACATCGTAAGCGCCTCGTCCTGATCGTGGGTCACGTAGATGAACGTGATCCGCACGTCCCCCTGGATCCCCTTGAGCTCCACCTGCATCTGCTCGCGCAGCTTCAGGTCCAGGGCGCCGAGCGGCTCGTCCAGCAGCAGCACCCGAGGCCGGTTGACGATTGCCCGCGCCAGAGCGACCCGCTGTCGCTGGCCGCCGGAGAGCTCGCTCGGCTTGCGGTCCTCGTACCCGGACAGCCTGACCATGTCCAGGGCCTCGGCGGCTCGCCTGCGCCGCTCGTCCTTGGCGACCCGCTGCACCCGCATTCCGTACTGCACGTTCTCGCCGACGCTCATGTGCGGGAACAGGGCGTAGTCCTGAAAGACCGTGTTGACCTCGCGGTCGTAGGGCGGCGTGCCGGTCACGTCGCGGCCGGCGAGCTCGACCTTCCCGGTGTCGGGCTCCTCGAAGCCGGCGATCATGCGGAGCGTCGTCGTCTTCCCCGATCCGGACGGCCCGAGCAGAGTGAAGAACTCGCCGCGAGCGACGGCGAGGTCGAGGCCGTCGACCGCAACTACTTCCCCGTACGCCTTGCGCAGCCCGATCAGCCGTACGTCGGGTGGCTCGCCGCTCGGATCGCGGTCGGACGGCGCGCCGGCGGGTTCGTCCTGACCCCCGGGCTCTTTGCTGATGGCTGCGGTGTTCTCCACTCGACGAGACGCGGCTCCCGCGCTCGCGAAGAAGCTATACGAAGCACCTGCCGTAGTGTCGGAACCCGATGGACAAATTTCCCTCCCGCCGCTGGCCTAAATGGAGCGGCGCATGCCTATCGAATCGCGCCCGGGATCCTCCCGGTTTGGACGATTTGTCCATGCGCGGCCCGGACCTGGGGCCGCTCCGAATCGCTAGTACTTCGGCTTCGCGCGGTGCTTGAAGTCCTTCAGGTTCTCGTCCTTGATCCGGCTTGCCCAGCCGGGTCCCTGGCCCTTCGTCATCGAGGTGTCGAATCGCAGTCCCGCGACCGCCAGGAAGGCGTGGCCGGGATTCGAGTAGACCGTGAACCAGTCGCCCTTCCCCTTCTTGGCCCAGCGCATGAACCCGCTCGAGTCCATCGGGGTGTCGACGAAGTGGCCGCCGTGAAGGGCGTAGCTGACGGCTCCGGAGCAGTCGTAGCAGTTCGACTTGAAGCTCCCGTGTCCGCCGCCGTAGCAGTAGCCGGTGCCCTTCGCGATGTCATTCGCCGCCCGGATCACCTTCTTCACTCGACGCGGCGCGCAATCGGGCACGGTCGCCCGGCCGTGGACGATCTTCGGCTTCGCGCAGGTGCCGCTGTCGGCGTCTCCGGAGCCCGTGCTCTGGGTTCCGCCGCCGGATCCCGTGACCGAGGTGCCGCCCCCTCCCGCCGCCGCCGGGGCCACGGGGAGCGCGATCAGGGCCGCCGCCATGGTCAGGCCCGCGGCGAGGCCGATTCGCGTCCTGGACTTCCTTTGCCTGGAACGAACCTGCGTTGGGGTATGCAAAGCCACCAGTCTCCTTCGTCGGCCTACGGGGTTAGCTGTCGGGCTGGCGCTAAAGGAGCCTGCGCCCCCACCGCGGTGGGTTAGCCCCAATCGTTGGTTCCCCCGCTCCCCGCCCTAGGTCAGGCGGGGATTCGGCGTTTACCGGTTATCGATGGCGCGGCACCTTACACCATCGGCCGGCCAATTTCTTCACATAAAGCTCACAATTTCGCCACGAAGATGAAATCCCTGCAAAATGGAGTGATTGGACCGGGCAGCGCGTCTGGTCCAGGCACGGAGGGAGCCGTTCTCCTCGCATTGACGGGGTTAGGTGCCCTATAGCGCCCTTAACCCCGTCAATGTCGTCGCAAGCGGCGCAGCTCCTGGCGCCGGGGGTCCGCCCGCGCCTTGGTAGCTTCCATTTCGTGGAGCTCGATGGCAAGACGGTGCTTCTCACCGGAGCGACCGGCGGCCTCGGGCGGGCGATCGCCACCGCGATCGCGGGGCGCGGCGCCACGCTCGTCTTGAGCGCCCGCAAGCCCGAGGCGCTGCAGGAGCTGGCCGATTCCCTGCCGGGCGAAGGCCACCGGACGCTCGTGTCCGATCTCGCACGCGAAGGCGCCGCCGAGCGCCTGGCGGCCGATGCGTCTGCGGTCGACGCGCTGGTCGCGAACGCCGCCCTACCGGCCGGCGGTCGGCTCGAGCGCTTCTCGCAGGAGGAGCTCACCGCGTCGCTGCGCGTGAACCTGGAGGCGCCGGTGAAGCTCGCGCGGGAGCTGGTGCCGCCGATGCGCCAGCGCGGCGCCGGCCACCTCGCGTTCATCTCCTCGCTGCAGGGGAAGGTCGCGTTCGCGAACAGCTCGGTCTACACCGCGACGAAGTTCGGTCTGCGCGGTTTCGGCCTCGCGCTCCGTGACGAGCTCTGGGGCAGTGGCCTGGGCGTATCGGTGGTCCTGCCGGGCTTCATCCGCGAGGCCGGCATGTTCGCCAGGTCCGGCCGGAGCGCCCCGGCCGGATTGGGGACGAGCTCGCCCGCGGAGGTCGGCGAGGCCGTGGTCGCGGCGATCGAGCGAAATCGCGCCGAGGTCGAGGTCGCGCCGGTGCTACAGCGCCTGGGCGTGGCTTTGGCCCATCGCCGTCCGCGCATCGCGTCGCGCGTCACCCGCGGTGCGGCGGGCCGGGTTGCCGATGAGGTCGCTCGCGGGCAGAAGGGTGAGCGCTAGACGGCGCGGCGATCGGGTAGCGGATATCTGAGCCATGAGTGACAGCTTCGGCGCAAGGGACACACTCGACGTAGCGGGCGCCGAGTACGAGATCTACCGGCTCGACGCGCTTCAGTCGGACTACGACGTCGCCCGGCTCCCGTACTCGATCAAGGTCCTCCTGGAGAACGCGTTGCGCCTCGAGGACGGCGAGTCGGTCACCCGCCACCACATCGAGACGATCGCCGAGTGGGACGCCGAAGCGGAGCCGAGCGCGGAGATCCCGTTCCAGCCGTCCCGCGTCCTGATGCAGGACTTCACCGGCGTGCCCGCGCTCGTCGACCTCGCGGCGATGCGGGACGCGATGGAAAACCTTGGCGGCAGTCCGGAAAGGATCGACCCGCTCGTCCCGGTCGACCTGATCATCGACCACTCGGTCCAGGTGGACGCGTTCGGCAACGCGCGCGCATTCGACATCAACGCCGACCGCGACTACGAGCGAAACGGGGAGCGCTACGCGTTTCTGCGCTGGGGCCAACAGGCGTTCGACAACCTGCGTGTCGTCCCGCCGGCGACCGGGATCTGCCACCAGGTGAACCTCGAGTATCTCGGGCAGGTGGTGTTCCGCCGCGAGCGGGACGGGACGACGCAGACCTACCCGGACACCCTCGTCGGCACCGATTCCCATACGACGATGATCAATGGGCTCGGCGTTCTGGGGTGGGGCGTCGGGGGCATCGAGGCAGAGGCGGCGATGCTGGGGCAGCCGATCTCGATGCTCCTGCCGCAGGTGCTGGGATTCAAGGTCAGCGGCGAGCTCCCGGAGGGCGCGACGGCCACAGACCTCGTCCTGACCGTCACCGAGATGCTTCGCGGGCACGGGGTCGTGGGGAAGTTCGTCGAGTTCTTCGGCCCCGGCCTCCACACGCTCGGGCTCGCCGACCGGGCGACCATCGGGAACATGTCCCCCGAGTTCGGGTCCACCTGCTCGATCTTCCCGGTCGACAAGGAGACGCTGCGGTACCTCGAGTTCACTGGCCGCCCGACCGATCTCATCGAGCTCGTCGACGCGTACGCGCGCGCGCAGGGAATGTTCCACACCGAGGACTCCGACGAGCCGACGTTCTCCGAGACCCTCGAGCTGGATCTCGGCGACGTCGAGCCCAGCATCGCCGGCCCGAAGCGGCCGCAGGACCGGATCGCGCTCTCGGACGCCAAGGACGCGTTCCTCGAGTCGCTGAAGGAGTTCGATCCGGACGCGGCCGAGAGCCTCGGCAACAGTTATGACGATGCGATGGCGGGAACCTTTCCGGCGTCGGATCCACCGGCCGAGGAACACAACGACGAGCGCGGCAAGCCGCGGCGCGCGGGTGGCACCGTCGTCGAGGAGCGAAAGGCCGAGCCGGTCAGCGTGAAGCTCGACGACGGAACCGAGACCGAGCTGGACCACGGTCGGGTCGTGATCGCGGCGATCACGAGCTGCACGAATACCTCGAATCCGACGGTGATGGTCGGCGCAGGGTTGCTCGCGAAGAAGGCGATCGAGCGGGGGCTCGTGTCGCAGCCGTGGGTCAAGACGTCGCTGGCGCCGGGATCGACCGTCGTCACCGACTACCTCGAGCGCGCTGGACTGACCGATTACCTCGACAAGCTCGGGTTCAATCTCGTGGGGTACGGCTGCACGACCTGCATCGGGAATTCCGGGCCGCTGCCGGAGGAGATCTCGGAGGTCGTGAACGAGAACGACCTCGTCGTGTGCTCCGTGCTGTCCGGGAACCGCAACTTCGAGGGGCGCATCAACCCGGACGTCCGTAACAACTACCTGGCCTCCCCGCCGCTGTGCGTCGCGTACGCGTTGATCGGGCGGATGGACGTGGACCTCCTGAACGAGCCCATCGGTCAGGGATCGGGGGGCGACCAGGTCTACCTCCGCGACATCTGGCCGTCGAGCGACGAGATCAGGCAGACCGTCGCCGACGCGATCCGCTCCGACATGTTCACCAGGAACTACGAGGACGTCTTCACCGGCGACGACCGCTGGCGCGAGCTCGACATCCCCGAGGGCGACCGCTACGAGTGGTCCGACTCCACCTACGTCCGCCAGCCCCCCTACTTCGAGGGCATGGACCCGGAGCCGGAGGAGCCCGAGCCGATCGAGGGCGCGCGCGTGTTGGCCGTACTCGGCGACAGCGTGACCACCGACCACATATCGCCGGCGGGCGCGATCAAGAAGGACAGCCCCGCGGGACGGTGGCTCATCGACAACGGCGTCGACGTCCGCGACTTCAACTCATACGGGTCGCGACGCGGAAATCACGAGGTGATGATTCGCGGAACGTTCGCGAACATCCGGCTCCGGAACGAGCTGGTGGACCGCGAGGGCGGCTACACGCGGCACATGCCCGACGGCGAGGAGGCGACCATCTACGAGGCTGCGGTGAAGTACGCGGAGGAGGGGGTCCCCTTGATCGTGCTCGCGGGCAAGGAGTATGGGTCGGGATCGTCTCGCGACTGGGCGGCGAAGGGAACGGCGCTCCTCGGCGTCCGGGCGGTGCTCGCCGAGAGCTTCGAGCGCATCCACCGCTCCAACCTGATCGGAATGGGTGTGCTCCCCGTGCAGTTCCCGGATGGGGAGAGCGCCGAGTCACTCGGACTCGAGGGCGATGAGATCTTCACGTTCGAGGGCTTCGAGGAGGCGGTCGCGGCCGACGCGGACGGCGCCAGGACGATCCGGGTGAGGGCCGAGCGCGAGGGCGCGGATCCGGTGGAGCTCGAGGCTCGAGTACGTCTCGACACGCCGAACGAGGTGGCCTACTATCGCCACGGCGGGATACTCCACCGCGTACTGCGCGACCTGCGATAGGGTTAGTGCACACCGGTTATCGGTGGATCCGGTTTATGGGCGGGATTCCCAGGGGCCAGGTGTTGACTTTCCCGCCCCGGATGCATCAAAATGGCAGAAGACCCACGGATAAGGGAGATTTCGAAACTCGTCCCCGGCCAGTCCCGCCTCCGGGGGCGATCGCGTCGGCATCCCTCCCTGGCTACCGACGCGCAGGCGTGGGCGCGGGCTGTGTGGACCCCCTGCCTCCCACAGCCCCGCCCCGCCATCTCTTCGTAAAGCCCGCTGGGTAAGCCGCATCCGGCACCCCGGATGGGCACCCAGGGGGTGGCGGCCGGAGCCGCCACAGCACCGAGTGTGCACTTACCGGTGCTATAGCGCCCTCAAGTGCACACTCGCCATCGAATGTGCGGGTGACGCGCCCAGAGAGTTAGCCGCCTGCCCTACCCAGCCCGTCCACCGTCGGATTGCGAGAGGTCCGGGCTAGCCCCTGCGCTTGCGCTCGATCACCTCGATCCCGATCACGCTGCCCAGGGGGCCAACCGGCGTCAGGGTCGCGGCCAGCAGCGTGTAGGGGGCCTCGCGCCGCAGGATCGCGACCCAGATCAGGACGCAAAGCGCGATGAATCCGAGGCCGTGGGCCCAGCCGAAGATCATGGCTTCATGATCGAAGCCCGGCGCGAGCCAGAAGAAGCAGAGCGCGGCGAAGATCGCGAGCTCGACCCAGCTCGCCCGCTTGACCCACGGCCACAGCGGACCCGGCTCCGTTTTCCGAAGCGGCTCGGCCGGCGGTTCCGACGTCGGGGTCTCCGTACGCTCTGAGGACGCGATGGCCACGGCGCGAGGTTAGCTGTCGTCTCGCACGAGCCGCCTCGAGAGTGCCGTTTGTCAGGCCTGGCCTGACAGAGTCCACGGTCGGCGCGCCGGGCCGCTCCTTGGGTGCCCCGTGGCGGGTGGCTAGAGGTCTGCCTCGCTGCCCCGGCCGCGTGCCCACGGGAGGATGTACCAGAGCATCGCGAACACGATTCCGGACGGGATCGCGACGACGATCGAGGCCGCCTCGCCGAAGATCACGTGCGAGATCAGCAGGATGGCACCCGTCATGGCCAGCGCCAGGACGGCGAGCCCGGCCATCGCCGCGCGGTTCGCGAAGATGAGGATCTGCGGCTTGTAGCCCTTGCGAAACAGAACGCGGTGATACGCCGTTGGCGCCATTAGCAGAGCGGATGCGAGGGCCGTGAGCAACAGCACCACCAGATAGAGATCGCGCTCGAACTGCGTTAGCGAGGTGAATCCTTGGGCGAACGGGACCGTGAGCAGAAACGCGAACAGCACCTGGACGCCTGGCAGCGCGACCCGCAACTCGCCGAGTAGCTCGTTGAAGTTGCGGTCGATCCGCTCGGCTTCGGTCTCGTCGCGCTCGACCTGAACCGGCCCCTCGCTGAGCGTGCTCACGTCGGAACCGTGACCCGGGCGCCGTCCGCGGAGGCCATCCCTCGTTCGCCCATCACTCCTGCAGCGCGGTGAGGACGATCCGCTCCTGCTCAGAGCGATGGGCGGCCGGGTAACCCTCGCTGGGGCTCGCGCGCGGCGGGCGCCCCACGTAGCTCAGCTCGATGCCGTCGGGAAGGAGCTCCGGCAACCGGCGCCACATCACGCTCCACGCGCCCATGTTCTTCGGCTCCTCCTGGGTCCACACGACCTGTTTCAGGTTCGGATAGCTCCCGACGAGACCGGCCAGCTGGTCGCGGGCGAACGGGTACAGCAGCTCCACGCGGGCGACGGCGACCGTCTCCGCGGCCTCGCGGCGCTCGTGGCCGTCGATGTCGTAGTAGATCTTGCCGCTGCAGAGCACGAGCTTTTCCACACGGTCCTTCCGGTCCCGGGCGCGTGGGTCGTCGAGCACGTAGTCGAAGGTCCCGGACGTGAGATCCTCGAGCCGCGACGAGGCGGCCGGCAAGCGCAGCAGGCCCTTCGGCGTGAAGACGACCAGCGGCCGCGCCTTTGCCACCCGCGCCTGGCGGCGCAGCAGGTGGAAATACTGGCCGGCGGTGCTCGGATTCGCGAGGCGGATGTTCCCCTCCGCGGCGAGCTGCAGGAAGCGCTCGATGCGGGCGCTCGAGTGCTCCGGCCCCGCGCCCTCATACCCGTGCGGGAGCAGCAGGGTGAGGCGGGTCGTCTGCCCCCACTTCGACTCCCCCGAGACGATGAAGCTGTCGACTATCACCTGGGCGGCGTTGGTGAAGTCGCCGAACTGCGCCTCCCAGATGATCAGGCTGTCGGGCGAGGCTGCGGAGTAGCCGTACTCGAAGCCGAGACAGGCGTTCTCCGAGAGCGGGCTGTTGTAGAGCTCGAACGGCGCCAGAGCATCGGGGAGGCGCTGGATGGGCACGTACTTCAGGCCGGTCTTCTCGTCGAAGTAGGCCAGGTGGCGGTGGGAGAACGTGCCGCGCGCCGTGTCCTGCCCGGTCAGACGAATGTGGGTGCCGTCGGTCAGGAGGGAGGCGAACGCGAGCGCCTCGGCGTGCCCGAAGTCGATCCCGCCATCGGTCAGGGCCTCGACGCGCCTGCCCAGCGGCTTGCGGAGCTTGCGGTGGATCGTGAAGCTCTCGGGCACCTCGAGCAGCTCCTCGTTCAGCGCCTTCAGCCGCTCCGCCGAGACCGCGGTGTCCACGTCCGGGCTCTTCGTGCGGTCCAGCTCCGCGGTACCGACGTGGGTCGAGGTGTCGGTCTCGAACTCGCCCCGCTCCATCTTGGCCAACAGCTCCCTGTGGATCGCCTGGAGCCGGTCGCGGTGCTCGGCGCTCTCCGCTTCGACGTCGTCGGAGGAGACGACGCCCTCCTTGACCAGGGTGCCGGCATAGATCTCGGAGACCGGCGGGTGAGACCTGATCTGGGCCGCCATCTTGGGCTGGGTATACGCGGGCTCGTCGGTCTCGTTGTGGCCGTAGCGCCGGTAGCCGATCAGGTCGATGACGATGTCGCGGCTCCAGCGCTCGCGGTAGGCCATGGCAAGCCGGATGGCCGCGATGCACGCCTCCACGTCGTCGGCGTTGACGTGGATGATCGGCACGTTGAAGCCCTTGGCCATGTCGGACGCATAGGGGGTCGAGCGCCCCTCCTCGGGGTCGGTCGTGAAGCCCACCTGGTTGTCGGTGATGACGTGGACGGTGCCGCCGGTCGAATAGCCCTCCAGCGACTGCAGGTTGAGCGTCTCCGCGACGATCCCCTGGCCGGGGAACGCGGCGTCGCCGTGCAGGAGCAGCGGCACCGCGAGCTCCGAGCTGTGGTGGAGGACCGGGCCGGAGTGCGAGGTCTGCTCCGCCCGGGCGGCTCCGGTCACGACGGGGTTGACGAACTCCAGGTGGCTCGGGTTCGGGGAGAGGCGAACCTTGACCGAGTCGCCATCGGCCGTCGTGAACCGGCCCTCGGCGCCGTGGTGATACTTGACGTCGCCCGTCCCCCCGTGAGGGATCGCCGCGACGCGCTTCACCTGCTCGAGTGCCTTCGCGCCCTCGAACTCGGCCATGATCGACTCGACCGAGCGGCCGAGGTTGTGGGTCAGGACGTCGAGGCGCCCGCGGTGCGCCATGCCGATCGCGACCTCCTGAGCCCCCTCCCGGCCCGCGAGCGTCACCAGCTCGTCGATCATCGGCACCACGGCGTCGACCCCCTCGATCGAGAACATCTTCTGGCCGAGGTACGCGCGCTGCAGGAAGCGCTCGAACTCGAACACGTCAATCAGGCGCCGCAGAAGCGCCCGCCTGTCCTCGGGGGCAATCGGCTTGCGATGCGCTCCGGTCTCGATCATCTCCCGCAGCCAGACGCGCTGCTGGTGAGATGAGAGGTGCTCGATCTGGTAGGCGATCGTCCCGCAGTAGGCCTCGCGCATCCGCGGGAGCGCCTCGAGGAGCGTTTCGCCCTCGACGCCGATGCGCAGGATCGAGGCTGGGATCTGCGCCATCAGCTCGGGGGTGAGGTTGAGGTTCTTCGGCTCGATCGCCGGGTCCCCGCGTGGCTCGGACCCCAGCGGGTCGAGCCGGGCGGCCAGATGGCCGTGGGTCCGGTAGGCCTTTAGCAGCGAGGTGGCCGCCTGCACCGCCTGGAGCAGCTCCGTGTCGGGAGGAGCCGCGACCCGGGGTGCCGCCGCGGCCCCGCCCGGGAGCGCCGGTGCGGAGGCCGAAGCCGGGTAGGCGCCCGTGACGACGCTGGTTGCGACGCCGAGCGCTTCGGCGACCGATTCGTAGAAGGAGTCCTCCCCCTGGAGCAACTGGTCGATCCGCCGCAGGAAGGACCCCGACTCGGCGCCCTGGATGATCCGGTGGTCGTAGGTCGAGGTCATGGTCATGACCTTTGCGATGCCGAGCGCCCTGATCTTCTCCGCCGGGGCGTGCGCCCACTCGACCGGGTAGGCGATCGAGCCGGTCGCGACGATCGTGCCCTGTCCCTTCAGCAGGCGAGGGACCGACGCGACGGTCCCGAGACCGCCCGGGTTGGTGAGGGTGATGGTGGTGTCAAGAAAATCGTCCGCGGTGAGCTTGTTCTCGCGCGTCTTGGTGATGAGGTCCTCGTAGTAGGAGTGGAAGTCGGCGAACCCGAGGCCGTCCGCGGCCTTGATGCACGGCACCATCAGGCTGCGCGAGCCGTCCTTGCGCTCCACATCGACCGCGATGCCGAGGTTGACGGACCCGGGCTCGACCACCTGCGGCTTGCCGTCCTCCTCCATGTAGGAGCGCCCCATCACGTGCCACTCGGTCGCCGCCTTGACGATCGCCCATGCGATCAGATGGGTGAAGGAGAGCTTCATCCCCCGCTCCTTGAGGGAGCCGTTCAGGGCGCGGCGCTTGGCGTCCAGAACGTCAACCGGCAGGGTGCGGAACGACGTCGCCGTCGGCACCGAGCGGCTCTCGTTCATCGCCTGAGCGAGCATTCCCGCCGGACCACGCAACGGCTTCGCCTCGCCCGCGGCAGGCGCCGGTCTGGCGGGGGCGGCGGCCCCCGCGCCGTCGCCGCCGTTCGCCGCCCGGAGGACGTCGGCCTTGGTGACCTTTCCGCCCGGTCCCGAGCCGTGTATCCCGGCGAGGTCGATGCCGTTCTTGGCCGCGATCCGGCGCGCCACCGGTGAGGCGCGGCCGCCGTTACCGCCGTCGGCCGGGGGCTCGGTCGGTGGCGGCGCCTCGGCGGGCGCGGCGTCCGAATCCGCGGGCGTGGTCGCGCCGGCGGTCATCTCAGCGAGCGCCTGCCCCACCTGGACGGTGTCGTCTGCCGACACCAGAAGCTTCTCGATCACGCCGCCTGCCGGCGCGGGCACCTCGGCGTCGATCTTGTCGGTCGAGACCTCGATCACGGTGTCGCCCTCGCTCACCGCGTCGCCCTCACCGACGCGCCACTCGAGCACCGTCCCCTCCGTGACCGACTCGCCCATCTCCGGCATCGTGATCTGAAGCGTCTGACCCCCCGCCTGCGCCTCGCGCGCGGGGCCGCCGGGCTCCGGTCCCTCGGCGGGCGTCACCGTCTTCACGACCCCGGGATCCGGCGTCGCCGAGGGCTCGCCCTCGTCTCCCAGATCCTGGTCGCCCTCTCCGGTGGCGCCCCCTGACAACCCGGGACCGGGCTGACGCTCCTCCCCGCCGCCGTTCGCTGCCGTGCCGTCCGCCGAAGCCTGGGCGGAGGGATCGAGCTCGGCAAGGACGCCACCCACCTCGATCGTCTCGTCGGGGCCCTTGACGATGCGAGTGATCACGCCGTTCGTCGGCGCGGGCACCTCGGCGTCGATCTTGTCGGTCGAGACCTCGACCACCGTCTCCCCCTCGGAGACGTACTGCCCCTCCTCCTTGTGCCACTCGAGGACCGTTCCCTCGGTCACAGATTCACCCATCTGGGGCATCTCGATTTCGACGGTCTCAGCCATCCGGAATCAGTCTATGCAGTCGCGGTCGGGCCGTTGGACGGTTGGATGCGGTCACCCGATGCGACGGATCTCAGCCGAGGCGCGCGACGAGATTGACCTCGTTCGACGCGGTGTCCAAGACATCCTCGGCCAGGAAATCGCGTCCTCTCGCCGTGTGGTCGCAGTAGCCGCAGACCAGCCGCGCTCCGGCTGAGATCGGTCCGGAGGCGGCGATCGGGAGCGCGCACGCGGGGCAGACCAGCGCCCCGTGTGCGAGCAGCTGGACGCCGTCGCGCACGAGGAGGTGATGAGCCCCCGCTCGGGCACCGTCGACGCGGCCGATCCCGGTGCTTGGTCGGCCCGGGTCGCCGGGATCCACTGGTAGCTCGAAAGCCATTTTGTGGGTATGAGTGTAGGGTCGTGCTCGCACCAGCGTGACCGCGGAGAAGAGGAGATGAGCTACTTCGTCACCGGCGCAACCGGCTTCATCGGGCGGAACCTCGTGGAGCTTCTGCTGGAGCGCGAGGGCACGGTTTTCGTGCTCGTCAGGGAGGGCTCCAAGGGACGTCTCGAGGAGCTTCGAAGCCGGTGGGGGGTGGGCCCCGATCAGGTCGTGGGAATCGTCGGCGACCTCTCGCAACGGCGGTTGGGTGTCTCGGACGCCGACCTCGAGCGCCTGCACGGCCACGTCCACCACCTCTTTCACCTCGCAGCCATCTACGACATGACCGCCGACGCGGCGAGCCAGAACGTCGCGAACGTCGAGGGCACGCGCCACATGGTCGAGTTTGCCGAGGCCGTCGAGGCGGGGCGCGTCCACATGGTCAGCTCGATCGCGGCGGCAGGGCTCTACAAGGGGGTCTGGCGGGAGGACATGTTCGACGAGGCCGAGGGCCTCGGCACCCATCCCTACTTCCGCACCAAGCACGATTCCGAGGGCATCGTCCGCAGTGAGTGCAGCCGCCCGTGGCGCGTCTACCGGCCGGGGATCGTCGTCGGCCATTCCGAGACGGGCGAGATGGACAAGATCGACGGTCCCTACTACTTCTTCAAGCTGATCCGCCGCCTTCGCGGGACGGTCCCGGAGTGGGTGCCGATGCTGGGCATCGAGGGTCGCGAGATCAACCTCGTCCCGGTCGACTTCGTCGCCCGCGCGATGGACCACATCGCGCACCTGGACGGGCTCGACGGCCGCGCATTCCACCTGACCGACCCGAACCCGAAGACGGCGGGCGAGGTGATCGACATCTTCGCCCGCGCGGCGCATGCGCCGCAGTCTTCGGTGCGCATCCCCGGCGCGGCGATCGATCTGGCGGCCCCGCTGGTCAAGACGGCGGCCTCTGTGCCACCCGGGAACGTGGTCGCCGACTGGCTGCTTCGCGACCTCGGCATCCCGCGCTCGGTTCTGACCTACATCAACTACCCGACCAAGTTCGACTCGCGCGGAGCCCAGGCGGCGCTCGAGGGCACCGGCATCAGGGTTCCGCCGCTCGAGGCGTACGCCGACAAGCTGTGGGACTACTGGGAGCGTCATCTCGATCCCGACCTGTTCGAGGACCGGACGCTCGTCGGCGCCGTGAGGGGTCGCAGGGGCGTCGTCAGCGGCACCGGCCAGGTCGTCGAGCAGCAGGTTCCGGACGAGTTCCTGCGGCTCGTCCGGCGGGTTCGGGGCCGGGCGTCGCTCGGGGGGGCGGTGCGCGGACGGGTTGTCATGGTGACCGGCGCCTCCTCCGGGATCGGGAAGTCGGCCGCGATGAAGATCGCCGACGCCGGCGGCATCGTCCTCCTGGTCGCGCGGACTGCCGAGAAGCTCGAGGAGACGAAGGCGACGATCGAGGCTCGTGGCGGCAGGGCCCACGTGCACTCGGCCGATCTCTCGGACATGGACGGCATCGACCGCATGGCCGACGAGGTGCTCGCTCAGCACGGCCACGTGGACGTCCTGGTCAACAACGCCGGTCGCTCGATCCGCCGCTCGATCGCGCTCTCCTACGACCGCTTCCACGACTTCGAGCGCACGATGCAGCTGAACTACTTCGGCGCCGTGAGGCTCATCCTCAAGCTGCTGCCGGTGATGCGGGAGCGCCGCTCCGGGCAGATCATCAACGTCAGCTCGATCGGCGTGCAGACGAACACGCCGCGCTTCTCCGCATACGTCGCGTCCAAGGCGGCGCTCGACGCGTTCAGCCGCTGCATCGCCTCGGAGATCTTCGACGACGGCGTCCACATCAGCACCATCTACATGCCGCTCGTGCGGACGCCGATGATCCAGCCGACCCGCATCTACGATCGCTTCCCGACGATCACGCCGGACAAGGCCGCCGACATGATCTGCGACGCGATCGTCCACAGGCCGAAGCGGATCGCGACCCCATTGGGAACGCTCGGCCAGATCCTCTACGCGATCAACCCGAAGTCGATCGACTACATCCTGAACAGCGCCTACAAGCTCTTCCCGGACTCGCGCGCAGCCCGCGGCGACCGCACGGCGGACGAGCCCGAGCCCGCGCCCGCGGAGGAGGTGTCGAACGAGCAGGTTCTGTTCGCGACGCTGACGCGCGGCATCCATTGGTAGCCGGCACCGACTCGGGCCGACGACGAAAGCACTGGGGCTGGGGATTCGCGGATCGCCAGCCGTCGCGCGGGGATCTCGAGGCCGCGGCGGCGGGGATTCGCGAGCGGCTCGGCTTCGGCGGCCAGGTGGAGGAGCCGGTGCCGCTCGAAGCGATCGAGCTGCCGGCGCCCAGGATAAAGCCACCGGCCGGTCTCGAGGAGCTCTTCGCCGCCGACCGGTACGAACGCGTTGCGCACGCTCTGGGCAAGGCCTACCGCGACGTGGTCCGGGGCTTTCGCGGCCAGATCGACGATCCGCCGGACCTCGTCGCACATCCGCGCGACGAGGGCGACGTCGCGCGCATCCTCGAGTGGTGCGAGGCCGACCGCGTGGCCGCGATTCCCTACGGCGGCGGGACGAGCGTGGTGGGCGGCGTCGAGCCAAGGGTCGGCGATGAGTACCGCGGCGCCGTCACGCTCGACCTGCAGCGGCTCGCCGGGGTGCTCGAGGTCGACGGCGTATCCGGCGCGGCGCGCATTCAGGGTGGGACCTCGGGGCCGGCGCTCGAGGACGAGCTTCGCCGGCACGGCTACACGCTGCGCCACTTCCCGCAGTCGTTCGAGTTCTCCACCCTCGGCGGCTGGATCGCAACGCGGGCGGGCGGGCACTTCGCGACGCTCTACACGCACATCGACGACCTCGTCGAGTCCGCGAGGGCCGTCACTCCCGCCGGCACCTGGGAATCCAGGCGGCTTCCCGGCTCGGGAGCCGGCCCCAGCCCGGACCGGATGCTGCTCGGGTCCGAGGGCATCCTGGGCGTGGTCACCGAGGCGTGGGTGCGGATCCGGGAACGACCGCGGTTCAAGCTGTCATGCGGCGTCGCCTTCGACTCGTTCGCGGCGGGCGCGGCGGCCGTTCGCGAGCTGTCGCAGTCGGGGCTCAACCCGGCCAACTGCCGGCTCCTCGACCCGGCTGAGTCCGCCCTGACTCACGCGGGCCCGGCCGGCAAGGCGCTCCTGGTGCTGGGATTCGAGTCGGCGCACCATCCGATGGACGCCGCGCTGGACACGGCGCTCGAGGTCGCGCGCGGCCATGGCGGCGACCCCGGTGAGATTCGCGGGAAGGAGGAGGAGCGCCCACCGGGCGCGGGCGAGCAGCCGGGCCCCGGCGCGCTTCGCGCCAACCCGCCCCCCGAGGGCGATGGCAGCGACCCGGTCGGTGCCTGGCGACATGCCTTCCTCGCCGCGCCCTATCTGCGCGACACCTTCGTCGCCTGCGGCGTCCTCAGCGACACGTTCGAGACGGCGATCACCTGGGATCGCTTCGCCGACTTCCACGAGCGGGTGATGGACACGGCACGGCGAGCAGTAGCCGAGTCCTGCGGGTCGCCTCCCGACGGCCAGGGATCGCCGCGCCTGACGTGCCGCTTCACTCACGTCTACCCGGATGGCCCGGCTCCGTACTACACGGTTCTGTGCCCGGCGCGCCGGGGCGGCGAGGTCGAGCAGTGGGACGAGATCAAGGCCGCGGTCTCCGAGGCGGTGATCGGCGCGGGCGGAACGATCACGCACCACCATGCGGTCGGCCGCGACCACCGCCCCTGGTACGACCGCCAGCGCCCGGAAACGTTCGCCGGTGCGCTGCGCGGAGCGAAGCGCGTCGTCGACCCGAGGGGCATCCTGAACCCGGGCGTGCTGATCGACGCGGGTTAGGCCCGTAACCTTTCCCGGCGATGGAGACGCTCACCGAGGAGCAGCGTCGTGAGCTGGCGACCGAGCGCGTGGCGGGGCCGGCACGGCGACGGTCGCAGGCCATCGCACTTCTCGTCGCCATGCGGCCGCCGGAGTGGATCAAGAACGTGCTCGTGTTCGCCGGGCTTCTGTTCTCGCAGAAGCTTCGCCAGGGCCCTCAGGTCCTCGACGCCACGATCACCTTCGTCGCCTTCTGTGCCATCGCGAGCGCGGGTTATCTCGCCAACGACATCCGCGACGCCTCGCTCGACCGCCGCCATCCCGAGAAGCGGTACCGCCCGATCGCGAGCGGCGAACTGTCCGAGCGTGTGGCGGGGATCGCCGCCGTCCTCCTGGCCGCAATCGGAATCGGGATCTCGTTCGCGTGGGTCGAGGCGAGCATCGCGGGGCTCGTCGCGCTCTACGGCGTGATCACCGTGGCCTACTCGCTGATCCTGAAGCGGCTGGTGATCATCGACGTCATGACGATCGCGTCGCTCTTCATCCTGCGCGTCGTGGCCGGCGCGGTCGCGGTCGAGGCGCACGCGTCCGAGTGGCTGCTCCTCTGCACGGGGATGCTGGCCCTCTTCCTCGGGTTCACCAAGCGCCGCCAGGAGGCGATGGAGGAGATGACGGAGAGCGGGGCCGCGCGGCCGGTGCTGGAGCACTACTCGCTCCCGTTCCTGGACCAGGCGGTTGCGTTGGTGACCGCCGGGGCGATCATGAGCTATGCGATCTACGCGGTGAACAGCCCGCTGATCGGCAGCAAGATGCTCGCCACGTTGCCGTCCGTCCTCTACGGAATCTTCCGGTACCTATACCTGATCTACGACCGCCGGGACGTGCGGTCGACCGCGGCGATCCTCACCGAGGACCCCGGCATGATCTTCGCCGGGCTCTCGTGGATCGGAACCGCTCTGATCATGCTCTACGCCGTTGACTGACGCACGGCGTATAGAGTCCGCCGGCCGATGGACCTGACGCTGACTCCGGAGGAGGAGGCATTCCGCGACGAGGTTCGTGCCTGGCTCGGGGAGAACAACCCCGGTCCCGAGCCCGATGGCGAGGAGGCCAAGTTCGTGTTCCGGCGCGACTGGCAGCGCAGGATGCACGACGCCGGCTGGGCCGGGATCTCGTGGCCCAAGGAGTATGGCGGACGCGGCGCCACCCTGATCGAGCAGGCGATCTTCAGCGAGGAGATGGCGCGCGCCAAGGCTCCGGCGCCGGCGAACGTCCTTGGGTTGGTGATGGGCGGCCCGGTCGTGATCGCCCACGGCACCGAGGAGCAGAAGGAGCGGTTCCTGGAGCCGATCCTGTCCGCGGAGGAGATCTGGTGCCAGGGGTTCTCGGAGCCCGAGTCCGGGTCGGACCTGGCATCGCTCAAGACCAGGGCGGTGCGCGACAACGGCAGCTGGCGGGTCAGCGGCCAGAAGGTCTGGACGACTTACGCCCATGAGGCCAAGTGGTGCATGCTCCTCGCCCGCACCGACACCGACGCGCCCAAGCACAAGGGACTTACATACTTCATCTGCGACATGGAGCAGGAGGGGGTGGAGGTCAGACCCCTGCGCCAGATCACGGGCGAGGCCGAGTTCAACGAGATCTTCTTCGAGGGTGCGCACGTCGACGAGGAGAACCTCGTCGGCGGGGAGGGCAACGGTTGGATGGTCGCCATCACGACCTTGATGCACGAGCGGGCGGGCCTCGGCGCCGCCTCGGCGATCTCGGTGCGGCGGGATCTCGACGAGCTGATCTCTCAGATCAACGAGCGAGGGCTGGGCGATGACCCCCTGATCCGTCAGCGCATCGCCGAGCTCAAGATCGGGGTCGAGGCGCTGCGCCTGGGCGCGCTCCGCGCGCTGACCCAGCAGATGAAGGTGGGCATTCCCGGGCCGGAGGGGTCGATCGCCAAGTGGGAGTGGGCGACGCTGAACCAGAAGCTCACGGAGCTGGCCGCGGACGTTCTGGGCCCGGACGCGCTGCGCCCGGGTACGGAGTGGTCCTACCGGCTGCTCCGTTCGCGCGCCAACTCGATCGAGGGCGGGACGACGGACGTGATGAAGAACATCGTCGCCGAGCGGGTTCTCGGGTTGCCCAGGCTGCGCTGAGCCTGGATCAGGCCACCGCGGGAATGACCTCCCGCCCGATCAGCTCGATCATCTCGATGTCGTCGAACAGGAGGTCCTGGAGCATTACGCGGCCCACCCCGGCGGCCCGAAGCGCACCGAGCTTTTCCGCGACCTGAGCTGGGTCTCCCACCACCCAGGTCTCCGGGAGCGCCGCCAGGAACTCGTCGGGGTCCGCGCCGGGTCCCTCGCGCCGCTCGGCGAGGCGCCGCGCCCGCTCGCGTACCTCTGCGGCATCGGCGCCGACGATGCACCCGGTCATCAGGGAGAAGCCGAGCTCCGCCGGATCGCGGCCGATCCTCTCCGCGGCCGTCGCGATCGCCCGCTTGCGAGTCGCGCACTCCTCGGCGGTGGCGAAGACCGTGTTGTACTCGTCCGCCCACCGCGCGGCAAGCTCGGCGCTCCGCGGCCCGGCACGACCGCCGACCACGAGCCGGGGCGCGCGAAGGGGCTTGGGCAGAGCCTCGAGCTCCTCGATCCGGTAGTGAGCGCCCGCGAACGAGAAGCGCTCGTCTCCCCATTGGCGCCTGACGATCTCGAGCTGCTCGGAGAGGATTTCCATCCGCTCGGATGTCGGCGGAAACGGAAAACCGTAGAGACGATGCTCGACCTCCCACCAGCCTGCGCCCAGGCCGAGCTCGATCCGTCCACCTCCTGAGATGTGGTCGGCGGTGACCGCAAGCTTCGCGAGGACGGACGGATGGCGGAAGGTGACCGGGGAGACCAGCGTTCCGAGCTTGATCCTCGACGTCACCGCAGCGAGTCCGCAAACCGTTCCCCAGGCGTCCAGCGAGCCGCGCTCGCGGCGGTCCTCGACGGAGACGTAATGGTCGGAGCGAAACAGGGCGTCGAAGCCGCCCAGCTCGCACGCCTGCGCGACGGCCCGCCAGTCCTCCCACCTGACATCCTCCTGTCCCTCGATCATCAGGCAGACGCCGAGCGCTTCCGAAGCCATCGCAGGGACGCTATCGCGGGGCCGGCCTGCCGGGCCTCCGGCCCGCATAGACTGCCGCCGCCATGGACTTCGGCTTCAACGACGAGCAGCGGGCGATCAAGGAGACGGCCCGCGAGATGCTTGCCAGCCGCTCGCCGCTCTCCGCGGTGCGCGCGGCGGCCGAATCGCGCACCTACGACGACGCGCTCTGGAGGGAGATCTGCGAGCTCGGTTGGCCGGGAATCGCGATCGCCGAGGAGCGCGGCGGTCAGGGCCTGGGGATGGTGGAGCTCGTCATCCTGAGCGAGGAGCTGGGTTACGCCTGCGCCGCGACGCCGTTCCTCTCGAACGCCTCGGCTGGGATCTTCATCGAGCGGTCGGGCGACGACGAGCTGCGCGACCGGTGGCTGGGCGGGATCGCCACCGGCGATGGCCGCGGTGCTGCCGCCTTCGAGCCGCGGAGCAACGACCTGGTGGCGGACGCCCAGGGAGCGACCGTCCTCGTGCTGAACGACGGGGACCGCGCGGTCGTTGTCGAGGCGAGCGCCGCGCAGATCGAGCCCGTCGAGTTGATCGACGCGACGCGTTCATACGCAAAGGTGTCGGCCTCGAACGGCGACGCACTCCCGGGAGATGTCGAGGCCGCGGCCGACCGCTCGGTCGTGGCGCTCTCCGCGGAGCTGACCGGCATTGCCCAGCGAGCGCTCGAGATCGCCGTCGATTACGCGAAGGAACGCCAGCAGTTCGATCGGCCGATCGGCGCCTACCAGGCGGTCTCGCACCGGTGCGCCGGCATGCTCTACGACACCGAGGAGGCGCGCTCGCTCACCTACTACGCGGCGTGGTGCGCCGATGCGGAGCCCGAATCGCTTCCGCTCGCGGCGTCGATGGCCAAGGCTCGCGCATCCGACGCGGCCTGGCGCGTCGCGAACAACGCCCTCCAGGTGCTCGGCGGCATCGGCTTCACCTGGGAGCACGACCTGCACTTCCTCCTGAAGCGCGCGAAGGTCGGCGCGGAGCTCCTGGGCGACGCCCGGATGCACCGCGAGCGAGTGGCCTCGCTCGCCGGGCTCGCGACCTGACTCCACAAAAACCCGCCGATCGGTGCAAAATCCGCGCCTGCCGCGGAAAATGCACCGTTCGGCGTTCAGCCGGGACACTGGATGGGCTCAGGCGGGCCGCTCGGGGGGTTCAGCCGGGGAGGATCTCGACGTCGGAGGCCAGCTTGACCTGGCCGCCCGACCGGTACTCGATGTCCACCGTCTCGTGCTTGCGGTAGGTCCCGAAGAGACCGAGGAACATCGCGACCCAGCGCAGGCCGCCGACACGCTCCTTGAGGATCGGGCGGGAGAACACGATCTGCGACCCCTCGCGCCGGTAGTCGCGCCCCTCGTCCTGCGCGATCCCGTTGATGAAGACCGTGATCGGCGGCTCCGCTCCCGCGGGCAGGCGCACGCGGCGTCCGGCCGCCACGCTTCCCTTCGGGACCTCGAGCTCCTCTGCGCGGGTCATGTCAGCGCGGCCCGGACCGCGTCGAAGGCGGACTCGCCGCTCTCGGGCTCGAGTGGCCGCCTGCGGATCACGCCGACGTACGGCACCAGCGCCCCGTTGCCCATCACATCGAGGCCGGCCTCGCGACCGCGAAGGGGGCCGCCGGTCGACAGCTCCAGGCGGGCGTGCACGCGCTGGCCCGGTTGGTAGTCCCGAATGGCGCTGACCTCTCGGAGCGGTCCCTCGCGGCGGATCTCCTTCGCCTTGCGCTCCAGAGCCGCGATCGCGGCGTCCAGGTCGTCGAAGCTCTCGTGCCGCACACGGGGACCGTGCCTGGTGACGAGGCGCCATTTGGCCACGCCCCGATCCTAATCGGGGTCCGCTCTCACGCCCGGCGGAGCGCGAGCGGACTCGTGCCGGTCACGGGGCCAGCCCGTTCAGGAGCGCGCCGATCGATTCCGCTCCGGGCACCTGGTGCAGCAGGTTGCTCAACACCGAGGTCGGCGAGCGAGGGTCGACTCCGTACTCGGCCTCGTATCTGTGGGCGTCGTCCTCGTTGGCCAGCGCCAGCACGAGCTCCTCGCGGGTGGAGCCGAACTGGCACGCCGCGATGTCGATCCCGCGCAACGCCACATCCTGCGCCGCTCCCGTGATCCCGCCGGTATTCGGCAGGCTGCGGGACTCGCACGGGTCGGCGAGCGCCACGGGCGTCGGCCGAACTGCGAGGGCGACCGCCGTCGTGATCAGGGGCACCGCCAGCGCCGCGCCCGCGGCGGGCAGCAGCCGGCGGACCCCATGTGGGGGCGCCAGCAGGACGGCGGCGGCGAGCGCGAAGGCGGCGGCGACCAGGAACGCCGGGCGGAAGGTGTCGCTGACGGCGGTGATGACCGTCTGGTCGGCGAGCCTCCTCGTGCTCTCGAGCTCCGCGCGCTGGTCGGCCGTCACGTCCGCGCTGATCTCGGTGAAGGACCGGTCCAGGTCGGCGCGCGGGTCGTCTTCGCCCACGCCTCCGGCGAAGTGCCCGACGAGATCGATCTTCGACAACGGGTCGATCCGCGCGTCGAGCAGCACGGCGACCTCACGCTCGCGCGCCTGCTCGATCGCCCCATCCAGGCGGCTGGCGATGAGAGGAGCGAGTACCAGGAGCGCGACGGTGATGCCCACGTGGCGGGCGGTGAGGACGCGCGCGGCATCGGAGGGGGTCCGCTCGGGGAGCAGTGCCTCGCTCAGAGCCGGCAACGCCATCCCCATGCCGATGCCCGCGGCGACCTCGGGCGCGATGGCCCACCAGGCCGACGCGGTCACCATCGCGGCGAGGGCCGCGACGCCGCCCGCCACCAGGAGCGAGCCGGCCGCCGCGCGGACGCGAGGGTCACCGCGCACTCGCATGCCCGCGATCGCCGCGACGGGCAGCACGCTGAGGATCGCAGCACCGGCCAGCGGCTCGTAATTCCAGCCGGCGACGATGACGAGGACGAGGAGGAAGAGGATCGCCGTGAGCGCCGCCGACAGCAGCGCGAGCGCCGCGATCGCTCGCCACCGGAGGCCCCGAGGCACAGCACGTAGCCCCGAATCCGCCACCTCGGCCTCCGGGGTCGGATAGGGGGGTTCCGTGGGCTCGCGGACACTCGTCCAGCACGCGACGGCGCCGGCGAGGGCGACCGGAACCTGGGCGAAGAAGATCGCCGACCAGCTGAAGGCCTGGGTGAGCGCCCCACCGATCGCCGGGCCGGCGGCCGCACCGCCGATTGCCGCCAGCATCCAGAGCCGTCCCCCACCTCCGCGGCGGGCCCCCGCGTCGAGGAGCGCGAACGCGGCCACGAGCACCGCCGCGCCCCCGACCGCCTGCAGCCCGCGCATGGAGAGCATCAGCGGGAGCGGACGAGCGAGCCCGCAGAGGAGCGACGCGATGCCGAACGCCGCCAGACCGGCAGCACCCAGGCGCGCTGGACCGATACGCCGCCGCAGCGCGTCCGCGGGCAGCAGCGCGACACTGAGGAGCGCCGTGTAGACACCGATCACCGCGGCCACGCCCTCGACGCCGGTGTCCAGCGCCGAGAGGAGCTGGGGCAGGGCGAGGACGACGATCGAGCCGTCGGCCAGCGCCAGGGCGGCGCCGGCGGCGATTGCCGCCGAGGCGATGCGGCCCGGATGCGCGGCGGCCGGCCTACTCACCCCGGTGTGGCGATTTGCTGTCGGAAGGCGACAACAAATCGCCGGTCAAGCGCTACGCGCCGCGGCGCTGACGCTTCGGCCGACGCGCGGGGGGACCGGTGATCTTCTCCGGCCCCTCGCGCTCGTCGACGGGAACGTAGTCGCGGTCGCGCTCGCCCGTGTAGATCTGTCGCGGGCGGGCGATCTTCTGCTCCGGGTCGTCGTTCGACTCCATCCATTGTGCGACCCACCCGGACGTCCGCGGGATCGCGAAGATCACCGTGAACATGTCCGTTGGGATCTGGAGCGCCTCGTAGATGATCCCGGAGTAGTAGTCGACGTTGGGGTAGAGCTTCCGCGAGGTGAAGTACTCGTCGTCGAGCGCGCGCTTCTCGAGCTCCTGGGCGATCTCGACGAGCGGGTTGTACTCGGTCGCCTCGAACACGTCGTCCATGTGCTGCTTGATGATGCGTGCCCGCGGGTCGTAGTTCTTGTAGACGCGGTGGCCGAAGCCCATCAGGCGCTCCTCGCGGTTCTTCACGCCCTGGAGGAAGTCGGGCACGTTGTCCGCCGACTCGATACGGCGCAGCATGCGGAGGACCTGCTCATTGGCGCCGCCGTGGAGGGGCCCGTAAAGAGCGGCGACACCGGCAGCCACCGCCGAATACGGGTCGACCTGGGACGAGCCGACAGCCCGCACCGCGGCCGTCGAGCAATTCTGCTCATGGTCGGCGTGCAGGATGAACAGCACGTCGAGTGCCTTGCTCAGCCGCGGGTCGGCCTCGTACCGGAGCTCCGTCTTCTTGAAGAGCATCGACAGGAAGTTGCTCGCGTAGTCGAGCTCGTTGTCCGGATACACGTAGGGCAGCCCGAGGCTGTGGCGGTACGCGAATGCCGAGAGCGTTGGGACCTTGGCGATCAACCTGATCGCGGCCATGTAGCGCTCCTCCGGGTCGTCGATGTGCTTGGCCTCCGGATAGAAGGTCGAGAGCGCGCCGACGCCCGACAGCAGCATCCCCATCGGGTGCGCGTCATATCGGAAGGTCTCGAAGAGGTTCTTGATGTCCTCGTGGACGAAGGTGTGGTGGGTTACGTCGAAGACCCAGCGCTCGAGCTGCGCCTTGGTGGGAAGCTCACCGAAGGTCAGGAGGTAGGCGACCTCCAGGTAGCTGGCGTGCTCGCAGAGCTGCTCGATCGGGTACCCGCGGTGCTGCAGGATGCCGGCCTCGCCGTCGATGTACGTGATCGCCGAGCGGCACGACGCCGTGTTCGTGTACGCCGGGTCGTAGGACATCAGGCCGAAGTCGTCGCCCGAGACCTTGATTCCGCGCAGGTCCATCGCGCGAACCGTGCCGTCGGTGATCTCGAGCTCGTAGCTCTCGCCGGTCCGGCTGTCGGTGACGGAAAGCATGTCCTGCCCCGCCGTCGCCACCGCGCCGTCGCCCTCGTGCTGCGTCTTATGCTCGGTCGCCATCGCCTCTCCTGTTCAGCGGAATGTCGTGTTCTCACATTCTCGCACCCCGGCAGGTGCGCACGGCCGGTCAGCGGCCCGTTCTGGGAGGCTGTCAACCATCCGTGGCTGCCTCGGAACGCAAGCGCGGCGCGCTGACGCTCTTCGCCGGACTCGATCGGCGCTACGACCTGCTCTCCGCCGGCCTCAGCCTCGGGCAGGACCCTCGCTGGCGGCGTGCGATGGTCTCGCGGATCCGCGCCCGCCCCGGTGACCGGGTCCTCGACGTCGCCACCGGCACCGGCCTCGTGGCGCGGGCCCTGGTCGAGCGGTACGGCTGCGCCGTCGTGGGCGTGGATCAGAGCGCGGACATGCTGGGCGGGGCGCGCCGAGCGCTGGGCCGCCGCCCCGACCTCGCGGCACGGATCGAGCTCCGCCAGGGTGAGGCCGAGCACCTGCCGTTCGCCGACCGGGATTTCGACCATCTGACCTTCACCTATCTGCTGCGCTACGTGGACGATCCGGCGGCAACCCTCAGTGAGCTCGCTCGGGTCGTGAAGCCGGGCGGGCGCATCGCTGCGCTCGAGTTCGGGCTCCCCGACCCGCCGCTCTGGCGCCCGCTATGGCGCCTCTACACCCGGCTCGTGCTCCCGGCTGCCGGGAGGGTGTTCGGCAGGGAGTGGTACGACGTCGGCCGCTTCCTGGGCCCCAGCATCGAGGAGCTCTACACCGGGTGGCCCATCGAGCGACAGGTGGAGCTCTGGCGCGCGGCCGGAATCGGCGAGGTCCGGGTTAGGAGGATGAGCGTCGGCGGCGGGGTGGTGTTCTCGGGAGCTCGCGATGGCTGAGGCGGAGGCGGGCTCGCCGCCCGCCGAGCGCGCCGATTCGGAGCGGCGTCCCGCGTTCTATGCCCTGAGCCCGGGCGGATGGCGCGACGTCCTGACGATCCTTCATCCCCCCTATACGGCCTGGCACCTGAGCTACGTGGCGCTCGGCGCAGCGGCTGCCACCGCGTTTCACCCCGTGCGCCTGTGGGCGGCGCTCGGTGCGTTCTTCCTGGCGGTCGGCGTCGCGGCGCATGCGCTCGACGAGCTGCACGGCCATCCGCTCGGCACCCGGATTTCGGATCGCGCACTGGCGGTTGCGGCCGGCATCGCACTCGCCGGCGCGGTCGGCATCGGGATCGCCGGCCTGTTCGTCGTCTCGTGGACGCTGCTCCCGTTCGTCGTCGCCGGCGCCCTGGCGGTGCTCGCCTACAACCTGGAGCTCTTCGGCGGCCGCTTCCACAACGATTTCTGGTTCGCGGCGGCTTGGGGCGCGTTCCCGGCGCTGACCGGGTTCTGGTCCAACGCCCTCGGGATCCACTCGGCGGAGGAGGCGGTGGCGGGTGTTGCGGTGACGGTCGCGTGCTTCTGGCTCAGCGTCGCCCAGCGGCGACTCTCCACGCCGGCCCGCGAGCTGCGGCGACGCACGGTCGCGGTGGGGGGATTGCAGCGGCTGGCCGATGGGACCGAGAGGGAGCTCACGCCCGAGCGGCTCAGCGCCCCGCTGGACGGAGCGCTCAAGGCGCTGTCCGCGGCGGTGGTGCTGCTGGCGGTGGCAGCGGTGGCGATCCGCCTCTAGGCGGATTCGAAGTGCGTCATCCTGCGGAGCGCCTCGTAGCGCTCGCTGATCTCGTCCTCCGTCAGCCTCGCCGTGCGTTCGGTGCCGAACTCCTCGACGTTGAATGAGGCCAGCACCGTGCCGTAGGCGACCGCCCGGCGCAGCGCCTCCGGGCTGGGGTCGGCGGAACCCTGCATGTCGAGGAAGCCCAGAAACCCGCCCGCGAAGCTGTCCCCGGCCCCGGTGGGGTCGCGAACGTCCTCGAGCAGGAAGGCGGGCAGCGCGAAGAACCCGTCGGGCGTGAACAGGACGGCTCCGTACTCGCCGCGTTTCGCCACCACGATGCGCGGCCCCATCTGCATCACCGCGCGCGCCGCGCGGGCAAGGTTCGGCTCCCCGGTGAGCATCCGGATCTCGGAGTCGTTGAAGAGCAGGCAATCGACTTCGCCAATCGCCGCGACGAGCGAGTCGCGGGTCGTCTCGATCCACAGGTTCATCGAGTCGAGCGCCGCGAGGCGCGAGCCGTCGGCCTGCACCCGGACCCGGCGCTGTAGGTCCGGTTGGATGTTGCCCAGGAAGAGGACCTCCGCCGACCGGGACGCCTCCGACAGCTTCGGCTCGAACTCGGCGAACACGCCGAGCTGTGTGTCGTCGGTATGGGCGACGTTCATGTCCGCCTCGTAGTGGCCCCGCCAGACGAAGGTCTCGCCCCCGACGCGCTCCACGTCGGATACGTCGACGCCGCGCTCGCGCAGCAGCTCCAGGTGCTCGTCGCCGAAGTCATCCCCCACCGGCCCCACGATCCGGACCGTCGTGAAGAACCGGGCGGCGAGCGCGAAGTGGACCGCCGAGCCTCCGAGCATGCGCTCGCGCTCCCCGAAGGGAGTGCGCACGGAGTCGAACGCGATCGAGCCCACGACCGTCAGCGCCACGGGCGTGCATCCTAAGGATGAGCGCGTGAGCCGGGGCGATACCGTTCCGCGGCATGCCAGAGCGGCAAGAGCAGCGTGCGAGCCGCAATCCGGGGCGTCTTCGAGCCGCCGGCGGTCCGTGAAGTCCTTCGGCGAACTCGGCCTGTCCGCGGAGATCCTGCGCACGCTCGGCGAGCTCGGTTACGAGGAGCCGACCCCGATCCAGGAACAGGCGATCCCCGAGCTCCTCGCCGGCCACGACGTGATCGGGCAGGCGCAGACGGGCACCGGCAAGACCGCCGCCTTCGGGCTTCCGCTGCTGGACTACCTCGACCCGGCCAGCGGGGAGACGCAGGCGCTGGTCCTGACGCCGACGCGCGAGCTCTGCATCCAAGTCACCCAGGCGCTTCGGGCATACGCCGAGCACCTGCCGATCGAGGTCATCGCGGTCTTCGGGGGCCAGGCGGTCGCGACCCAGCAATCGCGGCTGCGGCAGGACGCGCACGTGGTCGTCGCGACCGTCGGCAGGACGCTCGACTTGGTCAACCGGGGATCGCTGATCCTGAGCGCGGCCCGCTACGTCGTCCTCGACGAAGCCGACGAGATGCTCGACCTCGGGTTCATCGAGGACGTCGAGCGAATCCTGCGCCTCTGCCCATCCGGCAGGCAGACCGCCCTCTTCTCGGCCACGATCCCACCCCCGATCGAGCGGCTCGCCGACCGATACATGTACGAGCCGGTGACGATCCGCGTCACCCCGAAGCAGATCACCGTCGACGCCATCGAGCAGGCCTATGTGGAGGTCCCGGCCCGTAAGAAGGTGGACCGCCTGATCGAGGTCCTGGAGGCTGAGGAGCCGGAGCAGGCGATCATCTTTTGCCGCACGAAGGTGGGAACGGCGCGGCTGGACGAGACCCTGCGGTCGCGCGGCCTCGGGGTGAAGGCGCTGCACGGGGACATGACCCAGGGACAGCGCGACGGCGTCATGCTCTCGTTCAAGGACCACCGGCTGCGGCTCTTGGTCGCGACCGACGTGGCCGCACGGGGCCTGGACATCGAGCACGTCACGCACGTCATCAACTACGACGTCCCGGACGTCAGCGACACCTATGTCCACCGGATCGGCCGGACCGGCCGCGTCGGGCGGACGGGGCGCGCGATCACCTTCGTGACCCCGGCGCAGAGGGCAGAGATCGACCGCATCGAGCGCGAGGTGAAGACGAGCATCGGGGACTGGGAGCCTCCCGAGGAGCGCCTCGAGCACGCGCCCCGGCCCCGGCGTCACCATGAGACGCATCCCGAGAAGACGGCCCCGCCGGCCGATGGCGCGCCTACGAGGGTCGACGCCGTATCCCCCGACGCCAAGTTGTTCATCAACCGCGGAACGCGAAGCGGGATCACGGACGACGACGTGAGGTGGGCCCTGACCGAGGGCGCGGTGGTGCCGGAGGACGCGATCGGATCGATTCGCGTCCTCGAGCGCTTCTCGTTCGTCGAGTTGGACGCAGCGCACGCCGAGCAGGCCTTGGAGCGGCTGGAGGGCACGAAGCTCAAGGGCAAGCAGATCCGGGTTGAGTACGCCCGCGGCTAGCATCGCCCGGGCGAGCGCTGGCGTGGTGCTCGCGGCGGCGGGAGCGATCGCGTACTTGATCGCTCAACCGTCGACCCTCGACCTCGCGGCCCAGGCGTTCCGGGCGGACCTCTTCGCCTCCGACGGATTGCTGATCTGGAACGACTACTGGTACGCGGGCCACTACCTGCTCACCTACAGCGTGC
>Ga0111538_10001468_pt1 | contig 33033 bp, 31 predicted proteins | sample SoiMethybrSBSTD1_FD_79669 | JGI IMG/M metagenome (GOLD analysis project Ga0111538, IMG submission 79669) | Bulk soil microbial communities from a Populus tree surrounding site in Tennessee, USA - Soil MetaG P. TD hybrid SBSTD1 (version 2)... | ecosystem: Environmental > Terrestrial > Soil >...
CTGCGCCAGGTGATGCGCGCGGTGGAGCAGGTCGAGGGCGTCGAGGCGGTGGAGCGCGAGCAGGTGTTCGGCCGGCCGCGCGGCGGCGAATCGGGGATGGCCTCGTGAGGGCGCTCGTCCAGCGCGTGTCGCGCGCGGCGGTGCGCGTGGAGGGGGCGGAGATCGCGCGAATCGGGCCGGGACTCCTCATCCTGCTCGGCGTGCGCACAGGCGACCCCGAGGGAGCGGAGGAGCGCCTGGCCGAGCGCTGCGCGGACCTTCGAGTGTTCGAGGACGACGCGGGGAAGATGAACCGCTCGGTGCGCGATCTCGGGGGGGAGGCGCTCGTGGTGCCGCAATTCACGCTCTACGCCGACACGTCGCGCGGTCGACGGCCGGGATTCGAAGCGGCCGCGGCGCCGGCGCTCGCGGAGCCCGCCTGGCGCCGGTTCTGCGACGCCCTCGCCGCGCGCGGGATTCCCACGCAAGGGGGCCGGTTCGGCGCGAGCATGGAAGTCGAGCTCGTGAATCGCGGCCCCGCGACATTCCTTCTGGAAACCTCGGACGGCTGACGCCGCATGCAGACCAATCTCATCAATCCCCTCGGCCCGAAGCTCATTCTCGCCTCGCGCTCTCCTCGGCGAATCGAGCTCCTCACCCTCGTGGGGGCGCGCTTCGCGACGTTCCCGGTGGACGTCGACGAGTCGGCTCTTCCGGGGGAGCGCCCTGATGCCCACGTGCAGCGCCTCGCGGAAGCCAAGGCCAGAGCCGCGGCGGAAGCCTGGGGCGGGAACGGTTCCGATGATTTCGAAGCCGTCGTCGTGGGCGCGGACACGATCGTGTCGCTGGATCGCGTGATCCTCGGCAAGCCATCGGGGCCCGAGGAAGCCGCGCGCATGCTCGAGCGGCTGTCGGGCCGCATCCACGAGGTCTGGACGGGCCTCTTCCTTCTCGACCCAGCCGCGGGGCGCGCGATCGGGGGAGCGCTTCGGAGCATCGTGAAGTTCGCGCCGCTCAACGCCGACGACGTCGCGCGCTACGTCGCGACGGAGGAGCCGCTCGACAAGGCGGGCGCCTATGCCGTGCAAGGGAAGGGCGCCTTGTTCGTGGAAGCGATCGAAGGGTCCTACTCGAATGTCGTCGGGCTCCCGCTCAGCTACCTGAAGCATCTCCTCGGTCTCCTCGTGGAGCGCCGGGTGGGACGAGCATGAGCCGGGATCCCTTCCGCTTCGAAGGGGATCGCGTCATCCTCCTCGATCAGACGCTCCTGCCCGATCGCGAGGAGACGATCGAGATCCGGGACGCGCGAGCGATGGCGGATGCGATCTCGCGGCTCGCCGTGCGGGGCGCGCCCGCGATCGGCATCGCGGCCGCGCTCGCGCTGGCCGTCGAGGCCGCGCGCGACGGGAGCCCGCCCCTGAAGCTCGAGCGCCTCGAAGACGCGGGGCGTCTCCTCGTCGCGTCCCGCCCCACCGCGGTCAATCTCGCGTGGGCGGTCGAGCGGGTGCTCGGCGCGGCGCGCCGAGCGCTCGCCCAGGACTCCGAGCACCTGGCCGCGCGCGTGCGCGACGAGGCGCTCGCGATCTGGGACGAGGATCGGGCGGCGTCGCGCGCCATGGCCGAGCACGGCGCCTCGCTCTTCCCGACCCAGACCCGCTTCCTGACCCACTGCAACACGGGGGCGCTCGCGACGGGCGGCGGGGGCACCGCGCTCGCCGTGCTCCTCGAGCTCCACCGCCGGCGCCAAGGCGGCATCGAAGTGTGGGCCACCGAGACCCGGCCCCTCCTCCAGGGCGCGCGGCTCACCGCGTGGGAGCTAAGGGAGGCCGGAGTGCCGTTCCGGCTGATCGCGGACTCCGCAGCGGCCCACACGATCCTCCGCGGGGGGATCGAGGGGGTCCTGGTCGGGGCGGACCGGATCGCCCGGAACGGGGATGCGGCCAACAAGATCGGGACGCTGGGGCTGGCGCTGGCGGCGGGCGCGGCGGGGATCCCCTTCGTGGTCGTGGCCCCGACCTCCACGATCGACGCCCGGATCCCCGATGGGGCTGAGATCGCCGTCGAGGCCCGGTCGGCCGAGGAGGTCACGGCCATCCGGGGGATGCGCCTGGCTCCCACGGGGATACGGGCGGAGAATCCGGCCTTCGACGTCACTCCGGCCCGCTGGATCGGGGCCATCGTCACCGAGCGGGGAGTCCACGTCGGTCCGGCCTACGATCTGGGGGACGCGGTTGACACCAAAACCCGCCCCTGATAATGTTTTGCGTTCGATTCGTCTCAGACACTCGGAGGAAGGGAATGAGCACGTATTCCGTGCGCGCCGCGGAGATCGTCCAGGACTGGTACGTCGCGGACGCCGAAGGGCAGATCCTGGGCAGGCTGGCGAGCGACATCGCGAGCGTGCTCAAGGGCAAGCGCAAGCCGACCTATTCCACGCACCTGGATGTGGGCGATCACGTCGTCGTGATCAACGCCGAGAAGGTGCGCGTCACCGGGCGCAAGCGCGATGACAAGATGTACTTCCGCCACTCGCTCTATCCGGGTGGACACACGCTCACGCGCTTTCGCGATCTTCAGGCGCAGAAGCCGGAAGAGGTCATCCGGCTCGCGGTGAAGGGGATGCTCCCCAAGAACCGCCTTGGACGCGCCATGATCAAGAAGCTCAAGATCTACGCTGGCACCGAGCACCCGCACGAGGCGCAGCAGCCGCGTCCGTTCCCGTGGTCCGGGGGCCGGCTCAAGGGAGGTGAATAACTCTGGCGAATCATGTTCAAGGTACTGGGCGGCGCAAGACCTCGGTCGCGCGCGTGCGCCTCGTGCCGGGCACGGGCAAGAGACTCGTCAACGGCGTCGATCTCGATCGCTACTTCTCGCGGATCACGCTGAGCCGGCAGGCCATCGGCCCTCTGGTGGCGGGAAATCTCGTCGAGAAGTACGACGTCCACGCCACGGTGCATGGGGGCGGACACGCGGGACAGGCGGGAGCGATCTCGCTCGGCGTCGCGCGGGCGCTGCAGGTGGCCGATCCGAGCCTTCGCGGGCTCCTCGGCAAGGAAGGCTTCCTCACCCGCGACGCGCGGATGAAGGAGCGCAAGAAGTACGGACAGGCTGGCGCTCGCAAGCGCTTCCAGTTCTCGAAGCGGTAATCGCACCACAGTGGTAAGCCGCGGCCCCGCGCGGGGCCGCTACTTCGCACGCCCCGGGCTGCGACGGCCGGTCTCCCTCAAAGGGACGCCGCGCGGATCGATGGGGCGGAGGACCAAGACCGGAGGGTGTTCGTTTGGCTGATATTGGAATGAAGGAACTGCTCGAAGCGGGAGTCCACTTCGGGCATCAGACCCGCCGCTGGAATCCCAAGATGAAGAAGTTCATCTTCATCGAACGGAACGGCATCTACATCATCGATCTCCAGAAGACGCTCAAGGCGCTGCACGAGGCGCGCCAGCTCATCGAGGGCATCGCCAAGAAGAACGGCAGCGTGCTCTTCGTCGGCACGAAGCGCCAGGCGAAGGACGCGATCCTCGAAGAGGCCGGACGCTGCACCATGCCCTACGTGAACGAGCGCTGGCTCGGCGGCATGCTCACCAACTTCAAGACCATCAAGTCGAACATCCGCCGCTTCAAGGAAATCGAGAAGATGGACGCGGAAGGGACGCTCGAGAAGCTCTCGAAGAAGGAGCAGGCGCAGATCAACAAGGAGCGGACCCGGCTGGAGAAGATCTTCACCGGCATCAAGGAGATGAGCCAGCTCCCTTCGGCCGTGTTCGTCATCGACACGAAGAAGGAGCGCATCGCGGTGGCCGAGGCGAATCGCCTGGGCATCCCGGTGATCGGCGTGGTGGACACGAACTGCGACCCGGACGTGGTGGACTACCCGCTCCCGGGCAACGACGACGCGATCCGCGCGATCCGCGTGTTCGCGCGCTTCGTGAGCGACACGCTCATGACCGCGCGCCAGGAGGCCCAGGAAGGCGCCGACATGGCCGCGGAGCTGGCCGCGAAGGAAGCGCCCCCGGAGCCGAGCGCGGTCGCGAACGCCTGACGTTCCTCTCCCGTAGCGACAACCGACTGAAGGAAGGAGTTCTCGAAATGACGATCACCGCCTCGCTCGTCAAGGAGCTGCGCGAGCGGACCGGCGCCGGCATGATGGAGTGCAAAAAGGCCCTGTCCGAGGTCGCGGGCGACCTCGACAAGGCCATCGACGTGCTGCGCAAATCGGGCATGGCCCGCGCCTCGTCGAAGGCCGGCCGCGAAGCCCGGCAAGGCCTCATCCACGCCTACATCCATCCGGGCGACCAGCTCGGAGTGCTCCTCGAGGTCGACTGCGAGACCGACTTCGTGGCCCGCACGGACGACTTCCGCGATCTCGTCCGGAATATCGCCATGCAGGTGGCCGCGACCAACGCGCAGGCCGTGGACCGGAACGGCATCGATCCGGACATGATCGCGCGCGAGCGCGTGATCTTGATGGATCAGGCCAAGACGACCGGCAAGCCCGAAGCCGTGCTCCAGAAGATCGTCGACGGGAAGATCGAGAAGTACTACGAGGAGATCTGCCTCCTCGAGCAGCCGTACATCAAGGATCCGGATCGCAAGGTGAAGGAGCTGGTCGACCAGGCGATCGCGAAGATGGGCGAGAACATCGTCGTGCGGCGCTTCTCCAAGTTCCGGATCGGGGACGCCTGAGCCCCGTGGAACCCGCGCGGCGCGTCCTCGTCAAGCTGAGCGGCGAGGTCCTGGGAGGCGACCAGGGCGTGGGGATCGATCCCGTCGCTCTGGGCCGCGTCGCGGACGAGCTCAAGGAAGGGCACGAGGGCGGAGCCCAGATCGGGATCGTGATCGGCGGCGGGAACCTGATCCGCGGCGCGACCGTGACCCAGGCGCACGGCGACGATATCGATCGGACCACCGCCGACAGCATGGGGATGCTCGCCACCGTCATGAACGCTCTCGCGCTCCAGGACGCGCTCGAGAGCCGCGGGATTCCGACGCGCGTCCTCTCCGCGATCGAGATGCGGACCCTCGCCGAGCCGTACATCCGCAGGCGTGCGGTTCGCCACCTCGAGAAAGGGCGCATCGTCATCCTCGCGGCGGGCACGGGGCACCCGTACTTCACGACCGATACCGCCGCCGTCCTCCGCGCGGTCGAGATCGGCGCGGACGTCCTCTTGAAGGCGACCAAGGTGGACGGCGTGTTCACCGAGGATCCGCACCGGAATCCCGCGGCGCGCCGCTTCGACGTGCTCCGGTACAAAGAGGCGATCGACCGCCGGCTCAGCGTGATGGATCAGACGGCGTTCACGATGGGCATGGAGAACAGTCTTCCGCTTCTCGTGTTCAACGTCACCGTTCCGGGCAATCTGGCCCGCGCCTTGAGGGGAGAAGCGGTGGGCACCCGGGTGGCCGTGGAGGTCTAAGGGATGGACCCGAATTTCGTGAAGCACTCCGAAGAACGGATGAAGAAGGCGGTCGAGACGATCCGCCACGAAGTCGCCTCGATCCGCACCAGCAAGGCGACGACCTCGCTCCTCGATTCCATCCGCGTCGAGTACTACGGCAATCCGGTTCCGCTCCAGCAGGTCGCGAGCGTGAGCGCGCCGGAGGCACGGCTCCTCGTCGTGCAGCCGTGGGAGCGCAACATCGTCCCCGAGGTGGTGAAGGCGATCCAGAAGTCGGACCTCGGGCTCAATCCCGTGGACGACGGGACGGTCATCCGTCTGTCGCTTCCACCGCTCACCGAGGAGCGCCGCAAGGACCTGGTCAAGGTGCTCGGCAAGATCGTGGAGGACGGGCGGGTCCGCGTCCGAACCGTTCGCCGCGAGAGCAACGACGAATTGAAAAAGCTGGAACGGGAGCACAAGATTTCCGAAGATGACGGGAAGAAGACCCATGACCAGGTCCAGAAGCTGACGGACCGGTACATCGCGGTTCTCGACGAGATCTTCCACAAGAAGCAGGCCGAGGTGATGGAGGTCTGATCCTGCCACCGCGACGCGCCGTCCTCCGCCAGCCCCTGGGCCGGGACGATGAGACGGCCGCCGCCCCCGTGTCGGACGAGGCCACGGCCGAGCCCGTCGCGGCCCTCCAGGTGCCGACTTCGATGAAGCCTTCCAGCCACGCGGTCACGCTCGAGCAGGTCCTCCGGCGCCCGGTCCCCGGTCACATCGCGATCATCATGGACGGGAACGGACGCTGGGCGAAGCGCCGCGGGCTGCCACGTCTGATGGGGCACCGCGCTGGACGCCGCTCGGTGCGCGAGGCCGTGGAGGGGTGCGTCGAGCTCGGGGTGAAGGTCCTGACCCTCTACACCTTCTCGCTCGAGAACTGGGAGAGGACGAAGGGCGAGGTGAAGGGGCTCATGCGCATCCTCGAGCAGGTGCTGATCGAGGAGCGGGAGGAGCTCAAGAAGAACAACGTCCGGCTCCGCACGATCGGCCGGGTCGACCTCCTCCCGGAGCACAGCCGCGGGGTCCTCGAGGAAACGCGCGGGTTCCTCGAGTCGAGCACCGGCATGACGCTCGTGCTCGCCCTCTCCTATGGTGGCCGCGCCGAGATCGTGGACGCCGCGCGGCGCATCGTCGAGGCGGATCGCGAGCGCCGTATTCCGCTCGCGTCGATCGACGAGGAGTTCTTTCGCCGTAGGCTGGATACGGACGGTCTGCCCGACCCCGATCTACTGATCCGCACGAGCGGGGAGCTTCGGATCTCCAACTTCCTGCTCTGGCAGGCCGCCTATTCCGAGTTCTGGGTCACGGACACCCTGTGGCCCGACTTCCGTCGGAAACACCTCTACCAGGCGGTGTATGACTTCCAGCACCGGAGCCGGCGCTTCGGCCGCGCCGATTGAACCACCTCGGGTCGCCACGGCGGCCCGGGACGCCTCGCTTCCCGCGCGGCTCCTGAGTGCGGCGCTGTTCCTGCCGCTCCTCGTTTTGCTCGCGTGGATCGGCGGTGTCCCGTACCTCCTCTTCACCATGGCCGTGGTCGGGCTCGGCCTCCGCGAGTTCTACCTGCTCCTCGAGGCGAAGGGCCTCTCGCCGCACTGGAAGTCGGGCATGCTCGCCGTGCTCCTCCTCCCGATCGGCGTCTACCTTCGCTTCCGCACGCACCGGGTGGAGGAGTGGCACGTCGGCGGGTTCTTCACGATCCTGGTGGGCGCGGTGCTCTTGGCGGAGCTTCGGCGCGGCGCGGGGAAGCAGGCGGTCGCGAACAGTGCGGCGACGCTCCTCGGGTTCCTCTACATCGGCTGGCTCGGAACGCATCTGGGCGCGCTCCGCGAGCTCCCTTACCCGGCGCATCGACCGTACCACGAAGGGATGTCCTACGCGCTCCTGCCGTTCATGCTCGTCTGGTCGTGCGACACGGCGGCCTATGCGGTGGGGCGCGTATTCGGGCGGACCAAGCTCATGCCCTCCGTGAGTCCGGGGAAGTCGCTCGAAGGCGCGATCGCCGGACTGCTCGCGTCGATCGGCGGCGCGTACCTCGCTCGACTCTGGTTCGCGCACTACCTGACGGCGCTCGACGCGGTGGTGCTCGGCGCGCTCGTGGGGGTGTTCGGACAGCTCGGCGATCTCGTGGAGTCGCTCCTGAAGCGCGACGCGGAGTTGAAGGATACCTCCACGCTCATCCCGGGACATGGCGGTGTGCTCGACCGGTTCGACAGCCTCCTGTTCGCGGCACCGATCGTCTATTACTACCTCCTCTTCCAGGTCGTGACGCCGTGATCCGGGTCGCCCTCCTCGGAGCGACCGGATCGATCGGCGCGTCCTGCCTCGCCATCGCGCGAGAGTTCCATGACCGGATCCAGCTCGTCTCCCTCGCGGCCGGCTCGAACGCCGAGGCGCTCGTCGCCGCGGCGGAAGAGTTCGGTGTGCGCAGGATCGCGCTCGGAGATCCTTCGGCGGCAGCGAAGGCGCGCGCCGGGTTCCGCGGCGACGTGGGGGAGGGGAGCGCCGGCGTGGACGCGCTCGCGTCCGATCCCGATGTGGACGTCGTGGTGAACGCGCTGGTCGGGAGCGTCGGGCTCACGGCCACCGTGGCCGCGCTTCGAGCGGGGAAGCGCGTCGCGCTCGCCAACAAGGAATCGATCGTGGTGGCGGGCGAGCTCCTGACCGAGCTGGCGCGCCGGCACGGCGGGGAGATCCTGCCGGTCGATTCCGAGCACGGGGGTCTTCACCAGTGTCTGCTCGAACGGGACCCGGCGTCCGTGCGGCGGGTGATCCTCACGGCTTCCGGCGGACCCTTCCTGAGACGGGACCTTTCGACCCTGCCCCACGCGACGCCCGAGGAAGTGCTGAAGCACCCGACCTGGTCCATGGGTGCGCGAATCACCGTGAACAGCGCGACGCTCGTGAACAAGGGCTTCGAGATCATCGAAGCGCGGTGGCTCTTCGGGATCGAGCCGGAACGGATCGAGGTGCTCATTCACCCGCAGTCGATCGCGCACGGGCTCGTGGAGTTCGTCGACGGCTCCGTGATCGCGCAGCTCTCCTGTCCGGACATGCGGCTCCCGCTCCTCTATGCGCTCAGCTTCCCGGAGCGATGGACGTCCTCCTTGCCGCGACTCGACCTCGCCAAGCTCGGGTCGCTCGCGTTCGAGGCGCCCGATCCCGCGCGCTCGCCCGGGCTGGCGCTGGCGCGCCGGGCGCTCGAGCGGGGAGGCACCACGCCCGCGGTTCTGAACGCCGCGGACGAGGAGGCGGTGCAGCTCTTCCTGAAGGGCGCGATCGGCTTCATGGATCTCACCCGGCTCGTGAGCGAGGTCCTCGACGCGCACGCGCCGGAAGGCCCGCTCACGCTCGAGTCGATCGCGGCCGCGGATCGCTGGGCGCGCTCCCGGCTCGCAGACCTGGCCGCGTCCAAGGCGCGGCGATGAGCCCGCTCCGGGCGCGGACGGCACGCGCGAGCCGCGAGGCCATGAGCGCGGCCCCGAATAGCGATCGGCTTCTCGAGCTCCTCGCCGCCCTCCGCGACGTGCCGGTCGCGGTGGTCGGCGATCTCGTGCTCGACCGCTACTGGTTCGGCCGCTCGTCCCGCATCTCGCGCGAGGCCCCGGTCCTGATCCTCGACTTCGAGGAGGAGCGCGGCGTGCCGGGAGGGGCGGCGAATGCCGCGATGAACGCGCGATCGCTCGGCGGCCGTCCGAGGCTCGTGGGGCGCGTCGGCCGGGACGAGGCCGGGCGGGACCTCGCTCGCGCGCTCCGCGCCGAGGGCCTCGACCCGCGTTGGCTTCTCCGAGACAACGGAGCGGGCACGATCGTGAAGACGCGCATCCTCGCGGGATCGAGCCATACCTCGCGCCAGCAGATCGTCCGGCTGGACCGCGGGCACGGCGCGGTGCTGCCGCGCTCCGGCGAGCGGTCGCTCGAGCGTGCGCTCGCGCGGGCGATGCGCGGATCGAGCGCAGCGCTCCTCTCCGACTACGGGTACGGCGTGCTCGCCGCGCCGCTTAGGCGCGCGGCGATCGCGGCGGCGAGGCGCGAGGGGTTGCCCGTCGTGGTGGACTCGCGATACGCGCTCCGCTCCTATCGCGGCGTGACCCTGCTCACTCCGAACGAGCACGAGATCCGTGACGCCTTCCACCTTCCGTCGCTCGATACGGCAGCCCTGCGCCGCGCGGGGGAAGAGCTCCGCGAACGGACCGCCGCACGCGGCGTCTGGATCACCCGCGGGAGCGACGGCATGATGCTCCTCGAGCGGGGCAGGAAAGCGCTCCGGATCCCGATCGTCGGTTCCTCCGACGTCGCCGACGTGACGGGGGCCGGCGACGCGGTCTCCGCCGCGGCCGCGCTCGCGCTCGGCGCGGGAGCCACGCTCGTCGAGGCCGCGCTCCTCGCGACGTACGCGGCCTCCGTCGTCGTGATGAAGCGGGGCACCGCGACGGTGTCGCGCGCCGAGCTGGACGCCGCGATCCGCGCGCATCCCGTTCCGCGACCGGAGCCCGCGTGAGCCGCGCCAAGGTGCGGGACCGAAGCGAGCTCGTGTCCGAGCTCGACCGGGATCCCGCGCTCCGCCGCGGACTCGTCCTCGCGAACGGTCTCTTCGACCTGCTCCATGTGGGGCACGTGCGCTATCTGGAGGGGGCCAGAGCGTGCGGGGAGCGGCTCCTCGTCGCTCTCAACTCCGACGCTTCGGCGCGCCGCCTCAAGGGGCCGGAGCGCCCCTACGTTCCGCTCGACGAGCGCATGGAGATCGTCGCCGCGCTCGGCTGCGTGGATTGGGTCATCGCATTCGACGAGCCGAACGTGGAGACGCTCCTTCGCACCCTTCGGCCCTCCGTTCACGCGAAGGGGACCGACTACACCGTGGAGTCGGTCCCGGAACGCTCGGTGGCGCGGGAGCTGGGGATCGAGACCGTCGTCGTGGGCGATCCCAAGGATCACGCGACGAGCGATCTCGCGCGCCGCGTTCGCGAGGGCCGCTGACATGGAGGATCCGAAGCGGATCCTGGTTACCCGGATCCGGCAGATCGGGGACGTGATCCTCACGCTTCCCCTGGTCGACGCGCTCCGGGCCCGGTTTCCCCATGCGGAGATCGACTACCTGGCGGAAACGACGCCCGCGCAGGCTGCGGTGGGCCATCCCGCATTGCGCCGGGTGCTCGCTCTCGGCAAGTGGCCCGGCCTCCCTGCATCGCCCCTTCTGCTCGCCGCGCTTAGGCGAGCACATTATGACCTGGTGATCGATCTCTACGGGAACCCAAGGAGCGCACTCCTCTCGAGCTTCACCGGTGCGCCCATTCGGGTGGGACCGGCCCGCCGCTCGCGGCGGCGGCTCTACACGCACGCGATTCCGGCGCAGGATCCGCATCGATCGGCGATCGACTACCACCTCTCCGCCCTTGCAGCGATCGGGGTTCCCGCGGGGCCGGCGAAGGCACCGCGCCTCCACCTGAGCGATGCCGAGCGGGCGGAGGGGGCGGCACGCCTCGACCAGGCGGCGCCGCCGGGAGAGCCCCGGGTGGGCCTGCACGTCGGCAATCGATGGCCGGCCAAGCGCTGGCCGGAAGAGCGGTTCGCGGCGCTCCTTCGCGCGCTTTCGAAGATCGGTGCGCGGGGGATCGTGCTCGCGGGACCGGGCGAGGAGGCGCTCGCGCGCAGGGTGGCCGAAGGAGCCCTCGGGGCGGGGCGGGCTCCGGCTCCGGTGATCGCCGGCCTTCCGCTTCGGAGCTACTTCGCCGTCGTGGCGTCGCTCGACGCACTCGTGACCAATGACGGCAGCCCGCTCCATGTGGGGCCCGCCGTCCAGGTACCCACGGTCGGCATCCTGGGCCCCACCGTTCCCGAGATCTGGTTCCCGTACGCGCGCGAGGATGGGCATCAGCGCCTGTGCAAGCCGATCTGGTGCCGCCCCTGTCATCGCCACGAGTGCGCGCGGCTCGATTGCCTCGAGTGGGTCGAGGTCAAGGAAGCGCTCGACGCGACGGCACGCGCGCTCGCGCATGGAGGCCGCGTCCGTGCAACCGCATAGGGCGGACCTCTCGACGGTTCCGAGCCCGCTCGCCGGTGCACGACGAATCCTCGTGATCCGCCATCGGGCGGCGGGGGACCTCCTGCTCACGACTCCCGCGTTTCGCGCTTTGCGAGCCGGCCTGCCCGCGTGCCGCATTGAGGTGCTGGTCGCGCGCGGCCAGGGTGAGCTGCTCGAGGGCAACGTGGACGTGGACGAGGCGATTGAGTTCGATCGGCGTTCGATCGGGTCTCAGCTCAAGCTCTACGCGCGTCTCGCGCGCGGCGGGTGGGACGCGGTCATCGATCTCGTCTCGAATCCGCGAAGCGCCTGGATGACCGCGCTCACCCGTGCGCGCGTCAGAGCCGGATACGCGATCTCGGGACGCGATTGGGCGTACACGCACTCCGTTCCACGAGAGCCGATGAGCTCGGACGGGCCACGACTCAGATACGCTCCCGAGGCTGCGCTCGATATCGTTCGCGCGCTCGGAATCCCGGAGCGGGGGTTGGATCTCACGTTCCACGTGTCGCAGCGTGTCCAAGAGAAGGCGCTCGACGCGATGGTGGAGCTTCGCGCCCTGCCCTGGCTTCGTCAGATCGTTCTGTGTCATCCAGGCGGATCCTGGCCATCCAAGACATGGATTCCCGGGCGCTTCACGAACGTCATGGACTTGCTCGCCAAGGATCCGGATGTCAGGGTCGTCTGGATGTGGGGACCCGGCGAACGGGATCTGGCCGAACAATGCCAGCGCAGCATGGATGCGGAGTCCGTGCTTGCACCCGCCATGGGATGGCAGGAGATGGGCGCCTGGATGAGGGTCGCCTCCGTCTGGGTCGGGAACGATTCGGGTCCGAAACACCTCGCCGTGGCGCTCGGGGTGCCGACGGTCACCGTGTTCGGGCCGACGCACCCCACGACGTGGCATCCTCCGGCCGGACCTCACCGCGTGGTCATGGCCCGGGGTCTTGCGTGCCTCCATTGCAATGCCAACGTCTGTCCACTCCCGGGCGAGCGCTTCCACCGCTGCATGCGCGATGTAACCGTGGAGGATGTCGTTAGGGCCGTTCGGGAAGTGCAGAATCCGCCCCGGGAGACGTGGTGAAGGAACCGCTGAGCGTCCTCGTCCCCACCAAGAACGAGGAGCCCAATATCCGCGCCGTTCTCGAGTCGGTGCGATTCGCGGAAGAAGTCGTCGTCGTCGACTCGGGGAGCACGGACGGGACCCTCGCGATCGCGCGCTCCATGGCCAACCGCGTTCTCGAGCACGAGTACGTGAATTCGGCGGCGCAGAAGAACTGGGCGATTCCGCAGCTCACCCACCGCTGGATCCTGATCGTGGACGCGGACGAGCGCGTGACCCCCGAGCTGCGCGTCGAGATCGAGCGCGTCCTTGGGGACCCGGCCCGCCTGGACGGCTACTGGATCCGCCGTGACAATCACTTTCTCGGCAAACCGATCCGCACGGCGGGCTGGCAGCGGGACAAGGTGCTCCGCCTCTTCGACCGGACGAAGGGAGCGTACGAGCCGCTCCACGTGCACGCCGAGGTCGTGATCCGGGGACGCGTCGGCATGCTGCAGCACAAGCTCGTCCACCACACGTACCGGAGCCTGGACCAGTACTTCGAGAAGTTCGACCGCTACACGAAATGGTCCGCCGCGGATCTCAAGGCGCGGGGCGTGCGCGCCTCGGCGATGCGTCTCCTCGTGCGCCCCTGGCTTCGCTTTCTTCGCATGTACGTCCTCGAGGGAGGATTTCGCGAGGGACGCGCCGGCATCGTCCTCTGCATGCTCGCCGCGTTCTCCGTGTTCACGAAATACGCGCGGCGATGGGAGGACGAGATCCGAAGCGGTCCGCCCCCGCCCCCGGCTCCGTGAACGTCGTCTTCTTCGGAGCGTCGGACCCGGCCTACCCGAGAAACGTCGTGCTGCGCGAAGCGCTCGCGTCGGTGGGCGCACAGTCGGCGATCGTCGCGGTTTCGCCCCAAGCGGGCGGTCTGTCCCGCACGGCCGGGCTCCTCTCGCGCTGGCTCGCGCGCGGTGGGGGCGCCGGGGCGGACGCCATCCTGGTGCCCTCGTTCGCCCACAAGGACGTGTCCCTGGCTCACCTCCTCGCACGATTCGCGGGCCTGCCGGTCGTCTTCGATCCGCTCGTGTCGCGGTGGGACACCCAGGTGGGGGATCTCGGGCGCGTACGCGCCGGGAGCGTCACGGCAGCGCGCCTCCGCGCGAGCGACAAGGGGGCGCTTCGTGGAGCCGATCTCGTCCTGTGCGACACGTGGGAGCACGGCGACTTCCTGAGCGCGGAATACGGCGTGCCGCGCCGCAAGCTCGCGCGCGTTCCCGTGGGCGCGGACCGCCTCGCCTTCGACCGTGGCGCCAAGCGCGTACAAGACGGGCACATTAAGGGAGACGCGCTCGAGGTGGTCTACATCGGCGGCTTCCTGCCGCTCCACGGTGTGGACGTGGTGATCGACGCGGCGACGCTCCTCGAACGTCGGCACGGACCCGGCTTCGCACACTTCGCCTTGATCGGCGGAGGGATGACCGCCCACGCGGCCGATCGCGAGATCGCGGCGCGCGGGCTTTGCTCCGTGCGACACGTCCCGCGCATGCCTTACCCCGACGCCATCGAGGCGCTCGCGCGCGCGGATGCTGCGCTCGGGATTTTTGGTACGACACCGAAGGCGGCGCGGGTCGTGCCGCACAAGGCGTATCAAGCGCTCGCGGTCGGCGTGCCGCTCGTGTCGAGGCGCTCGCGCGCCATGGCGGAGTTCGTCCGCGAGGAGGATGAGTTCCTCGCCGTACCGGCGGGCGACGCCGCGGCGCTGGCCGCCGCGATCGAGCGGCTTGCGTCCGATCGAGCCATGGGGGCTCGTGTCGGAGCGGCGGGCCGGCAAGCGGCGCTCGACCGCGCGTCGCCGGAACGGATCGGGCCGCTTCTCCTCGAAGCGATCGCGGCCGCGCGCGCGTCGACCGCGCCTCGGGGGGGCCGGTGATGGCGCCGCGCACTCTCCGCATCCTGCACGTGGACTCGGAGCGCACCTGGCGAGGCGGCGAGCGGCAGGTTCTCGAGCTGATGCGCCGCCAGAGAACGCGCGGCGACGAGCCGCACCTCGCCGCGCCGCGGGGGAGCGTGCTCTTGAGCCGGGCGTCGAGCGAGGGATTCCCAGGACACGCCGTTCCGATGCGCGGTGCCTGGGATCTCGGCTCGGCCTTCGCGCTCGCGGGGCTCCATCGGCGGCTCCGCCCCGACGTGGTCCACTGGCACGCCGCGCGCGCGCACGCGCTCGGAGCCATCGCATCCCTCGTCGCCCCGGGGCCGGCGCGCGTGCTGTCGCGGCGCGTGGACTTCCCGGTGCGCGGCTCGGTCGGGAGCCGGCTCCTCTACGGCCTAAGGCGCGACGCGACGATCGCGATCTCGGAGGGGGTTCGGGATGCGCTCGTCCTTAGCGGGCTCGATCCGGCGTCGCTCGCGGTGGTCCGGAGCGGGATCGATTTGACCCCCTTCGACGTGCCGTTCGATCGCTCCGTGATTCGCTCCCGCCTCGGGATCCACGAAGGGGACTTCCTGGTTCTGCAGGTAGCCGCGCTCGCGCCGCACAAGTCGCAGAAGGACCTGCTCGACGCCGCGCGGATCGTGCTCGCGGAGCGTCCGGAGGCTCGAATCTGGGTCGCGGGGGAGGGAATCCTCAGGGATGAGCTGGAACGACAGCACGGGGCCCTCGGTCTGGGGGATCGGGTGCGCCTCCTCGGATTTCGCGACGACGTTCCAGATCTCCTCCGATCGGCCGATCTATTCTGCGTTTCCTCCTACCTCGAGGGGATGGGCACGGCCACGCTCGACGCGATGGCGGTGGGGCTCCCGGTCGTCGCCACGCGGGTGGGTGGAATCCCGGAGATCGTCGAGGACGGCGAGACCGGACTCCTCGTGCCGCCCCGGGATCCCGAGGCGTTGGCCGGCGCGATCCTGGCGATGGCACGGGACCCCGCTCGCAGGCAGTCGATGGGCGGTCGGGCGAGGGAGCGCGTCCGGGCGTTCTCGGCCGACCGGACCGAAGAGGAAACGAGGGGGGTCTATCTGAAGGCGATCGGGGCGGTCGATTGACCGCCTAAAACCAAGCTGTTAGAGTCGTTCCGCGTTCGACAGCGACCTGACCGAGGAAGACCATGACCGAAGCTCTGCCCGTCCTGTTCTACGGCGCCCTGATCCTGGGGGTGCTCGTTCTCGTCCACGAGCTGGGCCATTTCCTCGTCGCGAAATGGCTCGGTGTCCGGGTGATCTCCTTCTCGATCGGCATGGGGCCGAGGCTCTTCGGCTTCACGAAGGGGGGGACCGACTACCGGGTCTCCGCGCTGCCTCTGGGCGGCTTCGTCCGGATGGCCGGGGATTCTCCCGAAGCGGACGAGCGCACCGGCGCGCCCGACGAGTTCCTCTCGAAGCCCTGGTGGGCGCGCGCTCTGATCACGGCCGCCGGCCCGGGCGCCAACCTCGTCTTCGCGCTCGTCGTCAACATGGCCATCTTCCTCGCCGGCGTGGAGGGGCGCGACTACTCGACGCGCGTCTCCCGCGTGAAGGCGGGCTCGGTCGCGGAGAGCATCGGCCTCCAGGCGCGCGACCACATCGTCGCGTACGGCGGACATCCTGCGCGAACGGTGTCCGAGCTCTCGGACGCCATCGAGAACGCGGGCACGGACAAGTCCATGTCGAGCCAAGCGCTCCCGCTCACGGTCGACCGGAACGGCGAAACGAAGACGCTCGCCCTTCGGCCGAAGGACGTCGACGCGTTCGCGGAGGGACTCGACTGGGACATGGGAACGCAGGTCGGGCAGGTGCTGATCGGCTACCCGGCCTACGAAGCGGGTCTCCGCGAAGGGGACGAGATCTTGAAGATCGACGGGCAGCGCGTCCTCCTCTGGACCGACCTCTCGACGATCCTGCGCAGCAAGCCGAGCGCCGCGAGGACGCTCCTCGTGAAGCGCGGCGACCAGACGTTCGAGGTGCACCTGAAGACGAGCCCCGAGGGAACGATCGGCATCTCGCCCCCGGAGACGATGACGTTCAAGCAGACGTTCCCTCCCATGAAGGCGATCACCCTGGGCGTGCAGCAGACGTTCTGGGTGACAGGACAGATCTATTCGGGGCTCTGGGGCTTCGTCACCGACCCCGTTCGCCTCCATACGACCGTCGCGGGTCCGATCGCGATCGCGCAGGTCGCGCGTCAGCAGGCCAAGGGCGGACTCCAGCAGCTCGTGACGTTCGCATCGTTCATCAGTCTCGCGCTCATGGCCATGAACCTGCTGCCCATTCCGATCCTGGACGGCGGCCACATCCTCTTCGCGTTCATCGAGGCAGCGCGGCGGCGTCCGCTCTCGCTCAAGACGCAGCTCTTCTTCCAGAGGATCGGTCTGTTCGTCTTGATGGGCCTGGTCGTCTTCGCCTTCTACAACGACCTGAGCCGCGTCGGGCAGCGCCGGCGCGCCGAAGCGGACATCGACCGGCGGCTCCAGACCACATCTCCGAGCGACACGGCCGCCGCGACGCACGAGCCCTGATCCCTCCGCGGGGGGCCGGCCGCGGCATGCGGGACCGTCCCGCGCCTCTCGCGTCCATACGGCTCCTTCTCCTCCTCGCGGCGATCGTTCTCGCCGTTCCATGCGCCTCGCCGCGCCCGGCGCGCGCCGCGGACGACGAGGCCGAGCTCACGTTCGAGCGTGAGACCGGCAAGGTTGAGATCGCAGGCAACAAGTCCGTCGACAAAGGGCGCCTGAAGGGCCTGCTCCGGACGCGCGGCGCATCGTTCTGGAAGCCCTGGACCAAGCATCCGCTCCGCCAGGACTACCTACGGGCCGATGCCGCCACGATCGAATCCTTCTACCGCCGCACCGGGTATCTGTACGCGCGGGTCGACAGCGTCGTGGCGCACCCGACGAAGGATCCGAAGAAGTCGGACGTGACCTTCTACGTCCACGAAGGGCCACGGGCCACGATCAAGGAGATCCGCCTCAGGGGACTCGGTCCGATGAGCGATCGCGAGGTGCGGGAGGCGCTCCTCTACCAGGTCGGGTCGCCGCTCGAGCTGGGCACGCTCGAGGCGAGCCGCGACTCGATCACCTATCAGTACGCCGATCGCGGCTACGCCCTCGTGGGCGTGTCCGACTCACTGCGCGTGGACAGCACCCAGGTGTCGGTGCTCTACGCGATCCGCCCTGGGCCGAAGGTACGGATGGGGTCGATCGAGGTCGAGGGCACGCAGAAGACGAAGCCCTCCTACGTCACCCGGGAGCTTCTCTTCAAGCCCGGGGACGTGCTCCTCCGCTCCAAGCTCATCCAGAGCCAGCAGCGGATCTACGATTCCGGCCTCTACAGCGACGTCCAGATGGAGCTGGGAAAGATCGACAGTGTCACCGCCGCGAGCGACATCGCGGTGACGGTGCGGGAGCGGAAGATGGGATGGGTGGACGCCGGTATCGGGTACGGCACGATCGACCAGCTGCGTCTGACGGGGCAGTGGGGACAGCGGAACATCTTCCGCTCGTCGATGCGGCTGGTCGCGACGGGGCGGCTCGGCGTCCAGATCGACACGAACCCCCTCCACACGCACGCGGGAGACCGGCGGATCGACCTCGCGCTCACGCATCCCTGGCCTCTCGGTGTCCGCATTCAGGCCACGGCGGGCATCTACGCCGAGGACGAGCCGATCATCCAGGTGACCGACCAGTATCCGGTCCAGGCCATCGGTGCGTCGCTCGTTCTCTCGAGCCCCATGTTCAAGTATGGCCGGAACGCGGCGTCCTACGAGCTCCGGCACGTCACCCAGGACAGCTTGCTCACCCAGAGCACGACGAACGACTCGAGCTACACCACCCACCGCATCGCGTTCACCGCGGAGCGCGACACGAGGCTCAACATCTTCGATCCGCTGAAAGGGAGCGACATCTACGGCCGGATCGAGTTCGTCGCGGGGACGATCCCGGGCACCGCCCAGTTCACGACGAGCACGCTGCAGGCGACCAAGTACCTTCACCGGGGGCGCGCCGTTCTCGCGGCGCGGATCCGGGGTGGCTGGATCGAGCCGTGGAGGCCGAGCGGGCCCGACACCTCCGCAACCGACACTCCGCTCGAGCTGGCACAGATCCCGACCGAGGACCGCTTCCGGACGGGCGGCGCCTCGACCGTACGCGGCTACTACGAGAACGAGCTCGGAACCCGCGAAGTGCATGTCACGACGACGGCGGGCGCGGATTCGGTCTACAGCGTGATCCGAGGCGGCCAAGTTCAGCTCCTGGTCTCCGCGGAGCTCCGGTTTCCGCTCCTCTGGATCTTCTCCGGGGCGGCTTTTTTCGAGGGGGGAAACGTCTGGGAGCGCCCGGAAGACATCAAACCAGGAAATATCTTCAGCTTTGGGAACGGAGCGGGGTACAACGATATGCGGTACAGCGTGGGACTTGGCCTACGCCTCGGCACCCCGATCGGCCCGGTCCGCCTGGACTATGGCTGGAAGCTCAGGACCCCGAGGCCCGACGCTCCGGACGTGAACCCGGAACCTGGCCTCCTCCACTTCAGCCTGGGACACGCCTACTGACATGAGTCGTACCACTCTCGAACCTCCCATGCGCGAAACGCGCGAGCGTCGCCCGTTCCATGCGTCCACGGTCTTTCGGGTCGTGCTGGCCGTGGTCGCGGGCGTGCTCGCGCTGGCAGCGTTCGCGTTGGCCTCGCTCCTCTTCCTGTTCCGCACCGGAAATCCAGCGCTCTCGTCGCATATCGTCGCCGAGGTGAACCGGATCGCGACATCGGACTCGACGCGCTTCACGAGCGACCGGGTGCATGGCACCCTCTTCCGAGGCGCTGTGATCGAGAACCCCAAGCTCCTCGTCCAGACGCCCGACGGGGAAGTGGCGTGGGCTCAGGCCAAATCGATGCGCGTGGAGTTCGACCTCGTCGCGCTCCTCTTCCATCAGCAACAGGACCTCCGCGTCGATCTCGACGCCCCCCGGATCGACCTGGTGCACGACCGCCGCGGCGAGCTCGTGATGCCGCGCTTCGCGCGGAAAAGTGGGGGCGAGGGCAAGGGACTGGGCGGGACCCGTGTCGTGATCGCCGTGAAGAACGGCTCGTTCTCCATGGACCGCATGAAGACCCATTTCGGGAAGATCGGCGGCGTGGCCACCCTCATGTCCGGTCCCCAGCACTCGACGATCGTCCTCGACCGGCTCTCGGGCGTGAGCGTCACGCCGGGACGGCCCGGCCGTCTCGAGCTGAGCGGCGAGCTGGATATGGAGAAAGCGACGCTCAAGGCGCGTCCACTCGAGATCACGCTCGGCTCGTCCCGCATCACCGCCGAGGTCGACTGGGATCTCGAGAAGGCGCGCGTGCGTGAGGGCACCCTGGACCTCCACCCGCTCGAGTTGCGCGAATTCTTCCGCTCGCTCGACATCGCGACCGAAGACGGCACGGCCCGAGGGGAGATGACGTTCTCGGGGACACCGACGGACGGCCAGGCGCGCGTCTGCCTCGAAGGCCTGTTCGCCGGAGAGCCGGTCGACACCCTCGTGATCGAGGCGACATCGCGCCCCGGCGCGGTCGACTTCTCCGGACTCAACCTTCGTGTGCGCTCCACGAACGTGACCGGCAGCGGCACGTTCGACACGCGCGGCGTGCTGAGCGCGAACCTCGCGTTCCGGAACGTGAACCCGAAAGTGCTCCCGTGGTGGAAGTCACCGGAGAACACGCCGGAAGGATCGCTCGCAGGCCGGGGCCGTTTCACGGTGCGCCGCGCCGCGCCCAACATCGACGTCCTCGCCTCGGTCGATCTCATGCCGAGCCGGCTCGGCAAGCTCCAGATCTCGCGCGGACACGTGCGCGTCGCGACCCATCCGAACGGTTCCGCGCAGCTCGACTCGAGCTGGGTCGAGATCCCCGGGAGCCGGATCGTGGCGGCGGGAACTCTGGGCAAGGACGGCGCGCTTGCCGCGAGGGCGCACGTCGCGGTTCAGAAACTCGAGGGGCTGAACGTGCTCCTGGGGTCTCCGCAGATCGAAGCGGGGCACGGCCGCGTGGACGCCGCCTTCAGGGGAACGATCGAGGCGCCGGAGTATCAGGCGCAGATGGATCTCTTCGACACACGCCTCAAGAACGGAATCGGAGGCGATTCGCTCACGCTGGAGGTGCAGGGCAAGCTGAAGCCCGAGCTCGACCTGATCGCGGACGCCGGCATCCGGGGGCTCAAGGCCGGCACGCGCCCGCTCGGGAACGTCGTCGCGACGGTGAGCGGCGGAAAGACGCTGCAGATCGAGCGGTACCGCCAGGCGCTCGGCGACACGGTCATCACGCTCGGCGGGAAGGTGCTGTTCGCCGAGCAGGGGGCGGAGGCTCTGGTCGACTCGGTCACGCTCACGGCGGGTGAGTATCACGTTCGGAGCCGGGGACCCGTGAAGGTCGGCTTCTTCGGGAGCCGCGTGCGCGTGTCCGATCTCGCCCTCGACCTCGATCCGGGAACGATGAAGCTGGATCTCGATTACAACCCGACGGGCGACGCGATCGACGCCCGCGGGTCCATCGCGGACGTGGACCTGGGCCGCATCCCCGGACTCGCCCACGGAAAGATCCGCTACGCCGGCGTCGTCCACGGCGACTTCCTCGCGACGGGGCCGCTCAAGGATCCGGATGTCTCACTCAATCTCTACGTGATCGAGCCGACCGTCGGGGACATCGTGGGCGACAGCGTGCGGGTCGGTCTCCAGTACACGCCCGGCGTGCTCACCGTGGAGCAGGCGGCCTGGACGGCGGAAGCGAGCCGGCTCACGGCCAGCGGAACGGTCCGGCCCCACGTCACCCTCCAAGATTGGCTCAAGGCGATCGCGAACCAGGACCGGAGCTGGTCGAAGCACGCGGATCTCGCCCTCACAGCGTCGCTCGATTCCTTCGATCTCAAGCTCGTGGCACCGGCGGACACGTCGCTTCGATCCCTCCAGGGGATCGCGACCGGGAAGGCGAGCATCAGCGGCACGACCGCGGACCCGGTGATGGGCGTCGAGGGGCGCGTGTCGTCGATGTCCTACCGCGGCGTCCAGGGGGAGATCACCGGCGTCGACCTCGCGTACGAGAACCGGAGGCTCAAGATCAACCGGTTCGACGTGAAGCAGAACGAGTCGATTTCCCAGGTGCGCGGCGAGCTTCCGCTCGATCTCGGCATCTACGCCGAGGACCGCGTGATGGACAAGGAGCCCATGTCCCTCACGGTGGACATCCCGAACGGCGACTTCACCATCGCGCGCATCCTGTTGCCGGACATCATTGGATACAGCACCGGCCACTACACGGCATCGGCCGTTGTATCCGGGACGCCATCGGAAGCCCGCGTCACCGGGTCGTTCAAGCTGACGGGTGGGAGGATCCGGCCGGCCGGCCGTGACGAGGTCCTGACCGGCGTGGAGGGGGAGGCCACGTTCGATCAGAAGCAGCTCACCATCACGAAGCTGACCGCCAAGCAGGGAGAGAAGGGGAGGATCGAGGCGAACGGCTTCTGGCGGTGGCCCACGGGGTCCCACAACGACAAGCCGGCCTTCGGACCGCCGGGCTCGTACGAGTTCCACCTCACGGCTACGGACTTCACGGCCACCGACCGGTCGACCTACGCCGCGCGCTTCACGGGGAAGATCGACGTCGTGAACGGGAGAGATCCGTTCGGGGGCGAGCGGCCGTTCATCACTGGACACGGTACGGTCACGAAGGGGGAGCTGACGCTCGATCTCTCCAAGCCGCCGACCTCGAGCTCGGAGCCGCTTCCGTTCCTGTACACCGTGAACGTCGACCTGCCCGGGAATTTCTTCTACCGAAACCTCGACGCGGAGGTGGAGCTGGAGACGGTCGACGGTCCCGTGACCTTCAAGAACGAAGGTAACGGCGACCTTGCGCTCGGGACGCTCGAGGTGCGCAGCGGCAAGTACTACGTCATGACCCGCGAGTTCCGGAATCTCCAGGGCACCATCAATTTCAACAACCCAGACCGCATCGACCCGGACGTGAACGTCGTGGGTGAGACCCAGATCCCCGCGCCGAACACGCAGGAAGGATCGCGCGTCGTTTACCTCGCGCTGACCGACCGGGTGTCGCGGCTCAAGGTGCGCGTGTACGACGACGTGGGGACGCCCCCCAACGACCTGTGGAAGGCGCTCGCCTTCGGCCAGTTCGTCCCCATGAGCGGTGTCTCCACGGAGGCGGCCGCGACCGGCGGCGTAGATCCCTCGGTCGCGGTGCCGATCTCGAACTATCTGTTCCAGAACGTGGAGCGCTGGATCGGGAGCTCGGGCTTCATCGACACGATCGATCTGCGCGGCGGCACAGGCGGTGCCGCGGATGGGAGCAAGTCCACGAGCGCGCTCAGCGTGGTCGGGGTGGGAAAGTACGTGACCCCGCAGTTCTACTTCAAGTACAGTAAGGACTTCTCAGCCAAGGCGGAGCAGGAGATCAGCGCGGACTACCGCGTGACCCGGCACCTCCTGCTGAAGGGCCAGCAGATCCGGAGCACGGATCCGGCCCGGCCGCCCCAGGAATACAATCTCGACCTCAAGATCCGACTGGAATACTGAGCGACGCGTGGAACTGAACCCGGTCCAGCGCCAGGCCGTGGAGCATCCCGGCGGGCCCCTCCTCATTCTCGCGGGCGCGGGAAGCGGGAAGACGCGCGTCTTGACGGGGCGCGTGGCGCACCTCGTGCGCGAGCGGGGCGTCCACGAGGGATCGGTCCTCGCGTTCACGTTCACGAACAAGGCCGCCCGCGAGATGCGCGGCCGTGTGGAATCGCTCCTCGCCACGGACGACCTCCGGACCTGGGTGGGCACGTTCCACGCGACCTGCGTCCGCATCCTGCGCCGCCACGCCGAGCTCCTCGGCTACCCGAAGTCCTTCGTGATCTACGACACCGACGACCAGCGCTCGCTCCTTCGCGAGCTCCTGCGCGCCGAGGGCGGGGATGACCGCATGCTCACGCCCGCCGGCGCCTCGTCCCGGATCTCGCGCCTCAAGAACGAGGGCGTGACGCCGGAGGCGTTCGAATCGCAGATCCGCTCGCCCATCGACCGGAAGCTCGCGCCCGTCTACGCCAAGTACACGAAGGCGCTCCGGGATCGGGCGGCGATGGATTTCGATGATCTCCTCCTGTACACGGTCCGTCTCTTCGACGCGGACGAGGACGTGCACCGCTCGTACGCGGGACGCTTCCAGCACGTGCTCGTCGACGAGTACCAGGACACGAACTCGATCCAGTTCGAGCTGATCGAGCGGCTTTCACGCGTGCACCGGAACCTCACGGTCGTGGGGGATGACGATCAGTCGATCTACCGCTGGCGCGGGGCCGACGTGGGGAACATCCTGTCCTTCGAGAAGCAGTTTCCGGACGCGACGGTGCTCCGTCTCACGCAGAACTACCGCTCCACCGGGACCATCCTCCGCGCGGCCAATGGCGTGGTGAAGCACAACGTCGGACGCAAGGAGAAGGAGCTCTGGACCGAGAACGAGGCGGGGAATCCGCTCACCCTCCACGTCCTTCCCGACGAGGAGGCCGAGGGAGAGAAGGTGGTCTCGATCCTCCTCGAGGCGCGCCGGCGCGATGACCGCTCGAACGGAGACTTCGCCGTGCTCTATCGCACCAACGCGCAGTCACGCGCGGTGGAGAACGCGCTCCGCCGCTCCGCGATCCCGTACCAGATCACCGGGGGCATCTCGTTCTACGAGCGGCGCGAGGTGAAGGACGTGCTCGCGTATCTCCGGGCTGTGGTGCAGCCGCGGGACACGACCGCGTGGCTCCGCGTGATCAACGTCCCCGGGCGCGGCATCGGGAAGACCACGGTGGACCGCCTGCGCGAGTTCATGGACGCGCGAAGCCTCACGGTTCCCGAGGCGCTCGCCCATCCCGAGCTCGTGCAGGCGGTCGGCGCCGCGTCCTCGCGAAAGCTCCTCGAGGTGGCGCATCTCTTCGAGTCCCTGAAGCCGCTCCTCGCGCTCACGCCCCCTGCGTGCGTCACGGAGCTCGTCGCGCGCGTGCGGTACCGCGAGTACCTGCAGGAGGAGGAGCCGGTCGAGGCTGCCGAGCGAATCGAGAACGTCGAGGAGCTGATCGCGGGCGCGGAGGCGTACGCGCGCCGTGTGGAGGAGCCGAGCGTCGATGGCTTCCTCGCCGAGGTCTCGCTCCTGACCGACGTCGACCTCTGGGAAGAGGGCGAGGACACCGTGAATCTCATGACGATCCACTCGGCCAAGGGGCTCGAGTTCCCGGTCGTCATGATCGCGGGGATGGAAGAAGGACTCCTGCCGCACGCGTCGGCGCTCGACGATCCGGCCGAGCTCGAAGAGGAGCGGCGCCTTCTCTACGTCGCCATCACGCGGGCGCGGAAGGAAGTGCATCTCTTTCACGCGCACTATCGCAGGAGCTGGAACGCTTCGGGTGGCGGGATCTCGCGCTTCATCGCCGAGATTCCACCCGAGTGCCTGGAGATCGAGGAGGCGGAGCCCTGGCAGACGGCGCGGCCGGCGCCGCGGCGCTACGCGGGTGCGTCGGCAGCGCCCTCGCGTCGGTCGGGAAGCGGACCGAGCCCTGTGGGCGTGCGCGTCATCCATCCGCAGTTCGGAGAGGGCGTGGTCGTGGCGTGCGAAGGCGTGGGCGAGCGGGCGAAGCTCACGGTGCAGTTCCGGCGCGCGGGGACGAAGAAGATCCTCGCCGCCTTCGCGGAGCTGAGCCATGCCGATTGACGCCGGCACCGTCCGGAAGATCGCCGCGCTCGCGCGCCTCGCCGTCGCACCGGAGGACGAGGAGCGCTACGTGCGGGAGCTGGTCGCGATCCTCGCCTATGTCGAGCAGCTCCAGCAGCTCGACGTCGAGGGAATCGAGCCGACGAGCACGGTGGTGGCCGGAGAGCCACCGCCGCTACGTCCGGACGAGGAGCGCCCGTGCGACGTGCGCGAGGAGGCGCTCGCCCAGGCTCCGGATCGCGAAGGGGACTACTTCCGGGTGCCGCGGGTCGTATGAGCGCGCCGATCCATCACGAGACCGCCGAGGAGCTCGCGCGCTCGGTGCGCGAGGGGGCGCGGAGCGCAGTCGAGGTCGCTCGCGCGTTCCTCGCCCGCGCCGGCCAGACGTCGGACCGGCTGGGAACCTACCTGCATCTCGATCCCGAGAGCACGCTCGCTCAGGCCGCGCTCGTCGACGAGCGACGGACGAAGGGTGAGGCGCTCGGCCCTCTGGCCGGCGTCCCGGTGGCGATCAAGGACAACATCTGCATCCGCGGCGTGCCGACGACGTGCGGCTCTCTCATCCTCGAGAAGTACCGCCCCCCCTACGACGCGCACGTGATCCAGAGGCTCCGCGCCGCCGACGCGGTGCTCTTCGGCAAGACCAATTGCGACGAGTTCGCCATGGGCTCCTCGAACGAGAACTCGGCGTACAAGCCGGTGCGGAATCCGTGGGATCTCGAGCGCGTCCCGGGCGGCTCGAGCGGGGGCTCGGCCGCGACCGTCGCGGCGCGCGAAGCTCCCCTTGCGCTCGGCTCGGACACAGGTGGTTCGGTGCGCCAGCCGGCGGCTTTCTGCGGGGTCGTCGGCCTCAAGCCCACGTATGGATCGGTCTCGCGCTACGGTCTCGTCGCGTTCGCGTCCTCCCTCGATCAGATCGGACCGCTCGCCCGCGGCGCGCGCGACGCGGCGCTCCTCTTCGACGCGATCACCGGGCGTGACGAGCGCGACATGACCAGCCGGCCCGAGGCGAAGGGGGTCGATCTCGACGAGATCGAGCGGGGCGTGAAGGGGCTCACGATCGGGATCCCGTCGGCGCTCCTGAGCGAAGGGCTCGACCCCGAGATCCGGGCGTGCCTGGACGTGGTCCGGACCGAGCTCTCACGCCTCGGCGCGCGCGAGGAGGAGGTGGCCCTGCCGCACGCGAACTATGCGATCGCGACCTACTACCTCATCGCTCCGGCCGAGGCCTCGAGCAACCTCGCGCGCTACGACGGCGTGCGCTATGGACTGCGAGCTGGGAACGGCGACCTTCGAAGCATGTACGAGACGACGCGCGGCCTGGGCTTCGGGCGCGAGGTGACCCGGCGCATCCTCCTCGGAACGTACGCGCTCTCCGCGGGGTACTACGACGCCTACTATCTCCGGGCACAGAAGGTGCGCACGCTCATCCGGCGCGACTTCAGCGAAGCCTTCGCGAAGGCGGACGCCATCCTCCTTCCCGTGACGCCGACGCCGCCGTTTAGACTCGGAGAGAAGACCGACGACCCTCTCGCCATGTACCTGAACGACATCTACTCGATCCCGGCGTCCTTGGCCGGCGTGCCGGCGGTTTCGTTCCCCGCAGGGTTCACGAAGAGCGGACTCCCGATCGGACTCCAGCTCGTCGGGAAGCCGTTCGACGAGACGACCCTCCTGCGTATCGCGCGGACGTGGGAGAAGGCGAGCGACGAGGCGTGGCGGATGCCCGCGATCGCCGAGGAGGCGGCGTGAGCGCGACGTCGCCCGCTGAGATCGCGGCCGCGCGCGAGCGCTACGAGCCCGTGATCGGGCTCGAAGTGCACGCCCAGCTCAAGACCGCGTCGAAGATCTTCTGCGGCTGCTCCACGCGCTTCGGTGCGCCACCGAACACGCAGGTCTGTCCCGTCTGTCTGGGCCTGCCCGGCGTGCTCCCGGTGCTGAACGAGCGCGCGGTCCGCTACGCCGTGATGGTCGGGATCGCCGTGGGGTCCAAGATCGCGCCCCGGAGCGTCTTCGCCCGAAAGAACTACTTCTATCCGGATCTCCCGAAGGGTTACCAGATCTCCCAGTACGACCGGCCCCTCTGCGAAGGCGGTTCGGTGGAGATTCGCTCGGGCGATGGCTGGAAGCGGATCGGCCTCGTCCGCATCCACCTCGAGGAGGACGCGGGGAAGTCGCTCCATCCCGAAGGGAAGGAAGGTGTCCACACCACGCGCGTCGACCTGAACCGCGCGGGGGTCCCCTTGATCGAGATCGTCTCCGAGCCGGACATCCGATCGGGCGAGGAGGCGACCGACTACATGGCCCGCCTCCGGCAGATCCTCGTCTATCTCGATGTATGCGACGGCAACATGGAAGAGGGGAGCCTCCGCTGCGACGCGAACGTGTCGGTGCGTCCCAAGGGCACGACGGCGTTCGGCACGAAGACCGAGATCAAGAACCTGAACTCGTTCCGTTTCGTCGACCGCGCGATCGCGTTCGAGATCGAGCGTCAGATCGGCCTCATCGAATCGGGTGGACGCGTGGTGCAGGAGACCCTTCTCTGGAACTCCGAGCGGAACATCGCGGAATCGATGCGCAGCAAGGAGGAGGCGCACGATTACCGCTACTTCCCGGAGCCGGATCTCCTGCCCCTCGATCTCGAACCTGCATGGATCGAATCGGTGCGGGCCTCGCTGCCGGAGCTCCCGCACGCGCTCTGGGAGCGCCTCGTCCGCGAGTACGAGATTCCGGAGTACGACGCCGAGGTGCTGACCGAGACGCGCGCGCTCGCGACCTACTACGAGGAGGTCGTGCGCCTGTCGAAGCGGCCGAAGCTGGCGTCGAACTGGATCATGACCGAGGTGAACGCCATCCGGAATCGCGACGGACTCTCCATCGAAGCGTTCCCGGTGCAGGCGGACCGGCTCGGGGCGCTCGTCCGGATGATCGGCGACGCCACGATCTCCGGGAAGATCGGGAAAACGGTGTTCGAGCACATGCTCACCGACCCGGCGTCGCCCGAGGAGATCGTGAAGAAGCATGGACTCCTTCCGATCGACGACGATGCGTCCCTCTCGAAGCTCGCGGAGGAGATCGTGGCCGCGAATCCCGGGCCGGCCGCCGAGTTCCGAGCGGGCAAGGAGAAGACCTTCGGCTTCTTCGTCGGACAGGCGATGAAGCGCTCAGGGGGCCGTGCGCACCCGGAGAAGCTCCAGGCCGCGCTCAAGGCGGCGCTCGCCAAGCAGGGATGAGCGAGCCGAGAGTTCTCGTCGTCGGGCAGGGGGGGCGCGAGCACGCGATCGTCGACGCTCTCCACCGATCCCCGGAACATCCCAAGATCTTCGTCGCGCCGGGCAGCCCCGGCATGGAGCCGCTCGCCGAGCGGGTGGCGATCGAGGCGGGCGATGTGCCCTCCCTCGTGCGCTGGATCTGCTCCCACGCCATCGATCTCGTGATCGTGGGACCCGAGATCCCGCTCGAGCGAGGGCTCGCGGACGCTCTGCGGGAGGCCCACGTCCCCGTGCTGGGCCCCGGCAAGGACGGTGCGCGGCTCGAGACGAGCAAGGTCTTCGCGAAGGAGCTCTTCCAGAAGGCTGGGCTTGCGTCCGCGTCGTTCCAGGTGGCGCGATCCGCGGAGGAAGCGGAGCGCATGGTGGCGGCCTCGCCGCTCCCGGTCGTGCTCAAGGCCGACGGCCTCGCCGCGGGGAAGGGCGTCGTCGTCGCCATGAACCGCGACGAGGCGATGGCGGCGATCGACGGCTGGATGCGCCGCGGCATGCTCGGCGACTCGGGGCGCACGCTGGTCGTCGAGGAGTTCCTGCAAGGCGAGGAAGCCTCGATCCTCGTCCTCACCGACGGCGAGCGCTGGGTGCTCTTTCCGCCGGCGCGCGATCACAAGCGCCTCGGCGACGGCGATACGGGCCCGAACACCGGAGGCATGGGGGCGTGCTCGCCGGCGCGCGTGCCCGGACCCGAGGACGCCAAGGCGATCGCGCACGCCCTCGTCGATCCGCTCCTCGCCGCCCTCCGCGCCGAAGGCACGCCGTACCGGGGCATCCTCTATCTCGGCCTCATGCTGACTAGGTCGGGGCCGCAGATTCTCGAAGTGAACGCTCGCTTCGGCGATCCCGAGGCCCAGGCGGTGCTCCCACTCCTCACGGAGGACCTGCTCCCGCTGGCCGACCAGGCGGCGCGCGGCCGTTTGCCGGAAGCGCGGCACGGCACGTTCGTCGCGCACGAAGGGGCGGCGGTGTGTGTCGTGCTCGCAGCGCGCGGATATCCGGCCTCGCCGGAATCGGGGGCCGTCATCGAAGGGTTGAACGGCCCCTGGCCGCACGGCATCTGCGTGTATCACGCCGGCGTCACACAGCGCGGCGGCCAGTGGATCACGAGCAGCGGCCGCGTCCTCGGAGTCACCGCGCGCTCCGAAACGCTCGAGGGGGCTCGCCTGGCCGCCTATCAGGCGGTCGAACGGATCCGATTCGACGGCATGCAGTATCGCAAGGACATCGCGCAGTCCCCTCAAACCTCTGGAGCGTCACGTCCATGAGCACGAAGACCAGGGTCGCGATTCTCTTCGGCAGCGAATCCGATCGGAACACGATGGAGGAGACCGCGAAGGTGCTCGCCTCGTTCGGCATCGGTTACGAGATGGAGCAGGCGTCGGCGCATCGTAGTCCCGACAAGGTGCGGGACATCGTGCGCGGCGCGCCCGAGCGCGGCGTCGAGGTATTCGTCGCGGCGGCCGGGATGGCGAATCACCTGGCGGGCGCCGTGGCCGCACACACGTCGCTGCCGGTGATCGGCGTTCCGCTCGGCGGCTCGCCTTTGGGCGGCGCCGACGCGCTCCTTTCGACGGTGCAGATGCCGGCCGGCGTTCCGGTCGCGACCGTCGCGATCGGCTCCGCGGGAGCGAAGAACGCGGGCGTCCTCGCGGCGCAGATCCTCGCGATCTCGGATCCCGGGCTTCGCTCGAAGCTCGACGAACTCAAAGCGCGTCTCGCCCGCGGCGAGAAGCTCTAGCGTCGTGAGCGCGATCCGGCTCGCGGTCGGCGATCTTCCCGACACGGACCTGATCGCGCGCGCCGCGACCGCGCTCCTCGAGGACAAGGTCGCGCTCCTGCCGGCCGAGGGCGTGTACGGCTTTCACGCGCGCGCACGAGCGGCCTCCGCGATCGAGCGCATCCGCGCAGTCAAGCGCGACGCCCGCGCCGGGTTCATCGGCTTGATCGCCGCGCCCGGCGATCTCGGGCGTTGGGCGAATCCATCGCCGGCCGCACTCGAGCTGGCGGGGCAGTACTGGCCCGGCGCTCTGACGCTCGTCCTCGATGCGCGGCCCGAAGCGCCGGAGTCGCTCCGATCCGGCAGCGGAACGATCGCGCTCCGGTGCCCGGGAAGCGCCTTCCTGCGTGCCGTCGTCCAAGAGGTGGGGGAGCCGGTCGTGTCGACCTCCGCCAATCGGAGCGGGGATCCGGCCCCTCTTCGGGTCGAGGACGCGCCGGCGGGGGTGGCTGAGCTGATCGTCGACGGAGGGGTCCTGGACGGCCGTCCGTCGACCCTGGTCCGGGTCGGGCCCGACGGAGTCGAAATCCTGCGCCAAGGCGCGGTCCGGCTAGGGGATGGAAGCCTTGACGGTCCCCATGCCGGACCCTAGACTCACCCGGAGCCTACGACTGCATACCGAGGGCACAATCTCGTGATCCAAGTCCTCATCGTCTGTACCGGGAACACCTGCCGGAGCCCGATGGCGGAGGGAGCTTTGCGGTCGCTCCTGCCCTCCGAAATCGCAGCCCACGTGCGCGTTCTATCGGCCGGCACGAACGCCGTTCCGGGCGTCCCCGCCACCCCGCTCGCCGTCAGCACCGTGGGCTCGCGGGGAATCGACCTGCGCGGGCATCAATCCACGAGCCTGACCCCTGAGCTGATCCGCGAATCCGAGCTCATCCTGGGCATGGAGCCGGGGCACGTCGCCAGGGCGCGGGAGCTCGCGCCGGATGCGGACGACCGGATCCACCTCATCACCGAACAGGGCGCCGAGGCGGAAGCCATGCGCACCGGAATCCACGATCCGATCGGCGGCACCTCGGTCGAATACGACGATACCTTCAACCGCATTCGAAGCCATCTCCTCCGATGGCTCCCGCTCATCCGTGAGGCGGTCGAACGGCGGGAAGGCGTCCGATAGCGGCGTATCGTTCAAGGCGGAAGGAGAGACGAATGGCTGAGGAAGTGAGGGGGACGATCTGGATGAACGGCAAGTTCGTGCCGTTCGAGGAAGCCACGATCCACGTGCTCTCACACGTGGTCCACTACGGCTCCAGCGCCTTCGAGGGGATCCGCGCGTACGACACGCCGCACGGTACCGCGATCTATCGCCTGGACCGGCACGTGCAGCGCCTCCTCGACTCCTGCAAGATCGCGCGTCTCGACATTCCGTACCTCTACGACGAGCTGATGGAGGCCACCCGCGAGACCGTGCGGCGGAACGGCGGCAAGGCATGCTACATCCGCCCCATCGTCTATCGCGGATACAAGACCCTCGGCGTGAATCCCACCGGGGTTCCGGTCGACGTCGCCATCGCGACCTTGAACTGGGGCAAGTACCTGGGCAAGGATGCGCTCGAACGCGGCATCGCGGTCAAGGTGTCGTCCTGGCGCCGCGCGGCTCCGGACACGTTCCCGGCGCTCGCGAAGACCGGCGCGAACTACATGAACAGCCAGCTCATCAAGCTGGAGGCGATCACCGACGGCTACCAGGAAGGGATCGCGCTCGACGCCTTCGGCTACGTCGCGGAGGGGAGCGGCGAGAACATCTTCCTCGTCAAGAACGGCGTCCTCCACACGCCGACCATCGCGAACGCGATCCTGCCGGGCATCACGCGGGACAGCATCATCCAGATCGCCAAGGACCTCGGCATCGAGGTGCGCGAGGAGCAGATTCCGCGCGAGGCGCTCTACATTGCGGACGAAGTGTTCTTCACCGGCACCGCGGCCGAGATCACCCCGATCACGTCCATCGACAAGATCCCGGTCGCGGACGGCACGGTCGGCGCCATGACGCGCCGGCTGCAGGAAGCCTTCTTCGACATCATCGAGGGACGCTCGCGCGACCGGCACGGCTGGCTCTTCCCGGTCGACGCGAAGACCAAGGTTCAGCGCGCGGCGAAGAAGGCCCGGTGAGCCGGGCGGGACGGGGATTCTGATGGCGCGCTCCGAGGCCGCGCCGGCGAGCGCGCACGACGTGGCGCTCCATGCCGCCGATCCCGAGATCGCGCGCGCCATCGACGATGAGGTCCATCGCCAGCAGACCACGCTCGAGCTGATCGCCTCCGAGAACTTCGTGAGCGAGGCGGTGCTCGAAGCCATGGGCTCGCCGCTCACCAACAAGTACGCCGAGGGCTATCCGGGGAAGCGCTACTACGGCGGCTGCGAGTTCGTCGACAAGGCGGAGTCGCTCGCGATCGAAAGGGCGAAGGCGCTCTTCGGCGCCGAGCACGCCAACGTGCAGCCGCACGCAGGGGCGCAGGCGAACCTCGGCACGTACCTCGCGCTCATGCCTCCGGGCTCGACCCTCCTCGGGATGGCGCTCGCGCACGGCGGGCACCTGACCCACGGGCATAAGGTGAGCCACTCTGGAATTATCTTCCGCTCCGTCCAGTACGGCACATCGCCCGACACCGGTCTCCTCGATTACGACCAGGTGGCGGCGATGGCGCGGGAGCACAAGCCGCGCGTCATCGTGGCCGGCGCGAGCGCGTACCCGCGCTTTTTCGACTACGCGAAGTTCCGGGCGATCGCCGACGAGGTGGGGGCGGCCTTCGTCTTCGACATGGCGCACGTCGCCGGACTCGTGGCCGGGGGCGTTCACCCGA
>Ga0111538_10001471_pt1 | contig 33000 bp, 31 predicted proteins | sample SoiMethybrSBSTD1_FD_79669 | JGI IMG/M metagenome (GOLD analysis project Ga0111538, IMG submission 79669) | Bulk soil microbial communities from a Populus tree surrounding site in Tennessee, USA - Soil MetaG P. TD hybrid SBSTD1 (version 2)... | ecosystem: Environmental > Terrestrial > Soil >...
CTTCTTCCGAATTCCGAGTATCGCGTTCGTCTGGGATTGGGGACCCTTGCGGCGCGGCGCAATCAGTCCGCGGAAGCGCAGGTTCAGTTGCGCCGCGCTCTCGAACTCGATCCATCGGGTACTGATGCCTACACGATCCTTGCGGCCGTACTGATGAACCTCGAGAAAAATCCTGAAGCCGCCGCTCGGCTCCTTGAGAGAGCCATCGAACTGGATCCGCTCAATGACCAGGCAAGGGACTCAATGGGAGTAGCCTTGTACTCCCTCCAGCGATTTGACGAGGCGATCGTCTATTTTCGCGAAGCGCTGCGCATAAACCCGCAGTCTCAGCTCGCACAACAGCACCTGGAGACAGTGATGCAGCGGATCAGGAAATAGCGATCCCGGTAGTTGATCGCCAGTCCTTGTGAGAGTAGTTATGAGTACATGGACTGACCAATCCAACTATAAGGAGAAAACACCATGTTACTTGTCCGCGACATCATGTACTGCAAACCGGGCAAGGTGCGCCCCCTGGTCGAGAAGTTCGTCGCTATGGCAAAGCTCAGCGAGAAGAAAGGCATGGGGAAGATGCGCGTCATGACGGATCTGAGCGCGGAACGCTTCTGGACTGTTGTTTCCGAGATGGAAGTGCCCAACATGGAGACCTTCATGTCGATGATGCAGAACTCTGACGATATGAAAGAGTTTGAACAGATCATGAAGGGTTACCACGATTTCGTGGACCACGGCAGACGCGAGATTATACCCTCGAGGGTTAACTCGCAAAACTGGGGACGGTGAGGAATTTCACCGTCCCCAATCTCAACTCCAACGCCCGGTTAGTAGATGGCATCTCGCTTTCCCTTCCCAGACGGGAGCAAGCCGGCGATCTTGACGAGCGAGAGGCAGAACTCACGGTACGCCCCCGTTTCCGGCGACCAGCGATCAACCACGTGATACTGCTCTCCTTTGCGTCCCTCCAGGATCCACTGCGCGCCATCAAGCCCGCCGAGTTGAACCGGACCCGGGAGCTTCCAATAATCGATTCGACTCAGGCCGTCGGAAACACTCTTCCATTCGTCAGCGTTCATCTTCCGCTTTGTGCGCCCGGAGACAGCGCCGGGCTCGTAGCCGCCAGACCCATCGAGTATCACCGCGGATAGGTTCGTATCTTTGCCAGTTCGCTCAACCCGAGTAGCAATCGGAGGACCCCACGTACGGAGCCACAAGAATCGGTAGGCCTCATCGGCGGTGGCCTTGCATTGTCGAGAGATATTAGTGACCCGAGACTCCCGAGCCAAACGGAACTAGGCCGCGGCAGTATTCTATTCACGCGTCATGACGTCCGCTATTCAGGAGGCGGAAATTCCTCACCGTCCCCAATTCGCGCACCGTAGAATTCTGAAGAATGACCAGGCTGCTTCTCCTCGCGATTCTCATGCAGGGTCCCACGTCGCAGCAAATTGGTGTGGTTATCGGCCACGTCATACGCGGCGCCACGCCGTCCTCTGCGGGAATCCCTGTCATCGCGCGAACCTTGGAGGGAGCACTCGCCGCCGTCACCGAGACGGATGAGAACGGAGGTTATCGGTTCGCCCTGCGGCCAGGCCGGTATCTCATGTCCGCAGGGTTGCCGAGTTCGCCGACGTATTACCCGGGCGCGATCGAATCCGTCGATGCGGAGCCGATTACGGTGCGCAACGGTTCGACGATTATCGGAATCAACTTTCCGCTCGTGAACCCAATAGATATTCAGGTAACGGGACGCGTCATCATCGAAGGTGGTGGCGACCTGCCGCTGGATGCCGCCGAGATGATCGGGGCGGCGGCGTTGAACAGTGTCCCCAGGCCGACGGCGCTGATGCGCATGATTTCCCAGCGCATCTTTGGTGGAATACGGGCCTCCACGACGGTGCGGGCGGACGGATTCTTTTCGCTGACGCTCCAGCCCGGAGAGAATCACATCTTTGTCCAGTCGCTCCCGATGGGTTACTACGTACGATCCATCTTCGCCGGCACGCAGGACATCCTTCTCGCTCCGTTAAACATCACCGAAGGGGCTCTGCCTGAAGTTGTCGTGACGCTGACGCGTACCCCTCCGCCGTCGAATCCGCCGGTCGTCACCGTCGCCGGTCGCGTCACTGGTCTTCCTTCCGAGACCGCCGCACGGTGGATCATGCTTCAGTCTGCACCGTCTCCTTTCGGCGTCCCTGCGATGATCGCGGAAGTGCCCCTTCAGGCGGACGGCTCCTTTGAAGTCCGTGGAGTTCCCCCTGGGGATTACACCGTCAGTCCTCTTCAGACGGCTCTTCCGACCTCGAGTCGAGTATCCCTATTCGTTCCGCCGGAAGGAGTGAGAGGCTTCGAGGTGGCGTGGGCAAATCCACGTGCTCCCAGGAACCTGTTAGCACTCGAGACGCCCCCTGTCTTCAACGTCAGCGGCAAGGTCGAAACTGTTCCCGGAGCCGTGGTGCCCTCGACCGTTCGGCTGGTGGCGCGGTGGCTGCCTCGAGCATCGAAAGAGGTGCGCGTCGGCATGGACGGAACTTTCGGCTTTGCAGATGTTCTCCAGGGTGAATACGAACTTCGGATTGGTCGCGATCCATTGACAGTCACGAGACACTTCAATGTCCCAAACCAGGATGTCTCCGGGATCGAAATCAAGTCTGCGGTGCCCGTGCTCGGACGCGTTGTCATGAACGATGGCAGCCGCCTCACGATGTCCGATTTCCAGATTCAAAGCGAACACACAGCGGGCAATCCGGGCAACACGCGAACGTTGCCGACAATTCAGCGCGAGTTTGAAGTTCAAAACGATGGGACGTTCACCATCGGCGCGCTAAGTGGGGAGCAAAGAATCTCCGTGCTTGGCCTGCCCGTCGCCTATTCCGTGAAGTCGATGACGTACGGCTCAACGGACCTGGTCGCAAACAAACTCTCTCTCCACTCCTTGCCGGAGTCCGAAATCGTGGTCACTCTCGAGAAGACCGGCGTGCCGGACCCGAACTTCAGCTTCGTTTATCAAGTCGGGCACGGCTCATTCGATCATCCGACCGCGATCGACACCGTCCGAGGAACGTTCACCAAAGACATGATTGTGGACCCCGCCCGAATATTCCAGTTCAGACTCAGTGACGCCCAGCTGAGCGAGATCGAAAAGAAACTCGACGCGATCGATTTCTGGAATTCGACAAAGTACCCCTCCGTGTTCACGATGCCGAATCCGGGCACGACGGGTTGCATGACGACCAGCAGGCAGCCGATGTTTCTATGGGTCAAACGTGGCGAGGTGTTGAAAGAATTGACGTGGATGGATCAGGACACGCTTTGCACCCCGAATGATGCCGGCCGCGACTTGCGATCGTTGAAGGAATTGATTCGGCAGATCCTCGTAGCCACGCCGGTGTCCCCAAGCCCTCCCGCACCGCGCGGAATGTTAATCGACTAGGTAACGTCGAACTCTCGAAGCATGTACTGGAAGAAGGGATCATGGATGTAGGCCCTGACCCAGTTCAGCGTCGAAACGCACACGTCGAACCGGTCAGCCAGTTTGCGCAGGACGACTGTCTCTCGATCGTATTCCGACTCGGCGGCTAGAAAGTACGACCGCCGACCCTGAGCGGCATAGAACGACGGGCTCACCAGGCGACGTCCGTGGGTCAGTTGCTCCGGAAACACTCCCAGCTCAAACAACGCGACGTCACCGATATGCTTGAAATGGGCCCGCCGTACCTCGGGAAGCTCTTGCCTCATCGTTTCCTCCAGCATCTCCGAGACATACTCGAGACGGCTTCCGGAGGGATCGGCGATGCGCTTGAGATTGTCGATGTGGATGAACTCCGTCAGCAAATCGGCCAGATACTCAACGACTTGCTGATCACTCGACGTGCGTTGACTCATTCCGCGCTCGGCCAGCACCCAGAACAGGCGCCGTACCTGGTGAGTCTCTGGAATATCCTCTTGTGTCCGATAGAGCATGGCTGTCTTCTATATCCTTTATCGGCCGAGTCTGGTCTTTACTGTAGCGTCTTGCCGTAAACGTGCCTGAAATATGTAGACGTAACCGGCAGGGGTTCGGCGTGGGCCGGGCCACCCACTCCCGAGGCAATTCGGTCCAAATTGGTAAGGAGGCCGCGGTAACCAGTGGATACGGTGGGATTTCTCGTACTCGCAATTTATGTCGCGGCCCCGTTTCTCCTCCTTCGGTTTCATCGAAAGTGGGGGCCCCTCGCTGCGGTCCTGGCTCTGTGGCTACCGATCGAGTTCAGGCTCCTGACGTCGACAGGCGTTAACCCTGTAACCGCGATCGCTTGCGGCATGGTTGCCGGCATCCTCGCGTTTCGCTCGCGTCCCGATATCCTGGATGTTTCGGCGGCCTTCAATCTCCGAAAGCTGGAGTTCCGGACCGCTTTCCTGAACTTTGCCTGGTTTGCCGCTATCGGCATTCCCCTCGGGCTTGCGATCGGCTTCATCCAACCTAAGGTGAGCTTGCCGAACCTGGGAAGTCTTCCGACGCTTCTGGCCACCATCTTCTTTTTTAACGCGCTTCCAGAAGAGATCCTGTTTCGAGGAATCCTTCAGCATGTCATCCAATCTGCTCTCAAGAGCCAGGTCGGCGGATTGATCCTTGGCTCAATCATTTTCGGCCTCGCGCATTTGAACAACGGTCCGGATGTACCGAACTACAGGTACTTCGTGATGGCGACTCTTGCCGGAGTGTTTTACGGGCGCGCGTGGCAACGCAAAGGAAACGTCCTGACGTCTGCGCTCACGCATACCCTGGTGAATACCGGATGGCGGGTGTTTTTCCGGTGAGGATCGACCTCAATCCTGCAAGAGACGTCGGAAGAGAACCAATTGCCCGAGATGATACGCATTGTGGTCGGCGACAAGCAGCGCCTCCCGAAGAATGGTTTGCCCATCGCCATGAGGGATCTGTGCGTAGAGGTCGGTCGAAGGATCCTGGACGAGCTTCTGCATCGCCTCGAGATCCTTCTTGAACTGCTTCACGCTCGTATTCCAGGCCGTCCGACCGGGAGGAGACGCTGTCTTCGGCCAATAGCCCTCCGGAAACTTCGGTGACACGTGCGCTGGATCACGGGTAAATTCGAGAATGTCCCATTGCGCGATACGCATGTGCTCCAGCAACTGCCACGGCGTGTAGGGCACGCCCTTTATTTTTCTCCCTCGCGACGCCTCTGGAAAGTCCTGAATGAGCTGATCGAAGTTCTGGTGCGCACCCTCGCCCCGCAACAGCGCGAGGAGATGGCTACGCAGGATTGCGTTCGTATCCTTGTTGACGGATTTCTTTGAACTCATGACGATCGCCGTACCGTCATTATAGTTGGGCGGTACACTGAACCGGATATGGGCGTCTACTCGCAGTACATCTTCCCGCGATTGCTGGATGCCGCGCTTTCCCGTGAAGAAATCCGGAAAGTCCGCCAACCGCTGCTCGACAAGGTGCACGGGGAGATTTTTGAGATCGGATTCGGAACGGGTCTGAACCTTCCACACTACCCTCGCGATGTCCGCCGAATCACAACTGTGGATCCCAACCAGGGTGCAAAACGGCTCGCCGAACGCCGCATTTCTCAGTCTCCCATTGAGGTCGTTTATCATCCCCTCCGCGCGGAGACGCTGCCTTTCGAACGCGAGTCCTTCGACTCCGTGGTCTGCACCTTCACGTTGTGCAGTATCCAGGATGTGAACCGGGCGCTGGCCGAGGTGCGGCGCGTCCTAAAGACTTCGGGCCGTCTCTATTTCCTGGAGCACGGGTTAGCGGACGATCCGCGCGTTCAATGGTGGCAAAACAAACTGACACCGCTGAATCGAAGGATCGGTGATGGTTGCCACCTCAATCGAAACGCCGCCGCACTCATCCAGGACAGCGGATTCCGCATGGAGCAGATGGAAAACTTCTATTTGGCAAAGACCCCGCGAGTGGGCGGCTATTTGTACCGGGGCATCGCTGCTAAGGTGTAACGGATTGGAGAGACCAATGAAATTCTGGTTCGCGGTTTTGATGCTGGCAGTCGTCCTTCCTGCAGGAGCGCACCATCCGTTTACGCAATACTACGACGCGTCGAAGCTTGAGGCTTTAACCGGCGTAGTCGCGGAACTCCGAATCATTAATCCTCACGTTGTGGTAATCGTGGATGTATCTGGTCCGGAAGGGCGCAAGGGCCGATGGGCTTTCGAGGGATTCCAGCCCAATGCTTTCTCGAGACTCGGAGTGGATCTCGGGCAGAAGCTTCAGCCGGGCACGCAACTGATGATCTCGGGATGGCCGGCAAAGGATCCCAAGGCCCGGGTCTTCAGCGGACGGGAAATCACATTCCCGGATAAGTCGACGATGCTTTTCGGACCGACACCAAAAGAGGCTGATGGATGGCGCTGCAACGGCCCGTGTTCATTCAAATACCCCGAGGTGCCCTCACGCTAATCCCGAAAACGATCGCGAGCAAACCCAACCCCAGCAAAGTGACACTAGGAGGTTCAGGAACCGTACCGGAAACGACGAAGTTGTCGAGGAGCGCGGAGGAGACGTTTCGATCAAAGTTTGCGTCGGCAAAAAGCAGGTTAAAGAACAGCGGACTGCCGAGTGAACTCGTGCCGGAGGCGCTATTGATCGAAAGATTGAAAGTTCTCGTTTCGCCGAAGGAAAGGTTCGCCAGATTGAGATCCCACCTGCGCGCCACATCGTCCGGAGATCCGGTGGGGATGGGACGACTGAGGCTCAGTATTGCAAACGTAAGCTGACTGGGAGAGGCACGGTGCTGTATGTCAGGATGGAGATGTCGAAGGTGACGGTGCTCAGGCCCCCAATGTATCTGCTGGAACCACGGGACCGAAGAGTTGAAGTGAGCCGTTACCATTGTTGCTGCCCTTGAACGCATTCGCTTCGTTGGACCCTCCGCCCATCGAGGAGGTCCACCCCTGTGTCGTTCCATCGTTCCAGTCCCAGCTCACGATGACATCTGCAGCAGCCTCATCAGGAGCGAGTAGAAAAATATACACAGTCGAGATCGCAAGCATGCGAAGAATGTTCACGCGGCCCCCTTTTCGAAAAGACTTTGCGCAATGCTCAGATCGTTATGCAGGACAGAAAGGTTCGAATGGACGAGACTCCGACCTTACAACGGAATGCTTGGCGAAGACAATTTTCCACGGCCGTCGGCAGTGGTCTGGGTTCGAATTCACACCGGAATACTTGATCACGCGAGGGGTGGGTCCATGCAAACCCTGCAAAATGGGCTCTGGAACCCCCTGTCCCCCTAACAGGCTCCGGAAAAACGCTCAGAGACGTGTCGCGCCGCCTGAGAGTCAGGGGGGCGTGTGTTGCCGCTCCTAAAAGTTTTTCCCCAGCCTGTTAGGGGACAAGTGGCGCCCTGAAATTCAAACCGGGCAGCCATACCGGAAATTCACGAAGAATTTCGCTGACGCTGGCAAAATTCCAACGGCAACACGTTATCCTTGAGTAGGGTTGTAACAGGCAGTTCATCGGTACCTGTCTCGTTGCATCTGGAGGTAACGGTGAAAGCTACGGTCATGACGGAAGGCGTTGGGACGCCGCAACCGCCGGTGCGTCGGCCGTTGGCTTTACGCCCTCGAGCTCCGCTCCCGCCTGGCCGAAATCACGAACATCCCTTGAGCTCGCTTGGTCGCCTGATCACCCGAGTCATCCGGCCCCTGCAGCAGACGCCTCCGGGCAAAATGCTGCGCCAGGTACTGCGTCGATCCTGCGTGCTTCGCAAGGTCACCGTTGAACTCGCGCGAGGCGGGCCCGACTTGGACGGCTTCCGTCTCGCGCTCCTGAGTGACCTCCATGTCGGATTCTTCTTTTCGGAGGCGGAATTCGCCGAAGTGGCCCGGCAGGTCTCCGCGTCATCACCGGATGTGATCTGCCTCGTAGGAGATCTTGTCGACCACGAGCCATACGAACTCCAGTGGCTTAGCGCGGGGCTCTCCGCGCTGCGCGCTCGCGAATGCGTCGTAGCTGTCCCGGGGAACCACGACTACGCCGCAGATCCCGACCTCGTTGTCTTTCGTGAGGTCATGAATCAGTCCGGCGTCGTCCCGCTTTGGAATCGCGGTATGCGTTTACAGCGAGGATCTTCCTCGCTGTGGCTTGCAGGAGTCGACGATCTCTCGGCGGGGCAGCCGGATCTTGAAGCAGCCCTCTCCGGGGTGCGCGAGGATGAACCCGCGGTGTTGCTCTCGCATCACCCGGATCTGTTCTGTGAGAGCGCTTATGCGGGCGTAGATCTCACGTTGGCCGGGCACACCCACGGCGGTCAAATTACATGGTTTGGGCGAGCGCTACTGAACGGTCGCCACCATACCCAATTCGGTTACTGGCAGGGCCAACACAGCGCCGACGGAGCCCAGTTGCTGGTGGGTCGCGGTGTCGGTGTTTGTGTTCTGCCCGTACGCGTCGCTGCGGCTCCCGAAGTGCTGCTGATCGAATTGCGAACAAGCCGGAAGATCCCAAGGTAAGTCTGAGAAACTGTGCGCGGTCAGAGACCGCGCTACAGTGCAGAAGGGCATGGCGCTTTCGTGAAGAGTTTGCCGCAGCGCGAAGCGCGGCTGGTGAGCCGCCCCACATGCTCGCGCGCGAATTGTTTATTGAAAGCGGTGCAGCTTTCGAGCTTCAGATTCTGGTTTGGCTGCGTCGCCAGCGTTACTGTAAAACATGACAGGTAGGCAGGGATTCAGGTCCCCCGAATTTGGAGTGAACTCGCCGTCTACGGCTTCTTGAGTTGAGCATCAATAACTTTACTGATCTGCTCGAAAACCTGAGTTTCGTTCCTGCTCGCATCGATCGTAACGATCTCCGCTTGAGGAAAATAGGCGTGGAGGAAATCGGTTTCGCGATGATAGTCCTTGAGATCCTGTTCGACCTGCTCGGTTTTTTGACCCTTGAGCCGCTGTCGAACCACGTCGTCGCTCAGCTCCAGTTTGAGAATCAACGGCTTTTTCAAACCCTTCTGGGGACCCACCTTGACGAAGAAGTCACCGTGGTCCTTAGTTGAAGGATAGCCATCCAACAACAGACCCTTGCTGATGTCCGTCTTTTCCAGGCGTTTCAAGAACAGCCCATTCAGCGCAGGGTCCACTCGCGGTTCGACACCCTGGATATCGGGTTGCTTCTGACGAGCCAGCACCGAGGGATCGTCTTTCATCAACTGCTCCCGCGTAATCAGCGCGAATCCGTAACGTTTCTGAATCAGCGTCGCCTGTGTCGTCTTCCCTGAGGACGGAGGGCCGAGCAGGATGAAAACCGCCTTTGCGGACTGTGCCTGGGCCGAAACCAGAGACACGCACGCCAGGATCATGCAGAGCCACAACCAATAGCGACTGACCTTCATATCCGCCCCCCGTTATTTGCGAAGAATGAAACTCTACTTTGGAGCGGATCGCAACGTCAATCGGGGCGATTCCCTAGGCAGGCCTTTTGAAAGTTGCGCGTCGTCATAGACCACGCCTACAGATCGTTTGCCGCGGGCGAGGTCCAGTTTTCATCGTAGCCAACGCACATAGTTATGCAGGAGGAATGCGCAGGCCAATATAGCGACCCCATTGCGAGTCGGTCCCCCGATTACCTCGTTTGGGCTATTTCTGCGCCGGTGACACCCGCCTATACTTTCGGACCAACAAATCCAATCAGCAGGGAGGAACCGTCTATGCGATCACTTTGGCTGTGCCTCTTTTTGTTTGTGCTGCTGGCTGTACAGACCGCGTTCGCTGCGATTACTGTCGACAAGAAGGTCGACTGCGACAAAGGAGACTCCATCACCGCCGCGGCTGCGGACCTGGCTGTCGATAAGACCTACGTACTCCACGTCTCGGGCACCTGCAATGAGAACGTCATCGTCGAAAATTTCGAAGGCCTTAGCCTGACCATCCTCGGAGAACCGTCAGCAACGATTCAGGGTCTCCTTGCCCCCGCAGGACAGCCCGTCGTCTTTGTTTCCAATTCGCGGCGAGTAATGCTCAACAACTTCACGATACAAACCACGGGAGGCGTCACGCCGAACGACAATCCCGTCGGCGTCGCCTTTAATCTTTGTCGTGGATGCCAAATATCGAACCTTGTCATCCACACGAGTCGGGTCGGCATCAATCTGATTAACTCCCAGGCAGTCGTTGCAGGGAACACGATCCATGGCAGCGCCGTGGGGTCATCGGGGCTGACAGTGCTCGGGGATTCCAACGCAAACGTGATCAATCTCACTACGACGGGGGCCACTGGAGGAAACGGACTGCTGGTAGACGAGGGCAGCTTTGTACGACTGAATATTTTACCTCCTGGCTCTTCGTCCATTCAGGGTTACTCCGTCGGCATGCAGGTGCGAGGCGGAGCTTTACTTGAGGCCGGAGCGCCGTGCAATCCCACGGGCTGCATTGCAGTCCACGACAACGCGGCTGGGGTCCTGGCCTTCAGTGGTCAAGCCAATCTTATAGGGGTGAACGTCTTCAACAACACACGAGGCATCGTGGTGCAGAACTCGGGAACGCTCAGCTATGCCGGGCCCGCGAGCATCACTGGAAGTACGGGCGTCGGAGTCCTGGTGACTCACAACTCCCACGCCGAGATCTTCGGAACCAACACCAGCACAGGCACCAACATCACAGGCAATTCCGGACGCGGCGTAGCTGTTGCCAGCAACTCCTCGGTGCAGTTCAACGGGCCTCCGGGCGCGACGAACATTACCGGCAACGACGGCGCCTTCAACATCGCCTGTGATGTGTCCTCGTTGATTACCGGAACCTCGACGCTTGCGGCGACAACGATCAGCTGTCTGGATCAACAACCGTCGTCCGTGGTGATTCCTTAGGGAGTTAGGGAGTTTCGGGGAGAGACCCGAAACTCCCGCCACCGTCTCTGCGAATGCTACTCGGGCGCAACCGCGATCGCTTCGATCTCAATCATCAGGTCTTCGTGCGCAAGACTGCCAACTTGCACCAGGGTGCTTGCCGGAGCATTCCTGCCGTAATACTTACTGCGAATGCCTCGGAGGATCTGAAGGTGGGACATGTCCGTAACGTAGGTGTTGACCTTGACGACGTTTTCGAAAGTGGCGCCGGCGGCGGCCAGTGCCAGCTTCAGATTTTCGAATACCTGGGTCGCCTGGGCCGCGAAATCTCCTTTGCCCACGACTTTGCCGGCCTTGTCGAAAGGGACCTGTCCTGCGATGTAAATGGTTCGGCCGCTGAGGACTTCAACCACATGACTGTAGCCGGTCGGCGTCGCCAGCGTCGGCGGGTTAGAATGACGAATCTGCATATTCCATCTCCTTTGACTGAATCCATAAATAACCTCTGACAGTGTCAGGCGGGAAGTAAACGAACGGCGAGGAACTCAACGCGGCATCACTGCCCGCGCATTCTCAAGTTCCAGGCGATAACGGGCTTCCGAGGGAAACTCTTTAACAACCCTGACTCCAACGTCGTCGCGGCGCAGAGCGAGTTGCACGGCATTTTGAAGCAGTCCCTCATCAAAGTACTCGGGCAATGAGTTGAAAAAAATCGTTTCACCCCGGCCTGGAGGGGGCAACGCCTGAAGGCTCTCGATCAACGCACGGAAGTCCGCGGCGACCTTTTGTCCAAAGTTTCTGCTGCCCTCGGTCGCCTTTTCGAAGTACACGTAGTTGCCTGCGCAAAGAAGCGCGAACGTCACGCAGGCGTAGGGGACAGCCCGTTCTGGAGGGAGATACTGAAGGAGTTTTTCAGTAGCGGCCTTCACCGCGAGAGCTGCAAGGCCGCACACGCCCACCATTGGTAAATACCAATAAAACGCGAATCGGTGATTGACGAGGAAAATCACAGGCAGGAAAGTCACGAAGACGTAAATCTGGAAGAACGCCGCCAGGCGCCACCGCAAGACCAGGAAGACCAGCAGCACCGCGACAAAGGCGATACTCCAGACCTGCCACCTCAGGCCCAGATCAAACAGGCTATCGAAATAGAAGCTGAACCCCCGCCCCATTACGATTCCACGCAGGTCCATATAATAAGGATCGCCCGGATTCGTTTCCTGCATCTGTAACAGCTTCTGCAGTCCAAACCACAAACCCGCACCACCCGGCACGAGTACCGCGGCCGTCTCCTTCCATAGGAGTGGACGCCGGAGAAGAAGGTCTTGCGCCAGCAGAACAGCAGGCAGCGTGATGGCCATCTCTTTGGACTTGATCGCAAGAACAAAAACTGCAGACACGGCAAACACCAAAGCGAGCGAGCGCCGCTCCCACTGCCACAGAAGCATCCCCACGAGAAAAAGCGGAAGGGCTGTAAGGTCAAAAATGGTTCCGAAAGTAAAGAAGATGTCGTTGAAAACCGGCGTGCACGCAAACCACAGGGCGCCAACGGCGGCGCCTGAGCGAGACCCCGTCATCCTCTTCAGAACAACGTACACCAGAGCCACGTTGAGGCTGTGAATTGTCCACGCCAGCCAATGATAGAGGCGAGAGTCGAGATCGAACAGGTTGAAGGCCACGTCGTAGACGAGCACTCCCACAGGTCGGAAATGCTCCGCGGAAGGACTGAGGATCTTGAGCACACCGTCCAGGAAACTCCATTCCTGGATCCAGTGTAGGACGTTGAAGTCATCGACCCAGAAATACGCGAAGCCATACAGACGAAACACGAAGAACAGCAGCACTCCCAGACAAAGCGCGGGTGCGAAGCGAACCAGACGACTTTGTAGAGAAGGCGTCACGGCCCGGAACTATACCGGAGTTCTGAAGATCCCGTTCCAGGTCACGCTCGGCGCAGGCACGGTTGGTGGATTACGGGGTGGGATTATGAATTCTGGTGCCAACAGCTGTACTCCCTCGGGTGCTCCGCGTTAGAGCGTAAGATACTCGCGGAGGGACTTCAGTCGTGGCGCGTTGGATCGCATTCATCATTTTTGGTGGGGGCGGACTTGTACTTCTTTACGTTGGCGTAACGCAGTATTTCCTGCAGCGCCGTTTGCTCGCAAACGCCGAAACGATAGAGGTGCAGATCATTAAGTCCGAAGTTCACAAGAGTGTTTCTGCCGACACAGACAGCCGCCTTGGGCGGGACAACTCGACGGTAAGTTATCGGCCGGACGTTCGATTTCGCTACACCTTCCGCGGAACCGAGTACGAAAGCGACCTGCTGAGGCCGACGATCATCGTGCACTCCTACGGTTCAGAAGACTCTGCATCGGAGGAACTCGCTCCGTTTCCCGTCGGCGGAGAGGTTCGAGCCTATGTGGACGCGGAGAATCCCGACAAAGCTTACCTGCTTCAGGAATCCGGTGCGGGTCCGGTAGTCTTCATCATTGTCGGGTTAATCCTGCCGCCGTTGGCATGGTTCGTCGCCAAGTACATCTAGGTTTCACCAATGGGTTACGGTCGGACTCCTTTCAACTCGGATGGCGCGACGCCTTTCTCTATCGAACTGCCACCCGGATTGATCGTTGCGGACTTTTCCGAACTTGATCCACAACCGGTTCCGTTGAAGTTTGTGACTGTCGTCGCTTCTATCGCTGCCGTGAACGGTCCAGCCTCAATTGTTTTGTCTCAGCTCTCCGCCAAAGACCGGTCATCGCTGATGGACGTCGCTGCCATGTGCGCCTCTGAGCGCGGAGCCGGCAATCCTTCATGGAATGTAGAGAGCATCGGTGGAGAGATGCATCGTCATCCCGGTTTGCAAGCTGAGGTCCGATTTGGGTGCGAGTTCGTGCTCTTTGAAGATGGTGGACAGATTTTGATTTTGGAAGCCACGGGCGCATCGGACATCTGGCGTGAATACGAGCCGTTCTTGAAGCGAGCGATGCTTTCGATCGAGCTCTCCGCTCCGCTCGGCCCCACCCTGCCGCTGGAGGTCGGCAATGAGGTGCCCCAACTCCTGCCGGGAATGCCCGATCCTGACAGTGCTGCCGCAACGGCAAGAGAAGCCGACCTCTCCGCGCGAGCAGTCGAAGCGAAGCGACTGATCGAAGCTGGCCAATTTCAGGATGCTGAGAACCTCGTTGCAGATCGTGATGCCGGCGCCGAAGAGTTCGCACTTCTTGGTCGCCTGTATGAGGAACGATTGCGCGAAGCCGAGGATCAAAGACCGGATGCTCGCGAGGAGTTGTTTCGTCGCTCGCTCCATTGGAAACGCCGCAGCTATCCCGAACCTCACACGGAAATCGAAGCCGAGGACTACGCGCGCGGCATCGCTGAGGATCATGGGACGCTCGTGAGACTGCTGGGGTACGATCCGGACGCTTGACGGTTTTCCGATTTCCGCGAAAGTGCCCTTCATGTAAGGTTGGGGGCTGAAGGTCGCTCAGCTGCCGTTCTTACAAGGAGGTAAGAAATGAAACTCCCACTCACGCTTCAGATTGTCGTCGCGGCGGCCATTGTTCTTCTTGTTTTGTTGATACTGGAACCACTCCTTTATCGCGAACGCACGATATCGAACGACTCCGCAGCGGCAACGAATCTGAGAACAATCAACACGGCGGAAGCCACCTACCAATCATCCTCAGGTGGCAGCTACGGCGCAATTGCGGACCTAATTGCAGCCAGGCTAATGTTTGACACGTTCACCGGCACCGTCTCGGGTTACAACTACTCCGTTACGCTGGATGCGACGGGTTCGCGCTACACAGCGGAGGCTACGCCAGCGTCGACCAAGACTGGTCGCTATGGTTACTACAGCGCGCCGGATGCGGTGATCCGTTATTCAACGAACGCGTTGCTCGCTCCAGCCGGTCAGTCTGGACGTTCCGTCGAGTAGGCGTAAACCCACCTCGCTACTTTCCCGTTCTGCTTTATTGGGTCGCTGTTTCCCGCGGACCTTCTTGAACGTTGAGCTTCCACTGCGTGCGGCGTCCCGCGTAGTCCCGCACCGCGTATCGACGATTGGTTGCAGCAACCACGGCATGGCTGCATCCCATCCGTTTCGCGATTGCATTGAGACTCATATCGGTGCGGGCGAGAAGGCTTACGATTCGGTGAATTTGGAACTCATCCAATCGATGTCTCTGTCCTGACAACTTCTCCGTCTCCTCTCGTGCTTCTGAAGTTGTACGTGAGCGTGAACTTGAACGCAGCAGCGGGGTGCAATCCAGATTCCAACGGCGGTGCAAGATGGGAGAACAACAAACGCAAGATCGTGTCTGACTTGTATGGCGCCCGAGGACAGAATCCGTGGTCAGGACTGGAGATCCCTCCGAAACTTCGTACCAAACGTGAACGGACCTCCGAAATCGGCGGATGACGGAAGCAGTCGGCTACGACGCCTTCCTGGGACGATTTCTCAGAGCGGAATTCTTTTTGGGATCCCAGATTCGTGCAACTCGCATCGGCTCTTTCCTGGCTTGCACTCCCTGAACGCGTGCAGTCACGGCGTGGTAGATCGGCACCAGGACATCGTGCACAAAGCTCTCGGCGGCTTTGGTCAACGCTCGGGAAAACGAGTAGCGTCTTACGAAACCGTATACGGGGATAACCTCTCCGTCCCTTTCACGATAGGTCTTGAACTCGATGTCTCTAATGTGCCCGCTGAGCAATTGACTGATCTTCGTCTTGTCGCCTGGCGAAAGAGAGACGGAATTGAAGAACTCCACGGACCGAAGTGATCCATCATGCAGAACCTGTTTTGCGATGATGGCGCCTGGACCCAAAGGGCGGACGCCACTGTTCTCGATGAGGACACGGACGCAGACGTAGTCACGGCGGATAGTATCCGTCTCAATCTGAATGATGCGAAGAGCCCCGGTCATTGGATCGCCTTTTCTCGGCTTCTTGCCTGCCTTAAACGTGCATAACGACAGTCGGGTCCGCTTTACGGTGCAATCACAGAACCAGGCACGATGAAACTCAGTTGGGCAGAATGAAAGGCAACAGGGGAACCTGAACAGTTGTGCGAAATTGTCTCCGATTACGCCGGTCGACCGCAAGCCTCAGTTCAGCCGGCTAGCGCGTCCCGTTCGAAAAGGGCGGAATGATCAGTTTGACGGGACCAGGCTGGTCCGTGACGAGAACCTCGATGCGCGGGGACTCACGCGACGCCTGCAGTTTGTATCCGTCCTCGCTATTCCAGGTAACGGCATAGGCGACATAGCGCCGTCCGCGGAAAAGCGATACGGAAAATCTGCCGTCCGCGCCTAAAGAATCCTGCGCCACATAGGACCATTCGGGAAATTCCGAGTCCTCGATGAAGAAAGCTCCGGACCGAACCGGACTCCCATCGCCCCAGGCAACGGAGCCCTCCAGTTTCTGCGGGATCAATGGCATGGGAAGCCTGAGGTCTGCCAGATCGACTGTTCTTCCTTCTTCGACGTGAACAACCGTCGCGTCCCTGCGGTCGACCGTAGAAGGGTAGAAGAAGGGGGGATAGGCGGAGCCGCTCTCCTGGGGCCGGGGCGGGGAGGAGAAATGAATCGCCACGAAGTATCGTCCCGGTCGCACGTCTTCAAAGAGGAAGCGTCCATCCCGTCCTGAGCGCCGTCGCGGGGAACCCGGAAACTCGTCTCTCCACACTTGAGAATCCGGCGAGATCAACTCCAGCTCAACATCGATCGCGGGGAGGCCTCTGGCATCAACCACTCGTCCCGCAACTCTTCCGGGAAACGGCAGAGTGATTTCCGTAAACGGACTCTCGACTGTTAGCGGTTTCGACTCTGCCCCAACCAGCCCCCCGAGTGTCCTGTAAGTTCTTGCGATGATGACGTACGGTGTCCCCTGATATCCCTTCAGAATAAACTGCCCGTTTTCATCCGCCTCCTCTGTCGCCACAGACGAAGAGCGGTTATAGGTGGGATTCGATAGCGAGACGCTCGCGCCGCCGGCAGGTCGGCCGTCACTCCAGCGTACGATTCCTCTGATTTCCCGTGGCGCCAGCGGTGACGGCAGGCGGATGTCGACGCCTTCTCGACTCCCATCGGTGACGTCCACGATAATGGCCGCGGACCGTTCGACGACACCCGGGTAGAAGACCCGGGGGTATACGATCATTGTCTCCGTAAACGCATATGGGGGACTCTTCAGGCTCAGACCGACGTAATATCGTCCGGCGGGAAGATCTTCAAACGCGAACGATCCGTCCGCCGATGAGATCACAGTCGGGAGGCTGTACAGATCCCGGTCGAGCAACGACTTCGATTCGGGCAGCAAATCGACAATCCGACCTGCCACCGGTTGTCCCTGCGCGTCAAGCAGGCGGCCCTGGATTCGGCGGTCGGCCCGCAGCACAAAATCCGCCTCGGCGCAGCCACGATCCTCTACCTTTAGATGAATGCGATCTTCCGCCTTTAACGTAAGAGGTGCTCTTCCACGAGCGCTGAGTCCCGGCGGTAATAATGGTTGAATTTCATACGCGCCGGGCGGTAACCCGGAGACTTCGTATCGGCCGCGGTTGTCCGTGACCGTCTTCCACGATTTGTCTCCATCGCGAACCATGACCGGGACTCGCAGTGCAGGGCCAAGGGACTTATCCTGAAAACGAACGGGATCTTTCTCCACTTGTTCGATAGCCCCGAAAACCCGGCCTCCAGGTGGCAGCGTTGCGCGCGATTGAAAGTACTCCAGGTCTGCCTTGGCTGCGGCCGCACGTTTTGTGCCGCTGCAGAGACCTGTATGGAGTGAGCCATCCAACGGTGACCGGTCCGCATAGACAACGTAAGTCTCGTTCCGCTCGAAACCGTAGCCGCACATGGATCCTGAAGCGTTGGTAACAACTTCCACTTCCCTGCCCTGGACGCCGCGAAAGGCGGCTTGCACCTCGAATCGGACACGCAGATAGGCGTGCCGCTCTCCCGGGATTCCACCGTCGACGGCTTCTTTAAAGCCGGTTATCCGAGTGACTCGGCCGAGAAACACTGCATCCGTTGCGCCGAACTCCTGGCACGGTGGGCCGCCTTCAAGGCAGCTGCATGCGAGAACGTTTCTTGCAAACCCGGAGATCAGAAGCAGGATGAAAGCCGCAATCGGTCGCTTCGACATGGTGGGACAGCCTCCGCTTGGCGCGAGGCACATCTTACACTAGTGCACTTCAGCTCTCACGCGCGCGGGTGCGTTGCGGGTAGATTCGGCAGTTGGTCAGCTCAGAAACTAGCTCCTTCCACTACGGGCGTCCAGGTTTTGTCCGGATTGAAGCGCTCCATTTTCTTAAAGAGATCGAGCGAATTCTTTCCGTTGTCCTTCTGATAAACGACACCGTTGGAGCCCACCATGAACGTCATCACGCCGGTGACTTTGTATTGAGCAGGCACGGCGACCAGCGCAAACCCTCCGATCATGGCTCCCTTGACCATGAAGTCCATTTCGCCCAGAGGCGCAGCCGGGCCCTGCCCCTTCAGAATCTTGAAAAAATATCCGTGATAAGGCTCGGTTTTATCGCTGTATCCCTGTTCAATGGCACGAGCCACACCGTCGCCTACCGGGCCGCCCCAGGTGCCGTCGGGATTTTGCCAGGCCAGCCCGTCATGCTTGCCGGGCGTGCTGAGGACGCGTTGCGCATACTGATTTACCGTGGCGCCATCATGCTTCTGCAAAGCGTACAAAACCTGGGCCTCGACATAACCATGGCAGATCTCGACGACATCGAGTTCGTTTCTGCCGATGCGGCGGAGGAGAATCTCATCTCGTCCTGCCGCGGTGTCGAAGGACCACTTTTTGCCGGTTTGCACGATGGGAATCGGCAGCGGCCAGTCGTCGGCGCCCACATTCATGGTCACATAACCGGGATCTTTGGGATCCGGGACCAACGTGGTCTTTTCTTTCGCCTTTGCACCGAATTCAAGACCGATGTTTTTGTCCGACACCGGATCTTCCGAGACCAGAATATCGTTGCTGTCCGACCCAAGGATTACCTTCAGGGCCTCCACATCGTAATTCTGGGTTGCCGCAATCAGCGCATCGGCCGCTTGTTGGGCGGTGTCAAACTTCTTCGGCTTCGAGGCCGGCGCGCTCTGAGGTGTCGCGTGGAGCACCAGCGCGGCCAGGCACACGCATGCGAAAATGCCCGACAGACGATGCTGAAGGGAAAGGTACTTCACTTCGGATTTAGTCTTCATAAAGTGTCTCCGGTTCACGATGCACTTATCTCCGGCGTCCGCCGCCGCCTGCCCTTCCACCGCCTGACCTTCCGCCGCCGCCTCTTCCCATGCTCGAGGACCCTCTCGAACTGCTGGACCGTGCTGATCCTCCACTAAGACCGCCGCTGCCTCCACCGCCAAAGGACGACCCTCCGGATGAACGCGGTTGGGGGCTGCGGTTGCCAACCCGATCCGGGCTCCCCGCTCCACCCGCTCCACCAGGACCGCCAACTCCTCCGGGTCTGCCCGCTCCGCCAGCTCCGCCAGGACCGCCAACGCTTCCGGCTCCGCCAGGACCGCCAACTCCTCCGACTCCGCCAGCACCGCCAACCCCTCCGGGTCGACCCGCACCTCCAACTCCTCCGGGACCGCCAATGTTTCCGGCTCCGCCAGGACCGCCAACCCCTCCGGGTCGACCCGCACCTCCAACTCCGCCGGGTCCGCCAATCCCTCCCACTCCGCCAGGACCACCAACTCCTCCGAGGCCGCCAGCACCGCCGACTCCTCCGGGTCGGCCCGCTCCGCCAAACCTGTTGGACACTCCCTGGCTCGCGTAGGGAGTACCACCCCGATGCTGGGGGTTGTGCTGCCACCTGTTGCCGGAGCCGCGATTGCCGCTGTTGTTGATGTTATTCCGCTGAAAATTATTGTTCATGTTGATGTCGATGTCGTTGCCGCCCCATCCGCACCCATAGCCCCAACCGCCGCCCCAGAACGCGCCCATCGCCAGTCCGACTCCGAAACTGATCGCGGTCGCCGCCACGACTGCACCTGTCGAGTAATAAGGAGGGGGGTAATAAATCGGCGGGTATGGGTACACGGGAGCGCCATAGACGACGACGGGATCATAAGACGGCACATAGACCACGTCGGGCTGCGACGGCTGCACAACGATCACCTGTTTGTTGTTTACAACCTGGTCTTCGACTTTCATCTGCTCAGTGGATTTCAAAGTGCCCTTGTCCTGAGCTTTCTTTCGCATCCGCTGCACCGCATCCATAACGTCGCTTTGCTGGGCAAGAAAGGCGTTGCCAAGGTCCGTCGTCCACTGAATATCGTCCGAAAGCCGTTTCACAACATCCGGCAGCGCTGCCATGGTCTGAATACTTGGATCCCAGGGCTGCTTCGCTACGGCATCGGCCAACGCCTTGTCTTTGAGATTGGGATTCTTCGCCATCCACTGCTGAAGCTGGACGATTTCGAGAGGGTAAGTGGATGCAACCAACACCTGGCTCAGCAACGGGTCCGGATAAAGAGCGATGGGAGCGACAAGTGAATCCAGCTGTTCGGGCGGAATCTTCACATCTGCAGTCTGGGCATGATGGGGTGCCGCTGTCTGGCTTTGGGCCGTCCCCGCTATCTGGCTGAATACCGCCGCCGGTGTTTGCTCTTGCGGAGCAAGGGCCAGGGCCTCTCCCGGTATGAGGAGCACCGCGAGCAGCACGGCGAGGAAACCCCGATAAGTTTGGAGCGCAAATCTGGATCGAGAGACATTCAGTTGCATAACGTATTCCGCCTCTCCCCTCTCGGTTTTTCCCGGCGAAACTTCCCGCCGTTTCGAGGACGCAGACCTTCACAAAACAAGTTAAGCCCGATCAGCCGGCATCAACACTGTCAACTGATACAGTCGCTGGTAGTGGTTTAGCTTCAAACTTCAGATTGCACGGGATCGTTTGATACTCTCCTCGCGGGAGCTAAGCATGAGAAAGCGAAGTCTGGCCGTAACCACGTTCGTGGCGATGTTACTGATCGCGCGGGCCGCTTCAGGAGCTACCGTCGACGGCGCCAACATTCACTGGTCATCAACGGGGAGCGGCAGTAAGACACTGATCTTCGTCCATGGCTGGACGTGTGACGACAGCTCTTGGCGCAGCCAGGTGCCCGTCGTCAGCAAGGAGTACCGCGTTATAACTCTGGATCTTCCCGGGCATGGTCGCAGTGGTGCTCCCAAAGGCGGTAAGTTCTCGATGGAACTGTTTGCCCGCGCGGTGGAAGCGGTCCGGGCGGAAGCAAAGGTCGACCGCGCCATTCTCGTCGGCCACAGCATGGGGACTCCCGTCATCCGGCTGTACGCGTTGATGTACCCGCAGCGCGTCTCCGCCCTTGTGCTTGTGGATGGACTGGTACAGATTCCAGGCGCGACCGGGGGATTTCGGGCACCCACGATGAAAGGTGAAGCGGGCCGCATGACGCGTGAGGTCATGGTTCGCGGCATGTTCAGCACCGCCACGGTGCAGCCTTTGAGGGAACACATCCTGAAGATGATGCTCGGCACGCCAGAAGCGACTGCCGCGGGCGCAATGGAGGCAACCTGGGACAGTTCCCAATGGAGAAGCGATCCGGTGAAAGTACCGGTCCTCGGAATCTATGCCGATCAGTCCGCGCTCGCCAACCGGGAGGGAATGAAACGGATCTACCCGACTCTCGAGTACCACGAGATTCCTGGCACAGGACACTTTCTGATGATGGAGAAGCCGGAGGAGTTCAACCGGCTGCTGTTGGCATTTCTCCGAAAGCTGAAGTGAGGCAGACGAAATTGCTCATCGTCCCCAATTCCAAAGGAGCACTTATGAAGCAGATCATGCTTACGGGATTCGCTGTCGCCGTGGTTGCCGGGTACGCCTACGCGCACCACTCGTTTGCTCAGTATTACTTTGAAGATCGTTCCGTCACGGTTGAAGGTGAGCTTGTCCGGTTCGATTACCAGAATCCCCATGCATGGGTTTACTTCGACGCGAAAGATGAGCAGGGGATAACCCAGCAATACAGCGCGGAATGGGCCAATCCCAATCGTCTCGGCCGAGATAACATTTCGAAAGATACGCTGAAGGCTGGAGATCGTATTGTTGTCAGCGGAAGTCCCGGTCGTAAGCCGGAAGAATACAAAATGCACCTCAAGCGCATCCACCGTCCCGCTGACGGGTGGGTGTGGCCTGCTTCACGCAACGGCCGCTAACGTCCGCCTCCGGAACACGTTCTCCTATCTCTGGGCCGGCGGCGCTTTCTTCGGAGCCGTCTTGAGTTTCCGCACGCCGCGGTCTTCACGGACATCCTTGGACTGTTTGAAATTCTTATCGAGTTTTCTCTGTCGATTGGCAGTTTCCTTACGGTTAGCTCCCAGCTTGTGAGAGGCGATTGACTTCGTGGTTGCTTGCGCGGATGCGGAGCTTTTCTTTTTCATAATTGGATAATGGCATTGAATTCGGGGGACGTTGACCGAATTCGTTCTGGTCGCTCCGCGTTGACGCGCGCCTGTGATTTCGCTGACAGATTTTCTCGGAAAGATTTCGGGTTTTTCGGCGACTTCTTTTATTGAGGCCACGTGAAATCATCATCTTCACCCGGGATCGCAATTTGCAGTACTCTGACTGTGTTTTCCATGTCCTCCAACAACACAAAACGGCTCTTCACTTTTGAAGAGTGTCTCCGCATGGCTGAAGTTGGAATCCTTTCACCAGACGAGCGGGTGGAACTCATCGCGGGCGAAATCGTCGTCATGAGCCCGATTGGCCCTCGGCATGGTGTCGCCGTCGATCGCACCAACCGAGCCATGATTCAGTTGGTCGGAGATAAAGCGATCGTGCGCACGCAAGGCACCGTTGTCCTCGACCGCTTTGCTGCACCTCAGCCGGACATTGCGCTCCTGCGCCCAAAGGACGACGAGTACATCACGAAGAATCCGGCTGCCGAGGACATCTTCCTCCTCATCGAGGTCGCGGACTCTTCACTCGACTACGACACGACGACGAAGCTTGGTCTCTACGCGATTCTTGGCATTCATGAATACTGGGTGGCGGACTTGCAGAGCCGCCGACTGCTGGTTTATTCCGAGCCAAAAGCCGACAAGTATTCGATCTCGAGAGAACTGCATCCCGGCGACTCGGTTGCGCCGGACCTTCTGCCAGACTGCTCCATTCCCGTTGATCTGATCTTGCCTTAGCATTGAGCATTGCGCCCAGGAAAGTTGACGGAAGCTACTGCGTGCGAGTGTACAGCCGTCCTCATTTGATCTATGATCCCGCGACGGATCAGAATACGGGCAACTTCGGGAAGTTTCTCGCGTGAGATTTAGCCTCCACCCGCGCGCTCATCAGGGCGTCGAGAGTCCGGGAGTGTGCTTGCGCGCCCATCCCCAAGTCCCGACAAGTGTCGAATTTCTGATTCCAAATTGAGGAATAGCCAAAGTTCTGTCTTCTATGGAACTAAGTCACATCAGGCTCATCGGCTTCGCGGTGGGCGCTTTAATCATCGGCCTCCAGACGATTCTTATCGCCAGGCAGTGGCGAAAGGTGCGCGGGGTCGAACGCCGAAAGGTTCTCGAATGCGGCTTTTTCTGTCTCACGACCGCGTTATGGCAACTCGGAAACCTGTTCAATGAGGAAGCGCTCGCGCTGAATATTGCGGCCGAGAGCAACATTTTCGGCGCGACATTCTTCATCCGGCGAATTGCTCTATACCTGATACCGCTGTCTTTGTCGTATCTCTCGCCTGTGTTTGCGGGAGACTCCCGCGGCACGGAATGGTTATCGCGCCTTGGCCGCTGGCTTCGTTTCGGATTGTGGCCATGGACAGTCGTTGTGTTGTCCGTTCAGGTCGCGTCGCTCTTCGGATGGCCCAACGAGAGTTTCATCGCGTTCTCCGGCAGGGTGTCTGTGCGCCTGATTGTTCTCTTCTTCGGAATTTTTACCATCCAGAGCTTTCTGCAAATCCGTGAAAGCGTCGCGGTGAAGCAGGGGCAATTGCGCAAGGCCAACGTCGTCGGGCTGATCTCCTGCCTTGCGGGATTTGCGGCCATCGCAGCGGCCGACTGGTTCGACAATGCCGTTTACGTGCGGCTCGCCGTCATGGCGACACTGACGATATTTGCGATCGCAGTCGCTTATCGGCAATACCGCTTTCCGTTCATGGACCGTTTCATCCGTCATGCAACGCCGGGCGTCCTTCTCCTGATGGCGGCAGTCGGCGGTGTGGCTGCGGGCTTGAAGTGGGGGAATCCGAATGCGCTGCCGGTGTTGCTTGTGATTCTTTCGGTATCCCTGATGTACGCCAGAGAGCCGCTTACTCGGTGGGTTGAGCGCACCTTGATGGGCTTTGATGAATCCGTCGAGAGCCAGGAGAACCGGATCGGATTGGCGATCCGAAGCTTGACGCGCCGCGAACAATTCAGCGCGTGGGTCTCAGAGGTACTGGCGCCGGAGATGAAAGCGCATTGGGCGCAGTTCGATTCGGCGGAGCGCCCGGACGCAGTATCGCTATTCGAAGTCCCTGGTTCAGAGCCGATGTGGCTCTCGTTGGGACCGCAAATCGACGGCCGCTCCTATATGAGCCGCCAACTGCGCCTGGGGCAAACAACCGCACTGCAACTGGCAGCGCAGTACGAACGAGTGACCCGCGAGGAGTTTGAGCGCCGGCAATTGATCAGCCAGCACGAATTGCGGGAGCTGACATCGAAGGCGCAGATCCGCGCCCTGCAGGCGCAAATCCGGCCGCACTTCCTGTTCAACACGCTGAATGTACTCTCCAATTTGATTCACTCCGACCCGCGGAAAGCAGAGGATCTGACGGAAGAGCTGGCCATGGTATTTCGTTACACGCTGGATGCCTCGCGGACCGAATGGGTTCCATTGGAAGACGAATTTCGTTTTGTAACGTCGTACTTGCGGATCGAGAAAGCGCGCTTTGAAGGACGGCTCGGCTACAGCATCGACCTGGAACCGCAGGCGAGAGGCGCCCGAATCCCTCCGATGATCCTGCAGCCCGTGGTGGAGAATGCCGTGCGGCATGGGATTGCTTCCAGGATCGAGGGGGGCACGGTGCATCTGAGCGCGAAGTCGTCTGGCGGACGCCTGGTGCTTGTCGTCGAAGACACCGGCTCGGGTCTGAAGGCGGAGGGCGCTTCCGGCGGGCATGGCATTGGGCTGGCAAATGTCAGCGACCGCTTGAAGCAGATCTATCGAAATCAGGCCATGCTGCAGTTCTCTGCAATCGATCCGATCGGAACTCGCGTCACGTTGACATTGCCGGAGTTTTCGCCGGAGTTTGCGGAGGTTCGAGCATGAAACGAAGCGCAATCATCGTCGACGACGAACCCCAGGCCCTGCAGAAACTACATCGTCTGCTGGGTGAACACGAAGATCAGATTGAGATCGTCGGTGAAGCATCGGATGGAGTGGCTGCGGTCGAGGCCATCGAGCGTTTTTCACCGGATGTTGTGTTTCTCGATATCGATATGCCCGGGTTGGGCGGCTTCGGCGTTTTGGATTCCATTCCAAAGGACAAACGGCCCGCGATCGTGTTCACCACGGCATTCGAACAGTACGCGATCCGGGGATTTGAAGTGCATGCGGCCGACTACCTGCTGAAGCCGATCAATCGCGAGCGGTTGTCCGAATGTATCGCACGCCTCGATGGGACTCCGCCACAGGCTCAGCGGGCGCAACTCGATGAAGTGCGGCGGCAGCGCAGGCTGGAGAGGGTTCTTGTTCGTCGAGCTTCCAAGCTGGTCGTGATCCGCGTGGAGGACGTCGCTGTCTTCGAATCCGAAGACAAGCTGGTCTATGTGCGAACTGCGGAGGGTCGTTTCGTCCTGAACATGTCGATGAAGGAGATTGAGGAACGGGTGGACCGTGACCTGTTCTGCCGCGTCCACAAACAAGCGATCGTTCGACTCTCGCTCGTTCGCGAAATCCATGCCCTCCCCAGTGGTCAGTACGCGGCGATATTGAGCGATGGGTATGAAGTCCTGGTTGGCAGAAACTACGCCCACGAGTTCCGCGCGCGGTTTGGGTGAGGCGGAACTTCCCCCCCTTTTGAAGCATACTCTGGCACGAAATCGGAAATTGGACGAATCCTGCATCTCAAATCCGAAACCCGAGATATCGGATTGGACCGACTGGCGACGTACGAGTCTGTCCAATGTGATACTTCGGCTTTCGGGTTTGAGATGCAGGATTCGTCCAATTTCCGATTTCGTGCCAGAATATGTTGATCCGCGTTTGGTCTGTCCGATTCTGTCGTTCGTCTCCATTTTTTGCGCCTCATCCAAAATCGAATTGCCCCCAATCGAGCCGCCGATAGACTGCGCCCGCGGTAACAATCAAATAACCGCGCGCTAAAAAAATCGAAACACTAAAGGCAGGGGGAAATGAGAAAAATCTGCATCGTAATCGTGCCACTCGTGATGCTGTTTTTTGCGGCTGCGGGTTTTGCGCAAGAGGGAATCAATGCCAGTCTGGGTGGAACCGTCTCGGATCCCTCAGGCGCTTTGATCCCCGGCGTTGGGGTCACAGCGCGGAACGTCGCGACGGGAGTCGTTTCGTCGGGAATCACCAACGAGAGCGGAACCTACCGGTTCCCAAGTCTTCAGCCGGGAACGTACGAGGTTTCAGCCGCGTTACCGGGTTTCCAGAGACTAAGCTTCAGATTGAGTCTCGGCACGGCTCAGGACATTCGGCAAAACTTTACGTTGCAGGTAGGCGCTGTTTCGTCGACGGTGGAAGTCACAGCGGCGGCCGATACATTGCTGACGGCGGATTCGGCTTCGGTCAGCACGGTTCTTCAGGCCACGCAGGTTGTCGACCTGCCGCTGGTTGGCCGCAATGTGATCGATCTTGTTACCGCCACAATGCCTGGAGTGATCGGAAATGGCACGGCGAGCACCGCCTTTGCCGGAATAACGGCGAACGCCGGAGCCAATATCGGCATCTCCCTGGACGGCGTGACCATGAATACCGGAAGGTATACGCAGGGTCTGACGACGTCGTACTTCATCAATCCCGACCTGGTTGACGAACTGCGCGTTGTCGTTGCACCCGTCGACGTCGAAGGGCGCGGCGCGGCTCAAATCCAGATGCGCGCAAGAAGCGGAACGAATCAGTTTCGCGGTAGTGCGACATGGAACGTTCGCAATTCGGCGCTCAATGCCAACACATGGGATAACAACCGCCAGGGTGTGAGCCCGACCTGGGTGAACCGTCATCAATCGACGGTGGGCTTCGGCGGCCCCATCATCAAGAACAAGACATTCTTTTTCGCTCTCTACGATCGGCAGGATCAGGTTCAGAAACAACCTATCGATTCGGTTGTGCTGACACCGCTCGCGCGGCAAGGCATCTTCCGCTACTTTCCGCGAATCAATAACGGAAATGCCGATGTGGTCGCAAGCGGCACCGGCAACACAGTCGTGGCCAAGGTTGTCGATAAAGCCGGCAACCCGCTGGATCCGACGGCGATTGCCGCGGACATCTTTGCCCGGACGAATCAAGTCGTTAACGTGGGTCCATTGACATCCTTCAACGTTTTCGGTGACTCGCTGAATCCGGGTGACCCTGCACGAACTCGCCCTGATCCGACAGGTCTCATCCAGGCCATCATCGACAAGATGCCGCTTCCGAATGCTTACGATGGCGCGGCGAACGTCGGAGGAAATTCTGTCGACGGACTGAATACGGGACTCATCCGTTTCGTGCGACGCACCGTCGGCGGTTCGGCAGGCGGAAACGGAGGCACGCTCGAAGCGTACAACCGGAACCAGATCAATCTCAAAGTGGACCACCACTTCAATGACAGACACCGATTGAGTGGAACGTACGTTCGTGAGAGCCACTACACCGACAACAACGACTTATCGCCATGGCCGACTGGATACAGCGGCGAGATTCGCGAAGAACCCCGGGTCTGGACGTTGAATTTCACGTCCACGCTCACACCGAACCTTCTTAACGAGTTCCGGTACAGCTACCGTCTCAACGACCTGCACTGGAACCCTGCCATCGAGACGGACGCCGTCAAGGACGACGCGCGGAACTTCATGCCGGTGATCAATGGATATCCCGTTTATGTGCGCCCGGTCATGTTTGCCAACCATGTACTGGGATCGCATGGAGACCTCGGCCAGAAAAGTCCGTTGACCTCATTTGCGGACACGGTGAGCTGGACGCATGGAGCCCATGCGTTCAAAGGGGGCATCGAGTTTCGATACGCCCACAGCGCGGGGTTTCAGCCGGCGCCTGTCACAGCGCCGAACCTCGGCCTGATCCCTGTAGCCGTTGGCGGCGCCGGCAACGTGGCCGTCACCGGTATCTCTTCGGTTCCCAATTTGCTGACCAACAACGTCACGCTTGCGCAGAACATGCTGTTGTTTTTGGCTGGATCGATGGGGACGCTGAACCAGCGATTCGAAACCTGGGAACCGACCGACACGCAGTTTCTGGACTACAAGGGTTCCTACAATCATCCCGGCCAACCTGCGGGAACGAGAGGAAAGATCCGCCAGGCGCATCAGGACGAAATCAGCTGGTTCTTCAAAGATGATTGGAAACTGCGGCCCAGCTTCACGCTGAACCTCGGGCTTCGATGGGATTTGTTCCGAGTGCCGTTCTTCCTGAGTGGCACGGACCAGAACTGGACGCGAGGTCCTGTCGGCGGCAATGCCGGTTACTTCGGCATTTCGGGACGCACGTTCAGTGAAGGGTTCCATACCGCGGGAACGGGACAGGGAGACTTGACCCAGATCGCTCTGATCGGCCCGGGTTCGAAGTATCCGGACCAGGGAATCTGGCCAAGCGACACCAACAACTTCGCACCTGCAATTGGGTTTGCCTGGTCGCCGAGCTTTCTGGGCAAAGACCTGACGACAGTTCGCGGTGGTTATCAAATTTCGTATCTGCTACCGGGCAATAGCCTGTCGTGGGTCGATCTGGACATGAGGTCGTTGCCCGGCTCGGAGTTCGCCGCCTCCGATACGGGAGGATCGACGTACAGGGACCTGACCAGCGTGAGCTTTCCATTGGCGGCTCCGTCCAGCATCCCCGACATCGTGATCCCGCCTCTCACGGATCGTACGACGACTCAGAATTTCTATGCGCCCGACTACACAACTCCGTATGTGCAGACCTTTACGCTTGGCGTCACACGTTCGATGCCGGGAAACATGATCCTGGATGTGAAATACGTCGGCACTCGCGGCGTGAAGCTCCATTCCTCCATCAATTACAATGAACCCGATTTCCGGTTCAACGGTTTGATGCAGGCGCTGAACACCACGCGCGCCGGCGGAGACGCTTCGATATTTGACCAGATGTTCAAGGGGTTGAATTTTGGTACGGGCATCGGTACGGTGGGGACCACCCTTGTGAACGGCGTTCCGCTCACCGGCTCCGAAGCTCTGCGCCGGTCTACGCAGTTCCGAGGGGACATCGCCAATGGTAACTTCCGCGCCGTTGCAAACACGCTGAACACCGCGAATATCGGCGTCACGGTTCCCGCAGGTACAACGAGCGCTGGTGGGACGCTGCGGTCCAGCGGGTTATTCCCCGAAAACTTCATCACCGCCAATCCGCAGTTCGGGCCGATGGAGATGCGGACCAACTCCGATACTTCCACCTACCACTCCCTGGAAACCCAGGTGACGATGCGGCCAAAAAACGGAATCACCTATCAAGCCACATGGACGTGGAGTCGCGCGACGGGAGTCGCCGCGCCGACGGGGGATGGTGGCGGCACAGTCGAAGTCTATCGGGACTTTACGAACCTGTTCGCGGACTACACGCTTGGGACGTTCCACCGGACGCACAACTTCCGCGGCTACGCCACGTTCGAACTGCCGTTTGGCCCGGGCAAGTTTCTCGGAGGCAATAGCGGCGGTGTTCTTGCGAGAGCCATCGAAGGATGGCAGCTCGGCACGATCTTTGACTTCGCTACGGGCTCGCCGCTAAACGTTTCCGCCACAACCACCATCAACCGATCGGGAACGCCGGATATCGTCGGCGCCTTCCCGCGGAAGGGCCAGGTCAACTGGGGTGATCCCTTCGGAAACTATTTTGCAGACACGTTCTTCCGGGTGCAGGACCCGGCCTGCAAGCAGGTTGCGTCGAATCTGACTTCGTTCTGCAGCAATACCGCCATTGCGACGGATGCCGCCGGCACGAACATCATTCTTCAAAACGCGGCCCCGGGAGGGTTGGGTACGTTGGGCTTAAACCCAATCTACGGGCCTGGCAGTTGGAACTTCGATGCGAATCTGCAAAAGCGGTTCCGGCTGGATGAAGCGAGGAGCCTGGCATTCCGAATCGACGCTCGGAACGTCTTCAATCACCCGACGCCGGGAAATCCCAACCTGAACATCAACGCTGGAACGTTCGGTCAGATCCAGACCAAGAACGGAAACCGAACGCTGGCTGCCCAGATTCGGCTGGACTTCTAGCCGCGGATTACGCGGATGAAGATGGATTGCGCGGATAAAATCCGTGTAATCCGTTTTCATCCGCGGAATCCGCGGGTCTCTTCCCCAATAGTTCCCTCTGTTTATGTGTGTTAGCCAGTGCGGGCGCGCACCGATACTTCCGGCAGTCTTTGTGCAACGCGGAATGAAGGCAGATGAACTGTTGAAGCTATTCCGGAACTGCGTCCTTTAATATAAGACGCAGTCCGGATCTTACCTGGCGTGAATTAGCAGTTTCAACCCGCTCTCGAAGAGCACCTCGATCTTCGCCCCATCTTTCACTGCGGTCGTAACGCCGCGGCCGAGAGTGCGATGATCAAGGATATCGCCTGCCTCGTATTTGCTTGTTGGGGCATAGGTCTTGGCGACAGCAGCGCCGCTAGCCTTCAACGCCGATTGATATTTGTTGGCTGGCGATTTCGGCGCACGCGGAGTGGAAGGCGTTTTCGGCGCCTGAGCCTTGTATGCGTGCTGCGACTTGCAGGTGTTGCATAACACGCGAGTCGCCTTCTCGCCGACCATCGCTTCGATTGTGTGCGCAAGCACCATCTTGCACTTGCCGCACCAGGAATCAATGTTGCTACCGAGCTTTTTATTTGTGAGTTCTGTTTCCAATTTGTAAGACCTTTAGGCGGGAGAAAGTGAGCCCCGACATCAGTCTTACATTGTACGTTGCTTCGCCGGAAATGGCACGGCGTATTTCCGGGGACGCTATCAGAATCGGGTATTAAACCGCCGCCGGAGTGCCAAAGCCGCCAATCCTGTAGCCAGGAGGACGACGGTCGAAGGTTCGGGAACCGCCTGCGGCTCCGAGTAGATAAAATCATCCATCACAACAAGATCTGAGGAGGTCCCCTCAAACGTGTTCGCGCTGAGGACGGCGTTTCCTGTCGTGATTCGAACGCGTCCCACCGCTTCACCGGCGTTGAAGACTACTCCAAGGAAGGACAGCGTTTGATTGCCCGTAAAGTTGGGTGCGAAAAACGTTCCGATGGAACCGCCGCCGATGTCAAAAAACTGAATGCTGGTCGTATTTGCCAGATCCACATCGCTGAAGACCGAGCCGAAGGCACTGACCGTCGCGGGCGTCGCACCATTCGTCCCCGGAATGAAGAAGGTGACGTCTGTAACGTTGCTGCCGATCGGTGTAAACACCCTGGCGGCACTGAAAGGTTGAAACAGAAGAGCGTAAGTGGGGTTCAAGAATACCGTATCCAACCCGCCGGCAGCCGCCGGTGCCTGGACGAAGTCGGTGCCTGGGGTCGCGACGAGCGCACCACGGTTGTTGAGGAACGTGGTGAGCGGTGTGGGGTTTGTAGTGTTCGCCGTGCCGCCTCCATCCCAGTTGATCTCCCGTCGTCCGCCTGTTGTGCCCGGACCATTAGCGTTATTGGGATTCCCCACTGCGGCTCGGAAGTTATCCACGATGGTCTGTATGGATGCAGGATTCGCGCCACTTGCAGAGAAAATTACGGCATCCGCAAGCGCGGTTCCCTGGAAAGTCACAACAGCAGCGAGTGCAGCAATCAAAGCGAATCGAGTGCGCATCAGATTCGGCATGAGAGTGACTCCTTTGTCTCTGATTGCAAGAATTGCGAGCAGGATACGTGCCAACGCGAAACTGCAAGCGAATGCCACGCTTGCGAAAAATGCTTCTCAGCCCTGATGTAAAACTTGTTTACAGAAGACGTGCCCGGATCCTTTCCGCAGCGGACTTTCCCCTTTTTCAATCAACGCGGAAAGATCCAGCCACGAAACTTGTAAGAAAAACCGGCGTTAGAACCGGATGTTCGGCAGCGGACCGCAGTCCCTTGCGCCTCCGCCGACAAAGCTGTCATAAAACGTCCGTTGCGAAAAGAAGGCAGGGATGTTCGCTACTATCTCGACGTCAACGACAGTAACGGAGTAAGGAACCGCGTCTCGACTGGCAATGAGCGCTTCCCAGGGCGCGCGGTTCGTGAACTTCTGTTCGTAGATGCAGAAGCGTCCGGTCTCACTTCCCTGGAGAACGAAATCGGGAACCATGTCGACGGTGAAGGTGTATGTCACGCCGGCCTGATATGTGGCAGCGGCTTGATAGACGATTACATCCCGCAGAGTCTGTACGCCCAGCATCTGCGGTACGGGCGTGATCGTCCCTGCGAGTGGTTTCATGGCCACAACTCCGCGCCACGCCGTAGGTTGATAGATGGGGAAAACGTGCGGCACCGCCGTGATTGTCTTCCGCGAGGGAAATTGAATCGAGTAATGCAGACGCATCCCGATGGGGGAACCGGATACGGAGTTCAGCGGTTCATAGACGATTCGTGAGACCACCGCCCGCGCGAGTTTTATCACGCCATCCGGCTGTTCAGTTGCTGCCTGCGCGGCGCGAGCTCGCAGTTGCTGGCGGTAGGCGTCCACCATGCCCTGTATTCGGACCGTCTGATCCGCCGGGATCCCAGGTGGCAGAATCGGCTGATCGGGGGGCCCGTTTGATGCAGGCTGGAAGAGAGTGCCGAGCACCGATCGAAACGCGGCGCCGCCCCCATTTGTTCCGGTGACCGCAACGCGAAAAGGCTGGTTAGGCACCGTCACTAGTCCATAGAACTCTCCGTCGGTGGCCCCATCGGACGCCTTCCACATCGTAAGAGTTCGCAGAGTGCCACCTGTGGCGCTCAGCAGTTCAAATCGAATGTTCGCGGCGGATTCTATTCCGAAAACGTCGGCTTCGACAAAGTACTCACGGCCCATA
>Ga0111538_10001475_pt1 | contig 32931 bp, 29 predicted proteins | sample SoiMethybrSBSTD1_FD_79669 | JGI IMG/M metagenome (GOLD analysis project Ga0111538, IMG submission 79669) | Bulk soil microbial communities from a Populus tree surrounding site in Tennessee, USA - Soil MetaG P. TD hybrid SBSTD1 (version 2)... | ecosystem: Environmental > Terrestrial > Soil >...
CCGTCCGACCCTGCTCGCCCTCCTCGTCGCGATCGCCGCACCGGCAACGCTGTTGGCCCAAGGTGGTCGGGGTGGTGAGCCGCCCAAGAACCTCCAGGTCCTGCCCAAGGACATGCCGCGCAACCAGGTGACGGCGCTCATGCGCACGTTCGCCCAGGCGCTTGGCGTTCGTTGCGAGCACTGCCACGCGGAAGATCCGGCGGCGGCAGCGGCCGCTGCGGCGGCAGCCGCGAATCCGGCCAGCGCGCCGGCGGCCGGACGGGGTGGCGGTCGCGGCGGTGGCCCGCAGCTCGACTACTCGCTCGACGACAAGGAGAACAAGAAGGTCGCGCGCGAGATGATCAAGATGGTGATGGACATCAACAACAAGTACCTGCCGACGACCGGTCGCACGTTCACCGACCTGACTCGCGTTTCTTGCGAGACCTGCCATCATGGACTCGCCAAGCCGCGCACCCTGCGCGCCGCGCTGACGGAAGCGGTGCAGGCCAGCGGTCCGGATTCCGCGATCGCGCTCTATCGCGCCCTGAGGCTCCGCTATTTTGGCTCGGCGGCGTACGACTTCAGCGAAGTGTCACTCAACGAGACGGGCAACCAGCTCGGAATGCAGCCCGATACCCGCAAGGCGGCGCTCGCATTGCTGCGCCTGAACCTCGAGTTCTTCCCGCAGTCGGTCCCGACGCTGACAAACCTGGCGAACGTTTCGGTCGCGATGGGAGACACAGCGGGCGCGGTGGCCGCGATCAACCAGGCGTTGCAGGTGCAGCCGGACAACAATCAGCTCAAGAACCTGCTGCAGCGGATAAAGCCGGGCGGTCACTAGTCGGGACGGGCTCGAGCCGCGGGAATCGGGAGTCGACACTTGATCAACCGACGCGAGTTTCTTGAACGCACCGGCGCCGCCCTGGCGTTCGGTGCGTTCGGCGTTCGGTCGCCAGGTGTCCCCGCGCCCCCCGCCCCTCGCCCCGAGTCCCTCAGTCGCATCGGCGTCGAGCTCTACACCGTCCGCCATCTGATGGACGAAAGCGTCGAGCGCACGCTCGCGCAGGTGGCACGCATCGGGTACAAGGAAGTGGAGTTCGCCGGCTACTTCCGGAAAACACCGCTCGAAATCCGCGCGATCCTCGATGCGAATGGACTCACGTCTCCCTCGGCCCATTCGGCGGACCTGCCGAGCATTCGTAACGGTTTCGCCCGGGTGCTCGAAGCGGCGACCATCATCGGCCACACCACGGTGATTTGCGCGTCCCTTCCGTCCGCGGAGGAGACCGTCGATGGCTACAAGCGCGCCGCCAGGGAGTTCAACCAGGCTGGCGAGGCCGCGGCACAAGCCGGCCTCGCGTTCGGCTTTCACAACCACGAGGAAGAGTTCAAGCCGTTAGGCAGCACCAACGGCTACGACGTCCTCCTCGCCGAGTGCGATCCAAAGCTGGTGAAGATGCAGTTGGACCTGTTCTGGACCGTGAAGGGCGGGAAGGATCCGCTGGCGTATTTCGCGAAATATCCGGGGCGTTTCACCAGCGTTCACGTGAAGGACATGGCCGCCGATGGCGCGATGGTGGACGTGGGCGCGGGCCGGCTGCCGTTCGCGAAGTACTTCGCGCAGTCGAAAGAGGCCGGGATCCGGCACTATTTCGTCGAGCACGACCAGCCTCCGGATCCCATGGCGAGCATCGCAGCGAGTTACAAGTACCTGAGCGGCCTGACGTTCTAGGGTTTCATCCAGCACAACCGCCCCTGCCTCGTGCAATTTCGCAACTGTCCGTCAGCGTTAGGCGCACTCGGGTCGGCGTTCGCCGCCGCCCTCGCCGCGTGTAGTGCGCACGCGCCGGGTGCGAGCGCCGACCGAGCTGCCTCGACGTGGTACGCCGGCAGTGCCACCTGCGCGGGCCAGCCATCCTTTCGCATCCGGGAGTATCGCGCGGGCCTCTTCGTCCTGCGCCAGCCGGCCTGCACGAACTTCGAGAAGCCCTTTCTTTACCTCCTCGTCGGGCAGTCGCGAGCACTGCTCCTCGACACGGGAGCTGGCGGTATCGACGTGGCCACGCCGGTTGATAGTCTCCTTGGCGCCTGGCGCGCCTCGCATGGCGGTGCCCCACGTGAGCTGGTGGTGGCGCACAGCCACGGCCACAGCGACCACGTCGCGGGTGACGACCAGTTCCGCGGCCGCCCGGGCGTGACGCTGGTGGAGCGAGACACGGCAGCAGTGCGCGCGTTTTTCCGCTTCAGCGCGTGGCCGACCGACGTCGCGTCGCTGGACCTCGGCGGCCGCGTGATCGACGTGCTCGCGATTCCGGGGCACCAGCCGGCGAGCCTCGCCTTCTACGACGGCGCGACCGGAATTCTGCTCACCGGCGACACGTTCTACCCGGGGCGGCTGTACGTGCGCGACACCGTGGCCTTCGCCGCCAGTACGGCGCGGCTAGTGGCGTTCACCGCTGCGCGTCCGGTGTCCGCCATCCTCGGGACGCATATCGAGCAGACGCGCACGCCGTTCACCGACTACCCTGAGGGGACGCAGGACCAGCCGCAGGAGGACCGGCTCGAGCTGTCTCGGGCTGAGCTGGTGAGCCTGGACTCAGTAGTGCGCACGATGCGCGGGCGCTTCACGCGTGTGCGCCTGCCGAGGTTCACGATCTGGCCGCTGTGACGAGGATAAACTCGTTTCGGCAAGTCACTCGCTGTTCAGGGCCACAGCCAGCCGAACGTGGCACCCGTCACGAGCGCGTACAGGAGTCCGTCCACCGAGTACGTGAGCGTGCGTCGCGTGCTCTTGCCCCACCAGATCCAGTCCTGCCAGAGCGCGACTGCGTAGCAGCAGAACGCGACGGTGCCGCTGACACGGAACACTTCGAGGAACGGCGCGCCGGGCCCGCGGGTGCGTCCGGTGAGGTAGGCGGCGAACACCGCGATGAATAGCGAATACACGAACCACTGACCCATCATCTTGCCGAACGGGAGGTCGCCGTTCGCGCGGATTGTCATCACCCCCACCGGGCCTGCCTTCATCTTTGCGACGAATTCCGGGGCCTCCATATCCTTCGTCGTTTTGCCATACGGGAAACGGTACTCTCCCGGCTGCACGTTCTGGCCGCGCAACGATTCCATCACCTTCTCCTCGCCTGGAACGGCCGACATGTCGTCCTGGTGCCAGCCTGGGATCATGTGAATGATCGCGAGCGTGATGAACACGAACACCGCCGACACGAGGATCGGCATCCACAACGCGGAAAGCCCAACCATGTCTACCTCGAGGAATTGGCGCCCAAACGATGGAGTGACTGCTCCTGCAGGTAAAGCCGAATGGCGTTAAACAGGCGAACAACGGTACGCTACCCCATTGTGTCTGATCGTCAGTTCTGCGGAGGACATACATGCGCGTCGACGGCTGGCTACAGGACCTGAAGGTCGCCGGGCGCAGTCTCGCCAGACAGAAAGCGTGGACCGCGGTGGCGATCGTCACGCTCGCCCTCGGCAGCGGCGCCAACACGGCCCTCTTCACGATCATCAACGCGGCCCTCCTCCGTCCGCTCCCCTATCCCGACTCCGACCGGATCGTCTCGATCTCGGAGATGGACAAGGGAGTCGATCACGGCACCGTCCCCGTACCGACGTTCACTGAGTGGGGCCGGGCGTCACGATCGATCAGCGCGCTCGCCGCCTATACCTACACGAGCGCGATTCTCGGCTCGATCGACGCGCCGGAAGTCATCGACGGCGCGCGAGTCTCGGCAAGCTATTTCCGGGTGCTCGGCCTCAATCCGATCCGTGGCCGAGTGTTCAGAGCAGAGGAGGACCGTCCCGGTAGTCCCGAAGTCGTCGTGCTGAGCGACCAGCTCTGGCGCCGGAGCTTTGCCGCCGATAGCGCGATCGTCGGAAAGACGATCGTTCTGGACGGGACGTCGTTGGTGGTGATCGGAGTCATGCCTCCGTCGTTCACCACCGCGCGCCGCGCGCAATTCTGGACACCCCTCAGGCTGGCAACGTTAGGCAGCCCGGGTGTAATTCGCTACTACACGATCATCGCTCGCCTCTATCCGGGAAGAACGATCGCCGCGGCGCGAGATGAGCTTGCCGCAATCAATCGGCGCCTCGACGTCGAGAAGCCTGCGAGCGCACGCGGGTGGACGCCCGTCGTCATGACGCTGCAGGAGCGACGCTTTGGCGATAACCGTTCCGCCCTGCTCCTTCTGTTCGGGGCCGTCGGCGTCCTGCTGCTCATCGCATGCGCGAACGTGTCCAGCCTCCTCCTCGCGCGGGCAGCTCGCCGACAGCGCGAGTTCGCGGTGCGGATCGCCGTCGGCGCGACACGAGGGCGACTCGTCCGGTATCTCGTGTGCGAGAGTCTTGTGCTGTCACTCGGTGGCGGGCTGCTCGGCATCGGTATCGCTGTGGCGGCCGTCCACTATTTCGTCAGCATCGGTCCAGCGTGGGTCGCGAACGTCGAGAACATCCGCGTCGACGGAGCGGTGCTCCTCTTCACTTTCACGGTGTCCGTCCTGACCGGATTGGTCTTCGGCCTCGTGCCCGCGAGCGACGCCGGACGGGCGGATCTTGCGCCGGCACTCGCTCGCGGGAACGCGCGGGCGACACATACCGCGCGACAGAATCAACTGCGTCGCGCGCTGGTCATCGCCGAGCTGGCGACGGCGCTCATGTTGCTGACCGGAGCCGGATTGCTCACAAACAGCTTCGCTCGTGCGATCGCCGTGGATCCGGGATTCCGGCCGGAGCGTTTGCACGCGGCGATGCTCGACTTGCCACGCTCGCGATACAGTGGCGAACGCGCTGATGCGTTTTACAGCGAGATGCTCGCGCGCGTGCGAGCCTTGCCCGGCGTGCAATCGGCGGCGCTCGCGGGTGGGCCGCCACCGACGAGCCGCGGGATGACCTTTACGATAACCGAGAATGGAAACGAATCGCCGACGATCAACGTCACCGCGGTGGGCGACGGATACGTCGAGACCATAGGCGCTACCCTCGCCGCCGGGCGCTCATTCACCACCGCGGACGGACCCAATGCGCCGCCGGTGGCGATGATCAACGAGACGATGGCGCGCGTCATGCTTCCGGGCCGGAATCCGCTCGAACAGCGCATCAAGGTGGGCGGCACTGACGTGACAATCGTCGGGGTCATGAGAGATATGACGCAGCTCGGTGACGAGTCCGGCCCGGCTCCATTCGTCTTCCTTCCGCTGAGTCAGGACGGAGGACGGAGAAGCGCGACGATTCTCGTTCGCTCAGCCGGCGACCCGACGCTCCTCGAGAGTCCGATTCGACAAATCGTCACGTCGCTGGACCCGGCGCAACCAGCGCCGACGTTCACGACGATGGAGGACGCGCTGTCGGAGGCCGTCGCGCCGCTTCACTTCACCTTTGTTCTCCTCGGCATTTTCGCATCGGTGGCCGCGATCCTGGCAGCCGTCGGACTCTACGGCCTGATGGCGTATTTCGTCGACGATCGCACTCGCGAGATCGGCATCCGTGTCGCGCTCGGCGCCGACCGATCGCAGGTTGTCCGTATCGTCGTTGTCAACGGGATGAGCCTGACGCTGATCGGACTGGCGGTCGGATTTGTGGTGTCGCTTGCCGCGGTCAGGCTACTGCGCACGATGCTCTATGGGGTGAGCATGTATGACTCGTCGACGTTTGCCGCGGGCGCTGCGGTGCTCTCTCTCGCAGCGCTGCTTGCTTGCTACCTGCCTGCGCGACGGGCCACGCGACTCGATCCGATGGTCGCGCTGCGCGAAGAGTGACGCTTCACCACCCTGAGCGCTTGCCGTGGACGCGATCGCCTTCGTTTGCCAAGGGGCGAGCGTCGACCGTCTCGCGCGGCCGCGCATAAAGCGGCGCGTCCAGCACCTGCCCAGACGACAGCAGCGCCGCGGGTGCCGCCGCATCCAGCGACGCGGTCTCGACGGGCTCGCCCGAGAGTTTCTCCGCAGTCGCAGGAGCATGCTCGTCGTGAATCAGTCCTTCGTCGTCAGGCGATTTCAACAGCGCTTCGCTGAGCAGCATGACGCCGATGCTTCCAGCGGTGAGCACCGCCATGGTCCTGGCGAGAAAACCAATGCCTGGGTGCTCGACCGCGCCCGGAATGTTCTGCACGAACTTCGCGAAGCCAATCGATTGAACGAGAGCGAGCCCGCCGGTTACCCAACGCGTGAGGCGCGTGCGCCTGGCGATTCCGGACTCGGTTTCCCACCAGGATTTGAGCTTCGGCGACGTGACCCGCGCGAGTCGCATGATGATGCGCGCCGACAGGTACGGCATGATGCCGATCGCGAGCAGGCCGCCGCGGGTCAGCGCCCCGCCCACGACCCAATCGTACAGGCGGAGCAGCGGCGAGCTTCCCCCAGCCTGCAGGAAATCGTGGATGGCCTGCCCGTTGAGCCCGGGTGCGACAATCCGGCCGCCGATCTCGCAGACGGCCAGCACGGCGGCGGCGAGTGCGACTTTCCTCAACGGTTCAGGGAGGAACCGGCGTGGGGGAAGAGGAGGATCCGCCATGCCAAAACCTACGTGAATACCCGTTCCGGGTGTCAGCCCGCCAAGTGTCGCCCACTACTCTGGCTGTAGTGCTACTGGAGTAGCACATTGGAGGAAGAGTTCAGCCCTCATAGAGAGTGAATCATGAACGCCGATCATTCCGTCGTGGCACGGTTGGAGCAGCTCGAGCGCTCTGTTCGCCGATTGCGAATGGTTGCGTCGCTGGCCGGAATCGCACTACTCACGACGTGGGTTCTGGCAGCCCGCTCGCCCCAGGCGCGTCCAGACGTGCTGCGCGCTCGGGGGCTCATTCTTGAAGATGCCGAGGGTCGCGAGCGCATCGTGCTTGGCGCACCGATGCCGGACGGCCGACAATACTTCGGAATGAAAATCCTGAGCGCTGAAGGCGCGGAGCAATTCGGCCTCGGGCTCAAGCCTGACGGAAGCGTCGGCATGGGCTTTGACACGAAGCCGGGTGTGGGTGACCCGCGGAATCGAGAGCGCCTGAACATGGGAGTGACAGCCACGGGGCAGGGATGGATCCGATTCCTGGACAACCAGACCCGCGCCCGAATGCGGATCGCCCTGGATTCTGCCGATGTGCCGGCCGTGCAGTTTCTCGACTGGCCCGACGCGCAGCGGATACTGGTTCGCCAGGTGGGCTTCCCGCGAGACACGCTGCTGGAGTGGAAACGCTGACTGCCTGGCGAGTCGGCTCGCATGGCAGGTCTGTGGCAATCCTGAAAACATGTCCACCACGAAGATCACGAAGCACACGAAGTTGAAATCGCCCTCGGGTTCTTCGTGTACTTCGTGGTCCAATGTCTTTCACATGGCCAGGCACACCTGTTTGCCGTTAGGCGTGGCTACTGCGCCCGCAGGGCGGGCATCGGGACCGGAGCATTCATGGCCGTCGCTCCCGTGCCGACGCCGTTCTCGCACGAGTTAGGCGGCACCGTGCCGATGCCTCGCGACGATGGGCGCTCGGCGGCCCAGAACATGTAGCCGAGCATGCCCGCGGTGTATCCCGCGCCCTTCGGGAGGACACCTTCCACATAACTCCGCGTCGCGGACTGCAGCGACTTGCTGTAGTTGACGCACTCGGGAATGGCCTTGCCGCCGTCCGCGATGTAGAGACCCCCGGTGAATTTCGCGGGAGCGAGCGGCAGGATCGGCGGCGAGTACTGCGGCTTCCCATCGACATGTTCCTGCCAGTACTCCATGGCGGTGCCGGCAGACGGCTGCCTCGCCGGGACCATCGCATTGGCGTAATCGAGTACCGGCACGTTGGCGCGGAGCCAGTCGCGCGTCGCCTTCCGCGTCAGGTCGATCAGCCAACGATCGCCGGCGGCCAGGTCAATCGTCAGGCGCGCGGCATGGTTCGCGCCCGTCGGGTCATATGCATGCACCGATCGATAGGCATTGATGAACGCCTGCACGCCTGTCGTATCCGGCCTGCGTGTCTCTTCATAATCGATCTCGAATCCCACGCCCAGCTGGCCGGCAACCGCCGCCGCGTTGAGACCGAGCTGTGTCGCGTTCTCGGCGAGCGCCTGGTTCCAGGCGGACACGTACGTGATTCCGCCAATCGAGAGCATCACCCTGATGCCCCGCGACTTGAAGTAGTTCACGATCTCCGGTGTCATCCCGCGCGGGATCCCGTTCAGCGTCTGGGCGTCGGTGGTCTTCTTGAGCAAGCGGTACGGATGTACGAAACTCAGCACGACCAGGTTGACCGACGGCCGGCCGTCACCGCGATCCACCAGCCAGTGGTTCATGTTGTCGAATTCCGTCGGTTGCCGTTCCGATCCCCAGGTGCAGAAATCGCTTCCGCAGTGCCAGGCACCGTAGATCTGGACCGGGTTGGGAGTCGGGTCGACCGCGATGGAGTACGACGGTGACTTGGGGTCCGGTTGGACGAAGTCGGTACAACTGGCGAGGATTACCGCGAGCAGAAGGAACGCGATTGCACGCAGGCGCACAGGGAGATCCTTGCGGTGAGGTCGGATGAACTCGAGTAGGTTCGAGATCATGCACCAGCAACCATTCAACCGCTAGAAGGCCGGTTATTTGTCAGGTGAGCGGAGGACCGCATGTTAGGCGGATCTCATAGACATCCTACCTGGTCCATCCGAGGAGACTCGATGAGGCACTGGCGGTCTAAAGCGCTGGCGGCGATCGCGTTGCTCGGCCCTTCGATGTCACTTGCACAATCCGCGCCGCTGATGTCCGTGCTGATCAAGCCCGGTGTCATGAGCGAGGCGGTCGGTAAGGGAGATCTCGACGTGACGATGACGATCCCCGCAATGGACGTCGCCGCCGGAGCGCCCTTCCTGTCCATGGGGATGTTCGTGCCGGGACTCGCGCGGCCGCAGGTGCTGCAGTCCATCGAGGTACGCGATGCGTCGGGCCCCGTGCCCGTTCAACCGGGCAACGGGGCACCTGGGAGGTGGGTGGCGACGCGCGACGTGAAGGGCGATGTAGTGGTCAAGTACCGGCTCCTGGCCGAGAACATCCCGGCCATCGCGGGTGGTCCTCCGATCGGTGTCCGGATCGACGGCGACGGCGTTTCGGCGACGGGACAGGCGATGCTGATGGCGCCTAGCGTCACGGGTGACTTTCGCATCGCGCTCAAGTGGGACCTGTCGGCGATGGGCCCGGGCGCCGAAGCGGTATCGAGCTACGGCGATGGCGACATCGAGCTTCCGGCAGGTCCGGTCGGCCGGCTCGGTCGCGGCGTGTACATGGCGGGACACCTGAAACACGAACCTCTGACGACGACCGGCGCATTCTCTGCGGTGTGGGTCGGAGAGCCGAAGTTCGATCCGCGCCCGGCGATGCAGTGGACGGCGAAGCTCCATGCCGCGATGAGCCGGCACTTCAAGGACGAAACCGAACCGCCGTATCGCGTGTTCCTGCGGTACAACCCCATGAACGCGGGCGGTGGTGCCGCATTGACGAATTCCTTCATCGTCACGTACGGCACTGGTGTCACTGGCGAGAGCCTGAAATCGATCCTCGGCCACGAGATGACGCACACGTGGACCGCGAACGGCATCGGCAGTTGGTACAGCGAAGGGAACGCGGTCTTCTATCAGGCGTTGCTGCCGTGGCGCGCGGGGTTGATGACCGCCGATGAGTATCTCGCGGACTTGAACAAGACAGCGAGCCGCTACTACACCAACGCGCTCAAGGACACACCCGAAGACCAGGTGCAGCCGCGCTTCTGGGAGGACACGCGTATCCGGGTGCTGCCGTACGACCGTGGCGCGATGTACTTCGCGGTGTTGAACGGCAAGATCAAGCGCGCGTCAGGCGGCAAGCGTTCGCTCGACGACCTGATCCAGGCCATGATCGATCGCGTGCGAGCGAACCAGCCGGTGACCGAGGCGGTTTGGCTCGACATGTTGCGCGCTGAAATCGGTGAAGACGGCCCCACGATACACCGGTCGATGTTGTCAGGAGGATTGATGTTGCCCGAGTCGGACGATTTCGGGTCCTGCTTCCGCCGCATAACGAGACCGATCCGCCAGTTCGACCTCGGCTTCGACAACAAGTCGATTCTTGGGGCCGAGAAGATCATTCAGGGCCTCAAGCCAGGGTCGGAGGCGGAGAAAGCCGGACTGCGCAACGGTGACATAATCACGTATGCAGTGGCGCTGGACGCCGTGCAGGGCGACGTCACGCGGATGCTGAACCTGCAGGTGACCCGGGACGGCAGGACGTTTCCGCTCTCCTACCTGCCGCGCGGCGACGTTGTCGACGCATACCAGTGGCAGCGAAACCCAGCCACGCCATCGAGTGCGTGCAAGCTGTGAGGCGACCAGTGACTGAGAGCTCGACGAGACCGAGGCGCGCGGCGGCGCTCCTGCTGTTGTTAGGCATTGCGACGCCGGCGCTGGGTCAGCAGCCCGGCCGTCCATCCAACGAGCCGCAGGACTTCCTCAAGGAACCTCCGAAACCGGCGTCGATCAGGGGCGCATTCAGCCTCGTGACGATCGGCGACCTGCTCTACTCGCACCCGATGGTCGCCCACCCGGAGCCGGCGTTCCAGAAAGTCGTGGAGATCATCAAGGCCGGCGACGTCACGATCGGAAACCAGGAAGGCGTGTTCCTCGACCTCAAGGGCTTCACCGGCGAGGGCTACGGCAACGGACTGCTCTGGGGCGAGGGGTCGCTCGCGAAGGACATGAGGGCGCTCGGCGTGGACATGGTGTCCGTGGCGAACAATCACTCCACTGACTTCGGGCCCGAAGGACTGCTCGAGACGCGCCGGCTGCTCGACGAAGCGGGCATGGTGCACTCGGGCGGAGGCCGCACGCTCAAGGAAGCACGAGCGGCAGGGATCCTGGTAACCCCGAAAGGGCGCGTGGCCCTGGTCTCGACCGCGTCGACCTTCAAGCCTAACGCGAGCGCCAACGACGCCTTTGCCGATGTGCCCGCGCGTCCCGGCATCAGCACGCTGCGACTCAGGAAGACCAACCTGGTGAACCGCGAGCAGCTGGTTGCCCTTCGCAAGCTGGCGACCGATCGCGCCTCACCGCTCGAGCCGGCTCCGGCGCCCGATGCCACCGAGGTGGTGTTCGGCGGACAGACTTACCGGTTGTCGGACCGGCCGGGCCTGAGCTACGACATGGACCTCTACGACCACGCGGCGCTCCTCAAGTCCGTGCGCGAGGCCAAGGCCGCGTCTCACCTGACGGTGTTCACCATCCATGCGCACGAAAGCCCGACGGGCATGGATGACGACACGCCGGCACCGCCGGATTTCCTCATCAAGCTCTTTCACGACTGCGTGGACGCCGGCGCCGACGTGATCCTCGGCGGTGGTCCGCATTCCCTGCGCGGCATCGAGATCTACAAGGGCAAGCCCATTCTCTATGGAATGGGCGTGTTCTTCATCAAGGGCGAGATCAAGGTGCTCCAGGAAAGCGCGTTTCGCGTGTTTCCCGATTCCACGGGTCACGCGCCGCCACCGCGCCCCGCGGAACGTTCGGTGCGGGCAGGTGGAAACCCCGCGAGCTGGTACGATGGCGTGGTTGCGGTCACCGACTTCCAGGACGGCAAGGCGAAAACGGTGCGGCTGTACCCGCTGGACGTCGGCAACACGTACGAGCCCTCTCGACGCGGCAATCCGCATCTCGCCGATCCTGAAACGGCGCAACGCATCCTGACCAACCTGCAACGTGACTCGGCGCCGTTCGGGACAAGAATCAGTATCGAGGGTTCGATCGGCGTGATCCGTATTCCCTGATGAACAAGGAACCCGCCACCCCTGCGAAGGGTGACGGGTTCGCTCGTGGCTGCCCGGCAAGGACTCCGTTCGGTCAGCCTAACGGCGACTCCAGGCCATCGTGACCGACGCGGCCGTCACCGAAATCGGAGCGACCCAGGCCGGCTGATTCAGGCTTTGAACCGTGACGCTCACCGGGCTGTTGCTGAATGCTCCCGTCAGCGGGGGGACCGCGGCCGCCCAGGCGGCTTTCGCATCGCAGGTCACGCTGACGTCCGCAGTGCCCACGATCTCCGTCGGAATCCTTCTCGCTCTGTTTTTCTGTTTGACAGTCACTCGCAACGTCAACGGAGTGCTTATCGCGCACGTGTGCGTTCCGCTGACCACGGCGACACCTGTGGATTGATTAACCGTGCCACTCGGGTCGATGGTGGCCGCCGTCGCGACGTAGTCAGTGAACTCCGTGGATCCGAGATCGCACTTGGGACCGAGCGGACGGGCCACGCCGCGCTGATCGTCGCTCACGATGCAACTCGGTGCGGCATCGATTGCCGGACTGCTGACGAGCAGCTTGTGTGTCAGCGTTGGTCCACCGTTGTTCGCCAGTGGGCCAAGGAGCGGGTCCGCGACAATTCCCGGAGCCGCGCCAGGATTACACGATCCGTCGCCAAAGAGGTTCTGCCCCTGGTACACCACGCCAGGGTCCAGCAGGCAATTCTGATTCGCGATGGCGGTATTCCCCGAGACGATGATGTTCTCGAACGTGGTTGGGTCATCCGCCAACCTGAAGATTCCGCCCCCGGTTGTTCCAGCGGTGTTGAATGCGATGGTGGTGTGTCGAAGGACGGCTCTCCCGTCAATGCTTATCCCGCCACCGGCGAACAGCGACGTGTTGCCCGAAACGGTGCTGTTGACGAGAGTCAGGATTCCGACCCGGATCTCGATGCCGCCACCACCGCGCGCGGTATTCCCTGAGATCGTCGAGTGATCGATGGTTGCGTCGCGGGTAGTCGCGACGCCCCCGCCACCGCTGCCGGCCGTGGAGCTTGTAACGACATTGTTGTCGACGGTGGTACGGCTGATGATGACTGGACCAGCGATGAGACTAGAACCGACAAACACGCCACCTCCGCCCGTGAGCGCGTGGTTAGAGATGATCTTGCTGTCGATGATCTGTAGTGGACCTTCCGCGTAGACGGCACCGCCGCGATTCGCGGAAGTGTTACCGGTCATGGTGACGCGTTTCAGGGCCAGCGGGCCGGTCGCGCTGAAGGCGCCACCGTCGCCGCCACTGTCACCGCCCGTGACCGTCGCGTCCTGCACCTCGAGCGATCCGCCCAGCGGTATGAGAAAGACTCGACTGTTGGCATCAGCACGGATCGTTATTCCCTGAGGACCAGGTCCGAGAATGGTGAGCCGCTTGAGCACAGTGATTTGTCCCATCGAGAGGTTGATCGTTTGACCTGCGAGCGCTGCGTCGATGGTGACGGTGTCATCATCGGCGGCATCACCGATCTCCTTCCGCAGCGTTCCGTCGCTGCCGTCGTCGAGGGTGCTCGTGACGTGAAACTGCGACGCGACGATGACGCTGGCTGGCCTCGTGCCGAGTGGCGCCGTCGGCTTGTCGACGGAGCAGGCAACGGCTAACGCTGACGCCGCCATCGCCAGCGTCATCCTTGTGTGATGTCTGGGCTTCCGCGCGTACATATGGAACCTCCCCGGATTGGGAATGAAGGGCCGGACCGTACTTCCGGCGGTCACCTGTACGCGGAATTCCGTGACCAAACAGGCCATCGCACTCTGTTGCGGCCCGTAAATCCACCCTCCAAGTTCGGGGACGCTTTACCAGGTCGTGATGAGTCAACCGCAGCGCCCGACGCCTGAAGCGTCACGCCCGCAGCCCAATCCCGTAGATGGCGTCTTTCCGGTCGTCTACGATGAATTGCGACGGATTGCGCACCGGCACCTGGAGCGCGAAGCGACGGGCCACACGCTCACGACCACCGATCTGGTCCACCAGGCGTACCTCGCGCTCAGCGAACAGACGCGCGGGCAGTGGACCTCGCGCGCCCACTTCATGTCCGTGGCCGCGATGGCGATGCGCCGCATCCTCGTGGATCACGCGCGCACCCGGCACAGCCTGAAACACGGCGGTACGCTCAAGCGGGTTCCGCTGGAATCGGTGGCGCCCGCGGTGGCACAACCGCCGGAGATGCTGGTCGCGCTGGACGAGGCGCTGGAGCGGCTGCGTGCCCTGGACCCTCGTCAGGCGCAGGTCGTCGAGTGTCGCTTCTTCGGCGGGATGAGCGAGGAAGAAACCGCCGAAGCGTTAGGCATCGCGGTGCGCACGATCCGGCGGGACTGGGCGAAGGCCAAGAGCTGGCTGTTCCGGGAGCTCTACCCCGACACCGAACTCCCTGCCTGAGCCGGAAGCGCTTCATGAACGATCGATCGTCAGAACGATTCCGCCAGGTCGACGCGCTTTTCGACGCCGCGCTCGACGTCCCGAGGGAGGAGCAGGAGGCGTTTCTCGAGCGATCCGCGCCAGCAGATCCCTCGCTGCGCGAGTCAGTCCGCGAGCTGCTCCGGGCCCACCGCGCCTCGGGAGAGTTCCTCGAGGCCGCCGCCCAGCCCGACGCCGCGGCATTCCTGCGTGAAGCATGGGACGGGGCACCGGCCACGGCCCCCGCGCGGCTGGGACCATTCCGGGTCGTCCGGGAGATCGGTCGTGGCGGCATGGGCACCGTGTACCTGGCCGAGCGCGACGACGCGCAATTCGAGCAACGCGTCGCACTGAAGATCGTCCGCGGGCTTGGCGCCGACAACGCGCTCGTCAGGCGGTTCCGCGAGGAGCGCCGCATCCTGGCGCGGCTCGAGCATCCACATATCGGGCGCCTGCTCGACGGCGGCGTGACGGACGACGGCACGCCGTGGTTCGCGATGGAGTACATCGAGGGAGAACGGCTCGACCGCTGGTGCGACACGCGCTCGCTCCCGGTCGATGAACGACTGAGACTGTTCGAGACGGCGTGCGAGGCGGTGCAGTACGCCCACCAGCAACTCGTCATCCATCGCGACCTCAAGCCGTCGAACATCCTCGTCACGGCCATCAGTGAGCTGAAGCTGCTCGATTTCGGCATCGCGAAGCTGCTCTCGTCAGGCGACGGGGGCGCCGATGCGACGCAAACCATGATGGCGATGACGCCGCAGTACGCGGCCCCCGAGCAGGTTCGCGGCGAGCCGGTATCGGCGGCCACCGATGTGTACGCGCTGGGAGTGCTGCTGTACGAGTTGCTGAGTGGAAGCCGCCCGTACGATGTCAGCCACCGCACGCCGGCCGAGATCGAGCGCATCGTCAGTGAAGTCGAGCCGCTTCGTCCTTCGGCAACCTTCGACGCGCCGGACCGGATCGAGCGGGCCCGCGCACGAGGCACGACCCCCGACCGGTTGCAACGGCGGCTGCGCGGTGACCTCGACGCCATCGTCATGAAGGCGCTGCGGAAGGATCCGGCCCGACGGTACCAGTCCGCGACGGAACTGCTGGATGACCTGCGTCGTGAGCGCGAAGGACACGCGGTGCTGGCTCGTCCGGAAAGCGCCGCATATCGCCTCCGTCGCTTTGCCGGCCGTCATCGCGCGGCGCTGGCCGCGGTGACCGTGTTCGCGGTGCTGCTGGTCGGCGCTTTCGTGCGCGAACGCTCGCTCCGTCGAGTCGCCGAGGCCGAGGCTCGCAAGGCGCAGGCGGTCCAGGAGTACATGGTGAGCGTGTTCGACGTCGCCGATCCGTATGCGCCTCGCCCGACGAGTGGCGAAGACGTCACGGCTCGCACGCTCCTCGACCGCGGCGCCGCACGCGTCGACCGTGAGCTCGCCACCCAGCCCGACGTGCAGTCGGAGATGCGTGTCGCGTTAGGCCGGACGTACAGCAATCTCGGCCTGTTCACGCAGGCCGAGGCCCTGGCGCGCCAGGCGCTCGAGCAGCGACGGGCGCTGTACGGCCCACGCCATCCGGAGGTGGCGGTCGCGATGGCGCAACTTGGCTATGCGCTGGTCCGCCTCAACCGGTTCGATGAAGCCGACACGCTGTTGCGCGAGGCCGTCGCCCAGCATCGCGAGTTTTTCGGCGTCAACGATCGCGCGACGGCGACCGCGATCGATAACCTGGGCAGCCTCAGGCAGCAGGCCGGCAACCTCCACGCGGCGGACACCATGTTCCGCGAAGCAGTCGCGATCCGCCGGCATCTCGCGCAAAACGAGAAGGATTCGCTCGACCTTTCGAGTGCCATCAGCAACCTCGGCGTGCTGCTGTTCGTGCGCGGGGACTATGAGGCCGCGGAACCGCTGCAGCGGGAGGTCCTGGAGATCCGCCGACGGCTGGTTGGAGAGAATCACCCGCTGACCGCGATGACGCTGGGGAGCCTGGCCCAGGTGAGGCAACTGCGCGGGAACCCGGATGAGGCCGAGCAGCTGTACCGTCGGGCCCTTGTCGCGAAGCGCAAGGCGTTAGGCGACCTGCATCCCAGTGTCACGATCAGCATGAACAACCTCGGCCTCTTCCTCATCCGCGATCGTGGCAAGGTCGAAGAGGCCGAGTCCCTGTTTCACATGGCGGTGAACCTCGACCGGAAGCTGTTCGGCGAGAAGCACGGGTATGTCGCCGCCGGCATCGCCAACCTCTCGACGGCGGCACGGCAGCGCGGCAACTGGCCGGAGGCCATTCGCTTGAGTCGCCAGGCACTGGAAATCGCGAGGGCCGTGTATCCCGGAGCGAACAAGGAAACGGCACTGTACCTGAGCAATCTCGGCGGATCGCTCCTTGGATCCGGCGATGCCGCCGGGGCGGCAGCGGCGTTTCGCGAATCGTACGAGATGTACCGCGAATCACTCGGTGACAGCCATGTGTTCACCCAGACGCTGGCCGTGAACCTGGCTCGTGTCCAGCGAGACCGTGGCATGCTCGACGAAGCTGGACGACTGTACGACGGCGTCCTGGCGGCCCTCGATTCGACGCGGGAAAGCAATCGCGTTGCGCGGTTATCAGCGCAGGTGGGCATCGGGCAGGTCATGACGTCGCGAGGCCAGGGACGCGAGGCGATTCCACTGCTCGAGCGCGCCATAGAGAGCAGTGTGCGACTCGCCGGTGAGAATCACTGGCGGACGGCGGAAGCACGACTCGCACTCGGCGAAGCGCTGATCGCATCGGGCCGGTCAGCGCAGGCGGAGCCGCTGCTCAAGCTCGCCGTTGAAAAGCTGGAGCCGCAGGCCGTGGCCCAGGCGCGGCTGCTCGCCCGGGCTCGACGCGCACTCAACGACGCGAGGCGCGTCGCGGATCGGTAGCCCGGTCGTGCGGACAGCATCGCTGGATGAGCGATTCCTCCTTGTCCGCGGTGAAACCCGGATCGGACAAGCACGTAATATGGGAATCCCATAGGAGCGACTGGATCGTTGCCATGAAACAGAACCTTACGCTGACCATCGCCTCGCTGTTCACGCTCGTGCTGACGACGTTTCACTTCACGCACGACATTCTTCACGACAGCGACGGGCTGACGAATGGCGAGACATCCATCCTCCTCGCGATCGCGCTCGTTATGCTTTACGCCACCGTGGAGCTGGCCGGCCGGCGGCTGGGATACGTCATCCTGCTGCTTGGCGGCGCGGCCGCGGCCTATATGCCCTATCTCCACAGCATGGGGCCCAGGGCAACCCGGTGGGGCTTCTTCTTCGTGTGGACGATGTTCGTGATGGGCGTGAGTGGCACGTTCACGGCGATTCTCTCGGCGCGCGCCCTGTGGCGTTGCTTTCGTGCCCGTTCCAGCAGCCCACTGGCCTGATGCAGTTGTCAACAGGTCATTTGCCGACTAAGCTGCGATTGTACCCGAAACGATTCATGACGCTCTCGTTCCTCTCCCACGTCCGCGAAAGCATGCGACTCCCCCGGGCCGATTCGGTTCCGAGAGGAGCAGTGTAGTCATGTAGATCAGCTCCGTTCTGAGGCACCGCAACTGGCCCCCGGTCTTTGACCCGGGGGCCTTTTCTTTTTCCGGAGACGACCATGAACCGACCGCTTTACGTCACGACCACCATACCATACGTCAACGCGCCGCCACACATCGGCTTCGCGCTCGAACTCGTTCAGTCCGACACCATTGCGAGATACCACCGGCTCGGGGAAAGAGTCGTTAGGCTCCAATCCGGAACGGACGAAAATGCGTTCAAGAACGTGCTGAGCGCACGGGCCCGGGGCGTGCCCGTCCAGACCCTCGTCGACGAGAATGCGGCGCGGTTTCGCTCGCTATCCCATGCGCTCGGCATCTCGGCGGACCGCTTCGTGCGCACGACGGAGGCGACACACTGTCGGGCGGTGATCGAATTCCTCGAACGCCTCCGGCCCGAGGATGTCTATCGAGCCGACTATCGTGGCCTCTACTGCCCCGGGTGCGAGGACTTCTATCTGGAGCAGGACCTCGAGCAAGGACTCTGTCCGGACCACCGCACTCCGGTCGTCGCAGTCGCAGAGCGAAACGTCTTCTTCAGGTTGAGCGCCTGGCAGGAGCGCGTGCGCGAGCTCATCGCCTCGCGCCACATCCGGATCATTCCAGAGACACGTGAGCGCGAAGTGCTGCAGTTCATCGATCGTGGGTTGGTGGACATTTCGATCTCTCGCGATGCCGCGAGATCAGAGGGATGGGGAATTCCCTTTCCTGGCGATTCGAGCCAGGTCGTCTACGTCTGGATCGATGCCCTCATCAACTACCTGTCTGGACTTGGCTACCCCGACAGCGCTGAGGTGGAACGTTTCTGGAATTCAGCAGAGAAATGTCACGTGATCGGCAAGAATGTCTGGAAATTCCACGCGATCTATTGGCCGGCGCTTCTTCTATCGGCCGGCCTCCCGGTTCCCGATCGGATCGTGGTGCACGGGTTCCTGACGAGCGAAGGCCGAAAGATCAGCAAGTCGGCCGGCGACGCCGTCGATCCGGTGGAATACATCACTCGTTATGGTGCGGATGCGGTGCGTTACTTCCTGCTCCGGCATACGCCGCCCTTTGACGACGCCGACTTTTCAGTGGCGCGCCTCGAGGCGGCTTACACCACTGACCTGGCAAACGGGATCGGGAACCTGACATCGCGCCTGACGACGCTCTGCGAGGCCGCGGATGTCGCCGGTGACGAATCCAGGTGCACCACAGCGCCGCCCGGCTATGACGAACACCTGCGTGCATATCGGTTCGATCTGGCGCTGGCGACACTGTGGGGCGAGGTCACACAGCTGAATCGGGATGTGGCCGCGGCAAAGCCATGGGAACAGGTGAACGCAGGGAACCTGGCTCAGGCACGCGACGCACTCACGCCGTTGGTGGCGCGCCTGGCCGACGTCGCATACTGGCTTGCTCCCTTCCTGCCATCGACAGCCTCGGCGATTGCAACGGCGCTTACCGGCCCGCGGATTCGGAAGGTCGCGCCACTCTTTCCACGGCTGGCAAGCAGGTGAGTCATTTCAAGCGCCTGCGGCTTGACCGGCATCCTATAGTAGAACTCAGACCCTGAGGACGCCGATGCTCGAATCGTCGAGATTCTGGTGCGGTACTGCGTGCGTACTGGCTACTGGCCTGCTGGCGTCGCCGCGAGTGGCCGAACGCAACGGCGCAGTCCTCCGAATCACACGCACGCCGCAGATCGCGTTCGCTTCCCACCGTGACGGGAATTGGGAGATTTACCTCACCGATTCCGACGGCCAGAACCAGACGCGGCTCACCAGAAGCGACCCCCAGGATCGCTTTCCTCTCTGGTCTCCCGATCGGTCGAGAATCGCGTTTGGCTCACAGGTGGGTGGGGATCATTGGGAGCTCTGGGTCGTGAACGTCGATGGGACCAATCCCCGGTTCCTGGCCACCGACATCGTCGCGAAAGGGCATCGCCAGTGGTCTCATGACGGCACGCGCATCGTGTTCAGCGCCAGGGTCGATGACAACGTGGACGTTTTCGTCGTCGACGTTGCGACGGGCCAGCTTACGCGCCTGACGAATTCTCCCGGCGATGATGCTGATCCGGCATGGTCACCCGATGACCGCCACATTGCGTTTTCGTCAATGCGGGACGGAAACCCGGAGATCTACGTCATGCGCGCGGACGGCACCGATCCGCGCCGTCTTACGAACGACGCCGCTCCGGACAGGAGTCCGGATTGGTCGCCCGATGGCACGCGCATCGCTTTCATCTCGCGAGCCGGGGCCGGCGACGCGTACCTGGTGCGCCTCGACGATGGACGATTGGAGCGCCTCACGGTCGACGCACACGCGACGAACGACGGGGCACGCTGGTCGGCCAGCGGCGCGTACATCGCCGTCCAGACCTCGGCGGGCAGTTACGACATTCAGATCATCAGAATGAGTGATCGAGAACGCCGGACCATCGGCGCGACGGCTTCTTACGATGGTCAGTTCAGCTGGTCGTCGTCTGGCGACCAACTCGCATTCATATCCGAGCGCGATGGGTTCAATGCCCTCTACGTGACGGATGTGACGGGGAATCAGCGACGACTGACGTCGTCATTGTCGCTCAATCCGGAATGGTCGCCGCCGTGATGCCGCGCGCCGGCCCCGGACTCTTCGTTGCCGCGACACGAGCGTTGGTGATCATGCTTTCGTTGGGGGCTTCAACAGCGACGCCTGATTCTGCAGGTTGCCAGTTGCACCGTACCTGGAGAATCTCGTGAGGCTCGACATCTACCTCAATTATCCCGGGAACTGCCGGGAAGCATTCCGCTTCTATGAGCAGCACCTGGGCGGCCGGATCACGATGATGATGACGCACGGCGAGGGGCCTAACGCGGCTAACCTTCCGGCGGACCAGCGGCAGGCCATACTCCACGCGCGCATCGAGATCGGCGACACGGTGGTCATGGGCGCGGACGTCCCGGGCGCCGAACCGGTGCGCAGTGCGTACCTCACCCTGTCCGCCGACAGCGAGAAGGAAGCCGAGCGCCTGTATTCACTCCTGTCGGAGGGTGGTCAGGTCTTCATGAAGATGGAGAAGACTTTCTTCGCCAATCGATTCGCGATGCTTCGGGACCGGTTCGGCACCTCGTGGATGCTGCTGCATGCCACCTCGACGCCTCTTCGCCAATAGCCGGTGACGCCCGACCGCGTCAAAAGCGACTGACGGCGCAAGACGTTACCGGCGCGCGCGGACGTCCGGCGGACAGAAGTCGCAATTTCGGGCCAGGACCCGAAACCCCTTCAGCGTCACGCGCGGCGAGAGGAATCCTGAGCGCACCGGCTCTTCGCGAATCAGGTCGGTGCTGAGGTACTTCTTGTTGGAGTCCGGGAAGATGGTCACCGCAACCGCCGCGGGGCCGAGTCGCTGCTGCGCGATCAGGGCTCCGAGAAAGTTCGCGCCTGACGAGATCCCCACCGCCAGCCCGAGCGATGCCGTCAGCTGCTGCGCCATGCAGATCGCGTCTCCATCGTCCACCCCGATTACATCGTGCAGCGCAGCGAGGTCGATGATCGGAGGAACGAATTCGTCCGAGATGCCCTGGATGCGATGCTTCCCGACCTTGTAACCGGTGGTCAACGTTGGCGAGTTGGCCGGTTCCAGCGGGTGAAGTCTGATGCCAGGAAGCTGAGCACGGAGAAAACGGCCTGTGCCCATGATCGTGCCGCCGGTGCCAACACCGGCGACGAAGAGGTCCGGCGATAACCCGGCGAGGCGCAGCTGACTCAGGATCTCCGGCCCCGTCGTCAGTTCATGCGCCTCGCTGTTGTCCGCGTTCGAGAACTGACGCGGCAGGAACGCCCCCTCGGTGCGCGCCGCGAGATCCTCGGCCATCGCGATCGACCCAAGGAATCCATTCTCCTCCCGCGACACCAGCTGAACGTCGGCGCCGAAGGAGCGAATCAGCGCAATGCGCTCGGCGGACATCCAGTCCGGTATGAAGATCGCCACTGGATGGCCGAGCGCCCTGCCTAACGCCGCGAACGAGATGCCGGTGTTGCCGCTCGTGGCTTCGACGATGAGGCCGCCGGGTGACAAGGCACCGGACTGGTAAGCGCGCCGGAAGATGTGCAGCGCCATGCGGTCCTTCACGCTGCCCGTCCAGTTCATCGATTCCAGCTTGGCGTGGATCGTCCGCGGCTCGCCGTCGAGCGTGCACTCTACCGCGAGCAGTGGCGTGTTGCCGATGAGCCGCGAGATCCCGTCGAGTCGGACGGGCGGCTCGGGTCGATCGAGGCTCGTCAAGCCGGTGGTCCGAGGCACCGAAGTCATGTCGAAGCATGATCCGCGGCGTATGGTGGAAGTTCTGTCAGGGAGTGCATGACGCCGGTGCGGGATATCCCTCACTCCGCATCAGAAGTGTTACCCCGAGAATCATATCGAGCCAGCCCCGGCGCCCGGCGCTACCTTTGCGTCGGGAATCGCTTCCATACCGCACATGGCCAAAGTCACGATCCAACGCTGCGTCTATTGAGTCACTGCCGTGCAGGCTGCCCGTGCGGCGGCCATGCTCCGGCGCGACCTCGGCATCGATGTCACGCTCGAGGCAGGACCATACGGATCCTTTGAGGTCCGTGTGGACGACGCCGTCGTGGTAGATGCGGGAGCTCTGGCATTCCTCGGTGTGCTTCCGACGTTGGACCTGATTCGAACACGCGTGGCCGAACGCCTCGGTCAATCCGGCCGCGCTGTACCGGGCCAGTAACGCCTAACGGGGCTGTGCTCGCTGCATCAGCAGCTCGCGCACGGCGAGGATGAACGCAAACGTCCCGGTGACGCCCAGCGCGTAGAGCGTCCAGATGAAGAGAAAGGCTCCGGGGGTTTTGGCGAATTCACCGCCGACGCCCGGTCCTCTCATGTGCAGGACAGGCATCCCCGCCGCAAAGATCCCTCCAAGCAGCATGATGATGAGCCCGGACCGCCGCTCGGCCAGCAGCAGCGTTCCGCAGAGCAGGACGACCAGGATGAGAATCCCCAGGAGGTTCTCGAGTCCCCCGCCGGACTTCCCGCGGATGATGTCATCAGTCACGTGAATCGAAAGCAGGAGGATCGAGAGCAGCGACATCGCGATCAGCATGACGTTGCGCTTCATGAAGTCCCTCGCGTGAGTCTCTTATGGCCTTTCAAAACGAAGGCAATCCCGGCGCGGGTTCAAGATCGGCGCCCTGAGACGGCTGTATCGCTGGAAATGAGTGGGTCCGGTCCGATCGGACAGGACGACTGACACCAGGACCGGCCGCACGTTCGGGTCGTTCATCTCGTGACCACGGAAGTTCGCGACTGTCACGACCGCAAAGATCCCTCCTAAGCGAGCGGTCCCGTGAAGAATCACAAACCCCTCAAGTGGGCCGGTGTCGCCATCGGCGTACCTGTCGCCCTCCTCGCCTCCGCGCAACTGGTCCGGCCTCAGCGCGTAAACCTGGCGACCGATCCCAGCCACACGATACGGGCCACCTTCGACGCGTCGAATGGACTGGTTCCGGTTCTGGATCGCGCGTGCGGCGAATGCCACTCCGACACCTTGTCGTCGCGTTGGTACACGAAGGTGGCGCCGTTCTCCATCGCGATCGAACGCGGCGCCCTGGAAGGGCGGAAGGCGGTCAACTTCGCCGAGTGGGCTGGCTACTCGCCGGAGCAACAACGCGCGTTCCTCGTCGCGTCGTGCATTGACGCGAGATCGGGAAGCATGCCGCTTCCCATTTACCTGCGGTTTCGTCCTGACGCGAAACTCTCGGCGCGCGACGTCGCGACCATCTGTGAGGCGGCCAGATGAGGGCGCTCGAATCGAAGATCAGCGACTTCCTGGCGCAGAAGCGCATTGCCATCGTCGGCGTCTCGCGCAACCGGAGCAATCATCCGGCAGGCAACCTGATTCATCGGCGGTTGAAAGATGCGGGCCATGAAGTGTTCCCGGTGAGCCCGCACATGCAGACGTTCGAGGGTGTTCGCTGTTATCCCGACCTCAAGTCGATTCCGGGAGGCGTGAACGGCGTCGTTATCATCACGCGGCCCGAGACGACCGCGCGCATCGTGCGCGAGTGTCATGACGCCGGCGTCCATCGTGTGTGGATGCACTCGTCAGGCGCGAAGGGAACGAGCGTCTCGAACGATGCCGTCGAGTTCTGCCTGCGCCATGACATCACCGTGATTGCTGGCGCCTGCCCGATGATGTACGGCCCGCGCGTCGACTTCGGACACACCTGCTTGCGTCTTTATCTCAAGCTCTCCGGAGGACTACCCCTATGAAGCGCCGTCAGATCGCCTGGATCCTGATTCTCATCGTCGACGCAGGGATGCTCCTGTGGGGTGCGGGAGCCGCCATCGCGCCCGATCACCTGCTCGGGCCCGGCGGGCAGGCCATTCTCCCGGCCGGATTCGAGGGCTACTCCGGCGGCTCGTGGTCCGAGTTGTCAGGCGCGTCGCCGATGAGCGCAGCCTACATGACCGTCCTCTTCCGGCTGTACGCCACCTTCTGCGTGCTTTTCGGATTCATGGGCAGCGTCATCACCGTGACCGCATTCCGCCGCGGCGAGCGCTGGTCGTGGTGGACGCTGCTGGTGAGCAACACGATTGCGCTGTTGTCGGCGATGACGTACGACAAGCTGGTTCACGCGATCGGACCGTTCGAGGTCACGGAGTATCTCGGACTCCTGCTTGTCTGGGCCGCGTTCGCCATCACGGCGCCGGTACGTTCGGTCGCGCGACCGATTCCCGTGACCGGCTAAACATGCGAGACGATTCCGGGAATCGGTTGATGTAGGGGGAGGCCTTACAACCGGTCAGGCGTTTGTCAGTATGTTCGTAAGGCAATGGCGAGCCTTACGCTCGATTGGATTGAACTCGCCGCGATCATTGGCGCGCTTCAGGGCCTTGTCCTGACCTCGGTACTCGCCAGGCAGCGCACCAACCGCACGGCGAATCGCCTGCTCGCGGCGCTGATGGCGACGATGACGATTTATCTCGCCGCGGGCCCGTACTACAAGTCAGGGCTGATCCACTCCTATCCGCATTTCTTCGCGGTCAACTGGCAGACGCCTTGGGTATTCGGTCCGCTGGTGTACCTCTACGCGCGGGCAGCAAGCGACAGCGCGTGGCGCTTCACGCCGAAGGCGCTCCTGCATTTCGTTCCGGTCACCATCACGACGGCCGCGATGATGCCCTACTATCTGATGAGCGGCCCGGAGAAGATCGCCACATGGGAGCGCTGGTCTGTCGAGGGCGTCACTGGTGTGCTCGCGTACATCGATCCGTTCAAGTATGTCCTGGGCATCACGTATTCGGCGGCGACGGCGTTGTATCTCGTCAGGCATCGCCGCGACGTCGAGCACAATTATTCAAACCTCGCGCGCGTGAGTCTTCGCTGGCTGTTCTGGTTGACCGCCGGGACGGGCGGCATCTGGGTGCTCGTCACTTCGCTCAAGATCGCGCAGGTCAGCACGGCGATTCGTGATGGCCATGTCGCGATCGCGATGGCGCTGCTCATCTACGGGATTGGCTACAAAGGGCTGCGCCAACCGGAAGTCTTCCAGTACCAGACGGCGGAATATCCGGCGCAGAAGCTCGAGGTCGAGCCGCCTCCTCGGATGACAGAAGCTGCGACGGTCGCCCCGCGGTACGAACGATCGGGGCTCGGCGATGCCGAGGCAGTACTGCTCAGGGAATCGCTGCTGCGCCTGATGGATCGTGACCAACCCTGGAAGGAGAGCGAGTTGACGCTGCCCGATCTCGCCGGTCGCTTGAACAGCACGCCGCACAAGCTGTCAGAAGTGCTCAATTCGCAGATGGGCCAGACGTTCTACGATTTCGTGAACGGCTACCGGGTTCGTGAGGTCCAGCGTCGCATCAGGGCGGGGGACACGCGCTCGCTCAAGATGCTTGCCCTGGCGATGGATGCGGGCTTCGCGTCGAAGTCGGCGTTCAACGAGGTGTTCAAGAAGCACACGAGCCAGACGCCCTCCGCGTTCCGCCAGGCGGTAGGAGCGTAACCGACGCCGTAAGTGAGGCCTTGCGGCGGAGGCTAACGTTGCGGAGTTCCAGCAGCAGCGGCCGACGCGCACAAACAGGCGAGCAACGATATGTCGGGCCAATACTCACTCGCCCGGATACTCGGGATATGGTCCCTCGCAGTCATCCCAATGGGGCTCCTGGGCTGGGTCGTATTCCCCGCCGTGTCGCCCCATCATGAGACTGACCCACTCCGCGCCGGCGTGATCCGGATCGTGTTGCTCACCCTGGGACTGGTCTGGCTGTTCGTCCTTTCCCTGCTGATCGTTAGGCAGGAGGAGGGCGACCTTCGCTGGGCCACGGTCAAGCGCAGACTCCGGCTCAATGCGCCGCGCGATCCAGGGACCGATACCACGCGCCGGACGCTGTGGCTCTGGGTCATTCCATTCCTGCTCGCGAGCGTCGTGTGGGACGTCGCGTTGCGGTCCCATGTCAACGACTTGTCCGTTTCGGTTTTGCCGTTTCTTGCCGAACCTCCCGGTTACAGCTTCGAGTCGATCTTTCAATCACAGGAGATGCTCGATCGACTGGTGGGTGCGTGGTGGTTCTTCGCGCTGATCGTTGTCTTCGTGGTCTTCAATACGTTTCTTGGTGAAGAACTCCTCTTTCGAGGCGTGTTGCTACCCAGGATGACGGGAGTGTTTGGCAGGTGGAGTTGGGTCGCCAACGGTCTGCTGTTTGGCTTGTATCATGTTCACCAGCCCTGGGGGATCGTTGAGAGCGCCATAGGTGGTGTCTTCTTTCTCGCGTATCCCTGCTGGCGCTTTGGCAGTACATGGATGGGGATCATCGTCCACTCTGCCCAAAGCGTATTCGTTGCCTTCCTGGTTCTCGGCGTGGTACTGGGGATGGCCTAGCCGAGGAAGCAAGCGATGGTGCCCACCTAACGACTGTCGGACCACCGGCACCGACTCAGATCCTGTATCCCTCGGCGCCGAGGAGGTGCTCTAGGCTCGTATTCGCTCCAGCACCTGCGTAATCTGTCGCCGGCGCACGATCAGCACGATGGTTCCGAGCGTGAGTGGGACAACTTCACTGGTGAGATTGCGTCCTCCGTCGAAGAGAACGTGAGTCGCCATTCCGCCTAACATGACGACGATGATGATCAGCGCGCCGAAGGCGGCGGTCCGTCCCAGGATCAGCAGCGTCACGGCGCTCAGCTCCAGCACCCCGATCGTCACCCGGAACCAGTCGGGATAGCCCCAGTGACGAAATGCGCGAGCCCAGCCACTGGCGTCGTCGAACTTCGACCAGCCCTGCGGCGCGAAGATGAGTACGAGCAGGATGGCCGGGATCCACATGCCAACGACCTTCGCTATCCGGATGAGCGTCGCCTTCTGCATTGCCGGGCTCCAGGTTGAAACCGGCGCCCACTCTGCGTGAGGCTGTCGCCCGGCGCATCGTCCGAAAGGACTAATCATCCAAGCGACCGTACCCGGATGACGGCGCTTCACACATCTTTGCCGACATGAAGTCAGCCTCGGTGGGACGAGCGCTTGGTTCGAGCGTGGCAGTCGTGGCCATCCTCAACACGGTATCGGCACTAACGATGCCCGTTCCGGAACGGGCGCCACAGTGGTGGCGGATCGCACTGTGGCTCCTGTTCCTATCGTGCCACGCGACGCTCTACTGGAATGGAGAGCGGATGCGCGCGCGTTTCGGCGTGCACGCTTACCTCATCGCGCAGGGCCTCACGCTCTTCGCGATCGCGCTCAGTCGCGCTCCCATGCCGATCACGCTGGCGCTATTCGTTGCCGCGACGGTCGAGAGCGTGATTCTCGCCGGTGGTCGTTGGGGCACGACCAGGATCACCACCGGCAGCATCGCGATCTTCGTCGTCGCGTGCCTGCTCACATCCAGCCTTTATTTCGCGAGCACCGCTGGCCTAGTGCTCGCCCTGACGGGGACAGTCGCGCACGCGTTCTCAGGCTTTGCGAGACCACGACCGGAGCCGGCAAGCGAAAGGCCACCAGTAGAGTTGGGGAGTCTCCCGGGCACTGTCGGCGGCCTAACGGTTCGAGAGACGGACGTTCTGCGGGAGCTCGCGCGCGGCGCGCGCAACAGCGAGATCGCCACGACGCTGGGCATCACCGAACGTACCGTGAAGTCACACCTCAAGAGCCTGTACCAGAAGCTCGGAGTCGATTCGAGGTCCGCCGCGGTCTCGAAGGCGCTGCGGGACGGCCTGGTCTGATCGTTGGAACAGGGAGGAGCGATAAGAAATGAAAATCACGCCTTACCTTTCCTTCGACGGTCAATGCCAGTCCGCGCTGGATCTCTACGCGCGCTGTCTCGGCGGCACCGTCGTGTACAGCACGACCTACGGCGAATCACCAGGCGCCGCAGATCTGCCACCCGAATGGTCGGCGCGGGTTTATCACGCGACCCTTGTCGTTGGCGGCCAGACGATTGGTTTGGCGGATGCGCCCCCCGGATCCTATCAACAGCCGCAGGGCTTTTCTCTCATGCTCGAAATCGACGAACCCGCGGAAGCCGACCGTGTTTTTGAAGCTCTGTCCGTGGGCGGTACTATCGAGATGCCGATCCAGGAAACGCACTGGGCGGCGCGGTTCGGCGTTGTCACCGACCAATTTGGCACACCCTGGATAATCAACTGCGGCACTCCGGCTTGAGGGACGGCTTCTGGTTCCGAAAAAGGAGTTTCGCACTTACAGCGTTTATCAGCCTGGGTTCGCTTCGAACGGACTCCGATCACGATCCACGGTCCCAGAAAAACTTTTAACGCAGAGGTGCGCAGAGGTTTCGCAGAGGAGATCGATTCCAACTCGGAACCTCGCTGCGTTTCCTCAGCATCCTCTCAAGAAGAAGGGTTTTGGTTTTTTTTAGAGCGATCAGGAAAGCGGCTCGCACCGAGGGATCGTAGCAACATCGGAGTCCTCCACGAATCCTCCGCGCTCTCCGCGTTCAAATGTTTTGATTTTCTGCGTGAGCGACGATCTGGCGACGGAGTATCGCTTTGTCGCGCCGGACTGCGTGACCTGGCGCGGACTCCAGGTCCTGCGGAGGCCAATGAGCGCCATGTGCGGACAGCGGCGGCCATTCGAGACCTTCGACACTACGACGACCGAATCGGAGTTGCTCAGGAATGCACGCAGTCAACCGTCGTTTGGCCCGTTCTAGGCGCCTTCTGCCGTAGAGCCGTCGAGCGGTGAGCCGTCCCGCCACCGGCTAAATTGAGTCATGGCTCAGAAGAGAAGGTCCGCGGGTTCGAGGTTTCAGCTCATCAACGACGCAGCGCCTGAGCGCGCGCAGTCCAGCGCCCGAAACGACGACGGCGAGATATTCGACGCGTATTCGGCCGCGGTGATCGCCGCCGTAGAGCGCATCGGCCCATCCGTCGCACACCTTTCGGTATGGACACCGGCGAGTGATTCGCCGCGTGGACGCCAGCGGATGAGACGCGACCGTGAGATGCCCGGGGGCAGCGGCTCTGGCGTGGTGTTCACGCCTGACGGCTTCATGCTCACCAACAGCCATGTCGTCGAGCGGGCGTCCCGTATCCAGGCGACGTTCGCGGACGGCGCGACGCATGACGCGCATCTCGTCGGCAAGGACGCCGACACGGATCTCGCCGTGCTTCGCATTCACGGCGCGTCGATCGGAGCTGCGACGCTTGGCGAGTCGAGGCGGTTGCGCGTTGGCCAGCTGGTGATTGCGATCGGCAACCCGCTCGGCTTCGCGTCGACCGTGACGACCGGCGTGGTGAGTGCGTTAGGCAGGACGATGCGGTCGCAATCTGGGCGCCTCATCGATGCCGTGATTCAGACCGACGCCGCACTCAATCCCGGCAACTCCGGCGGTCCACTCGTCGATTCCCGGGGGAACGTCGTGGGCATCAACACCGCGGTGATCGCCGGTGCGCAGGGGATCTGTTTCGCAATTCCGGTGGACACGGCGCGAGTCGTCATCCCGCAGCTGATCCGCGAGGGACACGTGCGCCGGGCGTGGATCGGCATCGCCGGCCAGACCATCCAGCTCACGCGTCGCCGCATGCAGCTCAATCACCTCAGCAGCGGGCGGGCGGTCCTCGTGACGGAGATGGTGCCTGACGGGCCGGCGGATCGCGCCGGCCTGCGTTCCGGGGACATCATCCTCACGCTGGGTGAGTCCATCGTCGCCGGCGTGGACGACCTGCAGCGCATCCTGACGAGCGACGTGATCGGCCGTGGGCTGTCGATGACACTCCTGCGCGACGGTCGCCAGCTCGAGCTCTCGATCACGCCGCTCGAGCGCCGGCGAGACTGATCGTTCGTTTGACCTGAAGGCGCGTTCCCACGCTGGAGCGCAGCCCGTCGTTATCTTGTGGCGTCATGAGCCACAATTCGCCCCCGATCATTCGGCTGCGCAACGTCGTCAAGAAGTTCGGCGACGTGACGGCGGTGAACGACATTTCGTTCGACGTCAGCCGGGGCGAGATCTTCGCGTTCCTCGGCCCTAACGGCGCCGGAAAGACCACCACCATCAGGATGCTGACGACGCTCGCGCATCCCACCAGCGGCACGCTGGAGCTGGACGGCCTCGATCCAGCGCGCCAGCAGACGGAGATGCGGCGGCGGCTCGGCGTCGTGTTCCAGGACCCGAGCCTCGACCAGCAGCTCACGGCGTGGGAAAACATGGACATCCACGGCGTGCTGTATCACGTGCCGAGAAAGGAGCGCCACGAACGCGCCGAAGTGCTGATGAAGCAGTTCGAGCTCTATGAGCGCCGCAACGATCTCGTGATGACCTTCAGCGGGGGCATGAAGCGGAGGCTCGAGATCGCGCGCGGACTGCTCCACACCCCTCGCGTGCTCTTCCTCGACGAGCCGACGCTTGGACTCGACCCGCAGAGCCGGAACGCGATGTGGGCACACGTGAAGACGCTGAACCAGTCGGAAGGCGTCACGGTTTTCCTGACGACGCATTACATGGACGAGGCGGATCGCGTCGCGAATCGCATCGCCGTCATCGACCACGGGCGCATCGTCGCCATCGGGTCGTCCGCGGAGCTCAAGGCGCAGACGAATACCGACTCGCTGGAAGGGGCGTTTCTCGCGCTCACCGGTACGACGATCCGCGAGGAAGAGGCGTCCTCCACGGATCGCATGCGCATGATGGGGCGCATGTTCGGCCGGACGGGGGGTGGACGATGAAGGTCGTCTTCATTCTCTGGCTGCGCGAAGTGAAGAAGTACCTTCGCTCGAAGGCGCAGATCATCGCCTCCCTTGGCACGCCGATCATGTACCTGGGCGTCCTGGGCTTCAGCCTCGGGTCCGTGTTCCAGAAGGCGGGGATGGGGAGCTACCTCCAGTTCATGGCGCCGGGCGTGATCTGCATGACGGTGCTGTTCACGTCGATGTTCTCGGGGATCGCGATGCTCTGGGACCGGCAGTTCGGGTTCCTGAAGGAGACGCTGGTGGCGCCGGTGCCCCGCATCGAGATCATGCTGGGGCGAACGTTAGGCGGCGCGACCACGGCCATCGTGCAGGGCACGATCATCTTCGTGTTCACGCTGGTCGCGGGATTCCGTCCCTCCCACTGGGTGGCCGTGCCGGTGGCGTACCTGGTGATCATGCTGATCGCCCTCGTCTTCTCGGCGCTGGCGACGGCGATCGGGTCCACGCTCAAGGAGATGCAGGGGTTCCAGCTGGTGATGAACTTCCTCGTGATGCCGCTCTTCTTCCTCTCGGGAGCGCTCTATCCACTCGAAGGCCTGCCGAAGCCGCTCGCGGTGCTCACGCGCGTGGACCCGCTGACGTACGGCGTGGATGCACTGCGCGGCATGCTGATCGGCCAGTCGCATTACCCGGTGGTGACCGACGTGGCGGTGCTGGTGGGAGTTGCCGCGCTGTTCCTGACGTTGGGCGCCTGGCGGTTTTCGAGGATCGAAGTGTGATGACGGCGCTGAAGTCTCAGGCTGACGGGAAACGGTCTGCCGCGGCGAGTGTGTCTGACCTCACAGAGTCCGACACGAACCATGGTCGGGCGCAGGGGGCAACACATGCACGCCACTCGTCAGGCGCGCGGCGCTGTTGCAGGCACCGCGCTTTTTCTCGCGATTCCGCTCGCTGCGCCCGCGCAGCAGCCGATTGTCCTTACCGACGTCACGATCATCGACGGCACGGGAGCACCGGCACAGCCGGGGATGACCGTTGTCATTCGCAATCATCTCATCGCCGGCATCGGAAAGACCGGCAGCGTCAGCGTGCCGACGGGAGCGCGGGTCGTCCGAGGCGGCGGCAAGTATCTCATCCCGGGCCTGTGGGACATGCACGTCCACCTCACCGAGGATGACCTGACGCCACTCGTGGCGTACGGTGTCACGGGCGTGAGGGACATGGGCAACGCACTGGCCGATGTCGACGCATGGCGCGCCAGGATCGCCGCTCAATTCCTCGTCGGACCCTACATCGTTCGTGTGGGTCCGATCCTGAACGGGCAGGAATACGGTCCTGCCCAGTTCGCGATTCACTCGGATACAGAGGCGCGAACTGCCGTGAGGCTCCTGAAGAAGGTGGGCGTCGACGAGATCAAGCTGCACACCATGGTGCCGCGCGATGCGTACTTCGCACTGGCTGACGAATCACGAAAGCAGGGCATCCCGTTCGTCGGCCACGTGCCGCAAACCGTGGCGCCGTTCGAGGCGTCCAATGCCGGCCAGGCGAGCCTCGAACACATCCAGACGTTGTTCGAGGGAGAATCACCTGTGAAGCCGGACAGCGTGCCGCAACTCTTCGCGCTTTTCGCGAAGAACGGCACGGCCTTCGATCCCACGCTCGTTACCTATCGCGGAAGCACCGAGGAAAGGAACGTCGATCCCGAGCTCGTGAAGAATTATCCGGACCTGCTGCCCGGACGACAGAAACTCTTCGCCCGGTTTGTCGAGCTGGTCGGGGAGATGAATCGCGCGGGAGTGACACTGCTGGCCGGAACCGACTTGTCCGGGTTCAAATGGATTTCGGCGGGCGCCAGCCTTCACGATGAGCTGGCGCTGCTTGTCGATGCCGGTCTCACGCCGATGCAGGCTTTGCAAACAGCAACGCGCAATCCCGCTCACTTTCTTCACATCGAAGCGGGCACCATCGAAACCGGCAAACGCGGTGACCTGGTACTCCTGGACGCGAACCCCCTCGATGACATCAGGAACACGCGCCGGATCTCTGCCGTGGTTCTCAACGGAACGCTGCTGGACCGGTCGCGCCTCG
>Ga0111538_10001476_pt1 | contig 32920 bp, 47 predicted proteins | sample SoiMethybrSBSTD1_FD_79669 | JGI IMG/M metagenome (GOLD analysis project Ga0111538, IMG submission 79669) | Bulk soil microbial communities from a Populus tree surrounding site in Tennessee, USA - Soil MetaG P. TD hybrid SBSTD1 (version 2)... | ecosystem: Environmental > Terrestrial > Soil >...
TCGAGTCTGTTTGTTCGGTGTGTTTGTCGTGGCCTGGTTGGCTTACGCTGTAGGGTTACTGTACATGCAACGCGCGCGTAGTATGAATCATTTTAGTATGGTGTCAAGGTGGGTAGCCACGGTCATTGAGGCGGATCTATCAAAATAGGAATAGAGCTTGTGTTGCCCTGCCGAACGCTTCGAATCATCCATACCTGTCGCCGTTCAAGGCGCTCAATGTGATCCTCAAGTTTATCAATCCGCTCTTTCAGCTCCTTCATGGTCTCAGCGTCTCGATGCGGATCGAGATGTCGGGTTGTGTCATTCATGTGCTGGCGTACCTCTGTCTGCGCGGCGACAAGGCCAGCGAGTTGAAAGCGAGCGACAGCTACGGTTGAAATGCAAATAACAGCGGTCGCAGCGAGTGAGACAAGGGCAGCGTTCTCGCGAATCCAAGCAATCATGGTTACCACCTCCGCTAAATAATTGGCATGCTAGCGTTTGGGGTATTCTTCGATGTGAGTCTACTACCGGATGCGGAGAAATTTCATCTCAAAATAAAGAAACGCCATTCCCCAGTGTTTACTGGGGAATGGCGTCTTTCCCAACCGGAACGATGAGCACTAATTCGATGCGGGCGAAGTTTACAGCGGAGGCCTTCGGGAAATCAACCGCTCGCGGATCGTTTTCTGTTTCGCCGATTTGCGAATCGAGTTTATCAGCGCCTCAAACCGGAACTGCCCAGTACTGCGGTCGCGCGTGTTGACCGCATCGAGAATCCGCGAGTGCAAAACATCGAAAACGTCTCGCTTTTCAGTGTCCGGCAGCTTCGCGTACCGGCGATCCGACATCAGGCTAACTCCGAATCGGCTGTACAGATTGGCGATCGCTTGCTGTCGGCCTTTGTATGCGGCGTCCGTCTCATCGGGCTTGCGGCGCGGATCGGCAAGCCTGACCTGAAGGCGGGTCAGTTCAGTCAGAAGGCCTGGTCGCGCTTCGATCGCCGCATCAATCGGTTTCGGCTCGAAGTACTGAACGCCGAATCCCACGGCGCCGGGCGAGAGCATTAAGGGTCCGCCGAGGCCTTCGCGCTGATACGCTTCGATAAAGTCCTGCCACATGATAGGGGTTAGCCGTTCGACCGCCGCGTCGGTCAGGTCGAACGGCTTGCCCTCGAATGTCTTTCGGTCAAAGAAGTCCACGAAGAACGACGGAACCGGGGCCGCTTTCGAGCGTAGGAATCGCGCGCCAACATCAAGCGCGTCTCTCGCTCCGGTCTGCGGCTTCTCGCCCTGCGACGCCCTGACGGCATCCTTGCCGACGTTCCAAATCAATCGCATTACAGGTTGAAGGCCTGCCAGGCCGTCATAGTGATAATTGCCGAGGCTGAGGCGCAGGAAATCGGGCTTCTCGGGATTCGTTCCGACCTTGAAGCCTGCCGCCTTTGCGAGCAAAAGCGTTCCCCCGACCATGCCCGTGAACTGCGCCATCTCGGACATTTGTTTCTTGAGAACAACGCGCCCCTCAGCCGTTGTGGCGTTCTTGAGGTACGTGCGCGGATTCAACACCTGAATCCTCGAAGCCAGCAAGCGTGGCGAGAAAACGAAGAAGTTCAAGGCGTCCATCGCCCTGTCGAGCTTCGGGCCAAAACTGCCGCGCCCCGTGGCGATGTTGATCCAGTCCGCCGCCGCCTTGTACGCGCGTTCCGTCTGAGTCGCCGTGAAGCCCTGGGCGTCTATCGCCTGCTTATACTGCTTAAAAGTATTGAGCCGAATGTTATCCAGATAGGCGGTGTAGGCCTGCTGGCTTTCCCTGACGATAGGGATTCGATCCGCCGTGCGCGATACGAACTCTTCTTCAGCCTTTCGGAGCGGTCCGCGTGACTGCGTTCCCAGATGGAGACCCGCGCCCTGTCCCGCCTGGGCGTCGGGATCGCTCGCGATGGCGTCAATCATCCGCTGAAAGCGCTCCGTCTTCGGCTGGAACTGAGCCTTGATTCCACCTTTGATAGATGTCGGCCTGTCGGGCACCAGCGCCCGGAACATTTCGACGGATGAGCGGAGCGCCTTACCCCACCGCGACGGCGGAAGGGTGAGAATCGCGCCCTGCCTGAACGGGGCCGAAATGTCGCTGCTGGACAGCAGCGCGCGCGGGATATTGTAAACGTCGGCGGCGATGCTGAAAGCCTTTTTGAGCCTGCTTTTCTGCGCCACGTCCAAGAGCGGGAGCTGTTCGGCGCGCGCCATTGATTCGACCTGCAGCGGGTCCATATTCCGCGCCACGCCGGAGGCTTCAGCCTGTCTCAGTTGACGGCCTATCTCGACCTCCATTGGCGCAACCTCGCCCGCTCGAGGCCCGACCGTGGCGCTGATCTCGGCGGTTTGCGTCGGCGTCTCGAACGATCTCACCGGAATGTCGTCCGTGACGCCCTGAAGTTTCAGAAGGGCGATTCGATGATTCCCGTCATCCTCCACGATGAATTTACCGGGCCGTTGCGGATCGGGAACAACGGTCATCGGCTCGACCTGTTGGCGCAAGGGAACCCCTTTAGTCTCAGGCTTTACACCGCCCTTGAGGGATTCTTGAGCCTGGAAAATCCTGCCCTTTGAAAGCGTCTCGCGGCCAAGCGAAATATCATCCACGGAAATGCGCCGAGTGACCGGAACGGCGTCCACGGGCCTGACCGGAACCGGAACCGTTTCAAGGCCCAGATCGGCGCTCGAGACTATCGCTGGATCGTCAGCGCTTTGGCCCACGGCAGCCGCGATCCTGCTCTCTTGCACTATGTCCCGTGAGCCAAAAAACGCCTTTAGTTGACGCAGGTTAGCGTCAAGCTGGGCGCTCGGCTCGTCAATCGGAATATCGGAGATGTTGCGCGCTGTCGGCTCGCCTTCGACCAGTATTTTATTGACAGGCGAGAAGGTTCGCTCCGGTAAGACTTCGGCCAGGGCCGCGTTTTCTTCCTTGGTTAGGGCGCTAACTCGTTGGTAATCCTCGCGCATTGATTGTCGCTCGACCGGCGTGATCGATCGCTTTGGCTGGCCCGGCGCTGAGACGGTTTTATTAAAGCGCCGGTTGGCATTGGCGATCATCTCCGCGATTTCGTCTACGCTGTCGGTCCCGAGTTTCCGGATGGCCGAATTCAGCGCAGCGGCCTCCTGTTGCGCAGGATTGAGCGGAACGTCCGGCGAGGTAGCAGGGAAGGGGGCGCGGGTTTGAGCCGCAGGAAGGGCCGTTTCCGGCGAAATGGCGGGTATCTCAGGAATAACTCCGGGCGCTACCGGCTCAATGGATACCGGCGCGGGCGGAATCGCTTCGACTGCGACCCTGCCGACCTTAATTCTGCGGACAATTGGCGCGATAGCTTTTCCAAGTGGAAGCGGCGTAGCGGCGAGCGCTACGTTCGGGACCAGCATTTCCGGCGCGTTCATCGATTGAATGCCCGCCATTGTTGCCATTGCCGGGACGCTTCCGCCTGTCGCCGCGCCAGCGACGATGGAGGGTATCGCCGTCACTACGCCTTCGGTCGTCCGGCGCGTGATCTTGCCGGCAAGGGATGGATCCCGCCCGGCCATCTCGTCAAGTCTAGCCCTTTCGGCTCTAGCTTCACGGGAAAAGAGCGTGGGATCGGCGTCCATTCTGGCCTCGCGCGCTGCGGTAATCTCGCCTACGCGCGGCGCCTGGGCGGTCTGTTCAGAGAGAAACGCCTGTCCGGCCATCTCGGGCCTTGCGCTGAGGCCTGAGATAAACGGAGCGGCGCCGCGTCCAGCCTGTTCGATCAATTGGCCGATAGGGGCGAAGTCTCCACGGGACGCCGCGCCCAAGGCCTCTTCCATTACCCGGCCAGCGTCCGCCGCGCTCAGCAAGGCCCGCTGTCCGCCGATCTTCAGGTTTTCAAGGAATCCAGGGGTAGGAGCGGGCACGGCTGGTTCCGGCGCCGGAACTGGCGTTTTCAGGAATTCATCAACCGAGACGGACTTCGGCTTGGGGACCGGGCGTTTAAGGAATTTTGCGATTGCATCATCGGCCATAACTATTGCACGACGCCGCCCCGCGCCCGTATGTCGGCTTCAACGGCGGCTGGATCGCGTTTCGTCTTCTTGGCGTGCGCCTCTACCTGGGCGCGCGTGAATACAGTCCCGGCTGGCGGCTGCGGGGCGGCGAGCGCTGAAGGTGGAACGAATGGGCCTTGTGGCCCGCCAGGCGCGCCGGGCATCGGTCGGGGCGTTACGCTTCCGCCATCAACGAAGACGCCGCGCGGCCCCTGATCTACATTCCCGGCGTTGATCGCTGCGCTTACCTGTTGATTGAAAGGAACCACGGATGTCGAGCCGTCAGGGTTTACGATCTCGACCATTACCTTACCGCTTCCGCCGCCCGACCCGGTTCCGCCTGCGGCTGGCCTGTACTTCTCGATTCGGCCATAGCGCTTGGCGTCCGCCGCGCTGAGGGCCGTCCCTTCTATTTCGTGTTGGGCGAATCGCAGCGCTTCCTGTCGCGAGACTTTAAAATCGTCCGTAAAAGTATTCGCCAGCGTGGTAACTGCCGCTTTGCGGTCCTTGGCGTCCTTGCGCGCCTGTTCCTGCCGCTCGAATTCGGCCTTACGGGCGTCTCGCTCAAGGTCGAAAGCGGCGCGCATCTGGGCGATGGCTTCAGCGCTCTTGAGTCCCGCGCGCTTCAGCGACTCCTCGAAGTCCCGGTCAGCTTGCTTGTCCAATAGCTGTTGAGTTCGTTGCGCCCGGCGATCCTCGGCTGACAGTACAGCCTGTTCGCCGGCGAATTCGAGATCCTGCTTTCGCGCATCGAAGCGCTCCTTTCTCGCCCGGTACTCACGCTGTGGAGCTTCGCGCTGTTCGGCGAGCTGCGCGAGAAATTGCGGCCCTTGTCCTTGGACGCCCGCGCCGAATCCTTGGAGCGCGCGAGCGATCCGAATAATCAGGCTCGTCGGCTCGACTGTGGGCGCAGCCGGCTCAGGTCCGGCCATCCCGGCGAAGCGTGATCGGATCGCTTCAGCGTCTACAGGTCCGGGCAGTGGCGCTGGAACGGGCTGCGGTTGAAGCGCCGCGAGCGCCGCCGTGGTGTCCATTTCGAGCGGTCCGATTCCGCCCGTGGGCGCGAGCGGTACGGGCGCCACGGGGCTGGGGCTTCGCCCTTGGAGTAGCGCCAAAATCGCCTGTTGTACGCCCGTTGTAGCTGGTCCAAATTCCATAGATCACCCCTTAAAACCGGCAATGCCCGTGCCGATTCCTTGCGCAGCCTGTCCGAGAGTTTGAATCGTCGCGAGTATCTTCGGCAAGAGCGCGCGAGATTCGGCAAGTTTTCGATCCGTCTCTTGCTGGCCTAGCTCGAAGTCCAGTCCGGTCGCGCGTGATCGCTCGGCCAGGTCCGCGAAGCCTAAATTGAGATTCCCACCCGCGATATCGCGCTGCGTTTGCTGGCCGGTCAGGTTTTGAATCAAGCCGCTCTGAACGTCCGCGCCAGCAAGTAGGCCTTGCAAGGCCGTTGCTAGATTTGCCCGCTGAGTGTCCGTGATGAACTGACGGGCGCCAAGCTCGCGCCCTGCGCCTTCGGCTAAGGCCTGCGATGTAACCCGGCCCTGATTCTCTAAAAGCTGGCCTACGGCGTTCGTGGCAATCGAGCTTTGCTGTACGCGATTGCCGAACAGTGCGGCGAGCTGGCGAGCCTGGTCCTGCTGGAATTGTTGAGTTAGTTGCGTGAGCGTATTTTGCGTGATCTGGTCAAGCGCGGCCTTTGTCTGCGGGTCCAGCTGCGCCAGTACGGCGGGTTCCTGCAATCTCGCGGCAAGGTTTCTGACGGCTTCGATGTCGGACTGTATGCCCTGCGCGCCGGTCAGTTGGCCTAAAAGGTCTTGCTGGCCCTGTCCGGCTGGGAGAATCGGCGGTCGGTCGGTTTGCTCGCGGACGCGTCCGGCGTTCGGATCTCTACCATCGAGCGAGCGCGTGGCACTGTGGCGATAGCCCTCGGCGTCAATCCACTCGGCGCGGTCCGGCCCTTGGAAGATGATTTGCGAACCGGGCGGAATCGGAAACGGGCCAAAAACGGAATCAGCCACGCGGCCGAGGATTTCAGGCGTTAGATTAGCGCCCGCTCCCTTGCCCGATCCGACCACGGATTGAAGCGCCTGTTGAAACGGCGAGAGATTGGAAACGGCCATCTAGTCTCCTTTAGCGATCCTGAGTGATCGAGAGATAGTCAGCATAAAGCGTCGGCTGTGAATAGAGTCCGCCGCTGAGCGGCCTATTCCAGACCTGGAATTCGGCGCACAGTCCGTCCGGTATGAATTCGTGGCCGATAACGGCCCTCGGTTCGACCTCGCCGCTGATGAAGACCTTGGCGATGTCCGGATCGGCTTCGATCCTAACCGTAAAGTACGCGCCAGGATCATGTTTGAAGCCTATAGGGATAGTCAGGTTTGCGCCTTCGTTTATCCCCTGGAAAAACCACCCCTCTTGCGTATGGGGGTGGTCATAAACAAGGGCCAAAACGTTGTGGGGATCGTTCAGACCTGTCAGCCCGACCGTCGCCTGAATGTCCGTATTGCGATTCAGGAAGACGCGAGCTTGATAAACGAGATTCTTTCTCGCGCTGAAATTGAGGGCGTTGTGAAGACTATTCCCAGGTTCCTCGCCGAGCCTTACGCGCGCCGTCCCGGCCGCGGCGGATGTCGCGTAGAGCGCAAGGACCCCGTTCGGGCCGTCCGATATTTTCACATCGCCGGTTCCAGCCAGCGAGATCGCATAGATCGGGTTGATCCGGATGCCTAGAAAGTCATCAAACCACGTTACTTTCGGTTCGCTCATATTAAACACTGCCCTTAACGACTATAAAGCCGCGTTGCTGTATATCGTTCGCGTTTGCCGTCCCGTTCAGCCCTGTACTTTTCAGTATGTTGCTATTTGAGAACGTCGGCGCGGTCGCGCTCGTCGCCGCCGCCGCGAGCAAGGCGCTCGTCGAGTTTACCATTATAAAAGTGAGCAAGGACGTGGCGCCGGTTCGCATCAGGAAGAATAAGACCATGTGATCGACGCCATTTAGGCCGAGGGCGGTCGTGTCGTAAATCACGTTCCCGCCGAAATAGAGCCTATAACGCTTCGTGTTCGCGTTTGCCGCATAGGCTATCTCAGCGAAGCCGATCATAAAATCGCCGTTCGCTGCGAACGTATTGGCCGCGACGGTCTTACTTGAAAGGTCCGTTTCAAGCGTATTCGCTATCGTGGCGCGCGTTGTCGGATCGACGAAGTATGTCCCGAAATTGCTTATCTGGTCAGTCGAGGGCGTTGCCCCGATTCCCGCAGGGAGAAGGAATCGGCCGAGAGCCGACAGCGAAGCCCTGTCGGCTCCGTTATTCTGCCAGCGTTCGATTAGTCCGGCCCCGATCTGGTTGACGTTGAGCGCGGGATTTGTCCCGTCGTTGAAGCTGGTATTGATCTGTCCGGTAGACGTCATGCCGACCGAGGTTACAAGGCCGGCGTTCGTGATGTTCGCCTTTTCCGATCCGTTTTGTAGCCAGCTCTGAATCTTGCCCGCGCCAAGCTGGTCCACGCGCAAAACAGGGTCGGTCGCGTGACTATACTTAATCAAGGCGTCCTTATTCGTCGAAACCCCGCTCAGTATATTCACAAGCTGGTTAAACTCATCGTCAACTTCCTGTGAGACGATGAGCGTATTCGGAATGAAATCGGTTATGCGCGTCAGTACAGCCATTTATTAGCCTATGGGGACTTGATGTTTTGATAGCCCTCGACGTTGATTGTGACGTTCCGCTCCGTGACGGTTCCGCTTCTCGCGCTGATTACGACGGTCATCGAGCTGCCGTCCGATATAGCCTGATCGGCAAAGTCCTCAGCGTAGAAAGTGAAGGCCGTGTTATTCGTGTCGGTGAAGGCCACGCCACTACCGACGCCTGCGCCGTTTATAAAGACTCGGAAGGTCACGCTTCCGCCCGCCGTGTGCGAGCCTGACGCAAACAGGATATGGACGCGAGTAATAAATCCGCTTGCTATATTCGGAATCCTGACGAACGCGAGGGCACTCTGGTCAGTCAGCGGGAACGTCGAAGGGTCATCAATCTTGAAGGCCGCGACGAAATACGCCCGCTTGTTATCAACGTAGAGCTTATTCGCGGCGTCTTCGTTCGCGACCGGGAGCCCCGCTTGAATCTTGACGACGCCGGACCCCTTCGGAACAAGCGCGATCCCGATATTCGTATCGCCGCCTGTCGCCTGTAACTGCGGCGCGTTGCCGAGGGCGGCATTTTTCATCGTGAACTCGTTAATCGCTGCGGCGGTCAGGCTGAATAGTAACTGCTCGTTATCGTTCGTGTCGTAGATTCCAGGGGTTCGGATCGAGCCGTCATTGCGAATGCGGAACTTTTCGACGCCGGCCTGAAAGCCTTTCAGGATCGGCCCGGTTGAAAGCTGGTTCAGCTCAAGCGGCGGATCGCCCGTATCGCTGACCTTCATTACGCCCTTGACAGCCGTGCTGGTCCCGTTGAGCAGATTGACGAGCTGATTAAACTCGGCGTCTACCTCGGCCGACAGGATCGGCGTTGCGGGAACGAAATCCGTCACTCTTGCTAAAGCGCTGGCCATTTAGAGCGTTGTGACTCCCTTTTCATTGAGCAGTGTATACATCAAGAGCATGTCCTTAATCACTATGGCCTCATCGGCCTGACCGTTCGAGATCCTGAACGTGATCGTCTCGCCGATCCGCCCTGAAGAATTCGAGAGCAATCGCCTTACTATCTGGACCGGCCCCTGTACGGCGCTGTCCCACAGGTCAACGTCCCATATTGCCTGATCCCATAGCGCGCCGAGCGTGGACGCCGAAAGGCTGAACGATTGATTGCCTCCCTTGTTCAGATTGTCGTCGAGAAAATACTGAATCGCGACCTGTGCGCTGTTCGTTAAAAGGTCGAAGTTAAAGCCCCATTTGTGCCATTCCTTGCGGAGTAGAACGGATTCGTGCGGGAAGGCCTTCGTCTTCAGTTCCTTCGCGTAGCTCTCCCCGTTATCGTTGTAGACGCCGCCCGAATCTTTCGGCCGATACGTGAATAATTGATGCGTTCCGGCCTCATTCTCAGCCCCAACCACGTAGACGGTCCCGGTCGCGCTCGGAAATGACGTTGCGGCCGTGAAGCCGGCGAGGCCTGTAAAGCGCGTCCAGCGCGCCGCGTCTACGCCCGCCTGGATGTTCAAGTAGTCAAGGACGTAGCTCTCATTGATAGACCGTGTCGATATTGCCGCAGGGAAAGATAGCCAGTATTGGTTTGCGTTCGGGAGCAAGAGCGAGGGTATTTCCTCGGTCGTTTTGTTGATTTTGCCGATCTCGGCCACGTTCCGGCTGTACAGCGCGGTCCTGAAGTCCTCGGCCAACTCCGACAGTCGAAGGCTCGCCAGGCCTTGCGCGGACAGGTAAACCACATCGTCGAGTAGCGGCTGGATCGAATAGGGCGACACGCATCCGATAGTCTGCGAATGGATCGCGACTCTTAGATTGCTGGCCAGCGTGATCGCCTTCGCGGGGTCTATCCTGACGAGCTTGTAAATCTTCTTGGTTTTCCAGACGTATAGCGCGTCTTTTGTCGCGAAAAGCCCTGTAATCAGGTCGTTATCGTCAATTTCTATATCTATGGAAACGCCCTGCGCGTCGGTCCCGGTCGCCCAGTTTTCAGGGTCGCCGAGGAATGATCCTCGAAGCTGGTTCGGTTCCGTAGCGGAAACGATCCACACTCGATTCTCCCACAGCGCGATGTACTTTCCCTTTGGCGGCGATCCGCCGAGAGCGGCCGCTACGGCGCCGGTTGAAACCTTCACCGGATTGTCGCCCGATGTCGCCTTATTCACGCCGATCGCCAGGTCTTTATAAGTGATCCATTGCCAAAAAGTATCGTTGGGAAGGGTCAGAGCGCCGGTCAGATTCGTGTCGCCCGTTCCATCCGTCTCGACGATTCGGAGCTGGCTTCCGGTCGTAAACAGGATTCCGATCTCGCCCGATCCGGACGTGAAGTAGTAATCGGATGTTATGCGGCTGGCGTAGGTATTGGCGTTGAGCTGGACGAAGCCGTTGCGAGTCGAGAGATTGTCCGACTCGTCGAATTCCATATTGTGAATATCCTGCGCGGCGTCATCTGGAATTTCGGTTGATGGCTTGGACGTGATTATCCCTCGGCCCCATCCGGCGTAGGGAATCGTTTTTACTCCAGCATTGTCGGCATTTGTGGAGGCCAAAGCTAAACCTCCTTACCATGTGTCGGGAAAGTTACCGGGAAGGCGCGGGCCTCTGCGCCTGCGGAGATTGGCGATATCGACCTCTTGGAGAACGGCTTTGTCGGCGGTCTTGTTGTTCTCCCTGTCGGCTATGCGCTTCAGACTCTTTTCGTAGCGGCGGATCGCGAGCGCCGAAGCGTCATACTTGCCCAGGTTTTCGAGCAGAAACGATCTCACGCGGTCGAGCGTGGGAACGATCCACGACAGCGGGATCGGAATGTTCGAAGCCGAAGCCGTGTCGGTCGGATCGAAGTAATGCTCCTCCTCGATGCTCTCAACAGCGACAGGCACGGGAACGAGCCGAATCTTCAGCAAGGTGTCAGAGCCGACCACTACAACGCCGTCTTCAAGCCAGAATTGCGGCCTGCCGGGATCGGTGAGCTTCAGACGCCGGGCGACAAGTTCCTGAGTTGTGGCGTACGCGATCGGAGCGCCGTCCGTAACGAACCTCAGCTGAATCAATTCGCGCGCCGTGGCGGGCATATTGTACGTCGCCGTCCCGATCGCGGTACTGAACGGACTGCGGGCTTTGTAAGGGTTGAAATTCGCGGCAAGGGCGATCTCCTGAACGGCCTCGTTGACGCGCTTCTCGACGAGCAACACGAAGTCGGCGTCGTCCGTGGACTCGCCGACTTCTTGAATTAGACCCAAAGCTATGGAGTTAGGAGTCGCCATTGCTGTCTATTTTGCACCCGTCAAAAACTCGTTCTTGATGGACTGGCCCGGATTCCACTGCCGGCTGTTTAACTCGCCAGCGGTAATAATGTGGCTCTCCACTTGTTGAGCCGTGTGAGCCGTCGCTTCGTGATAATCCCGAAGTTCGATAAGCCTATCGCCGAAGGTCTTTCCGTCGTTCATCGGCTGCGCTATAGGAGCATCGCCCCATGCGGTTGCGCCCGCCTCCCGCGCCGCGTCGAACGGACAATTGCGAGATCGACACATCGAGGGAGTAAGTTCGACGAATTGACGCTTCAGATTGAACACGTCGACCCTGATCTCCTGATGAACCATGAGCCGGGTATCTTCGGAAATCGCCGCTTCCTTGATCTTGGTCTGAGCCGCCGCGAGTTGAAGCTCAAGGCGCATTTCCTCGGCGTCATCGGCGGTGATGCCGGTTTTAGCGTTGGGAACCTGCGGCGCTCGCTCGGCGTTCAAGCGCTCGCGCGCGGCCTTGTTCGAGGCGCGGATCTTTTCCTTTTGCTCCTCGGACATCGGACCGCGCGGCTTGCGCGGCTTCTTCTCGGGCTTCGGTTTGGTTTCGGCGGTCAAAAAATCTTCAGCCATTAGTACGACCTCCCGCCGCCGCCCTTGCGGGTTCCCATCGCTTTGCCGTGCGCGCCAGCCTTCGCTCCCGCGCCCTGACTTACGGTTGAAGTGCTCGAAACAACAAAGCCCTTTGGTCCGCCGCCTCTGCCGGCGCTCGGATTCGTAGTATTCGTGTTGAATTGGCCCTTCTTGCCAATTGTCGTTTTCTTCATTTTCTTCATTGCAGGCATAAAATTTCCCCTTAGAAGGGTCGGCCCTTCGAATAGTAATCGGTCAAGCCTTGCTTGATTAAATTAAAGTCGCTGTCCACCCATAGGACTTCTTCATGCAGATGGCCGACGCGTACATTGTTCGCCATGTACAGCTTGTTGCCGGCCTCCCTGAATTTCGACCAAAAATAACTATCGGCGTCATGTTTGCCGTGCTCCCATTCGCCCTCCGCGTTCGGGATGTTCACAAACCACGGCTTGGGTATTTTCTTTAGGGCCGCAGTCTTAATGATCGTCAGGGCGTAGACCGTGTTGTCAACTTCGGTCAGGTCGTAGCGCTTCATTTCTTCGATTGAGACGGCGCCGTTCCAGCCTCTTTCTGTCTTGATTCCCGCGAGCGGGGGATGGTCCTTCCAGCGGGAGGCCTGCCAGGCCGCTATGGCGTCGGCTTCAGGGTATCGAACGACGAGCCGTAGCAGTTCCTTTACATCCTCGCCGGTGAATATCGTGTCGTAGTCCGTCGTGATTATGTAGTCGGCGCCGGACTTGATTAACGAATTGAAGCCGCCCTGCATGGTCATTTCCCAGAACACGCAGCCGCTCAGCCTTAGCATCGGTATTCGAGGATCTGCGAAAGCCCGCTCCGACGCGCCCATATGGGCCTGAAAGCCCAGGCGCGGGACGCTCGCCATTGCCGCAACGCTCCAAATCGCCTTCGCCCCTGTCTGCTCATCGTGAATGTATATCGGCTTTATTTCGCGGGTCTTCTTTACCTCGGCCTTCTTCTGATACAGCGCCTCGTAGATCCGCTCGACTTCGGGCTGCGGGCTGCGCTTGTAGTGCCAGGTCATTACGCGCTCGAAGCCGCGCGGTATGAGGTAATCGTCGAGGTCCTTGAGAAGACAGCCGCCCTTGTACAGCTCGAAGTCGCAAGCCTCGGCGCGAATGAATTTAAACCTGTCGAGCAGATCCCCCGCGCCCTTTAGTACGAGCAATTCCGATCCCTGCGTGTCGAGTATCAACGTGTCGTATTCGTCGAGGCTGATACTATGGCGCTGCAGGGCGGTCTTCAGGGTTGTTCCTTCGGACTTGAAGGAGTGAACATATTCGATGTCTGGCCAGATTTCCGTATGTTTGCCGAAGTCGAAGATGGACGATGACTGTCCGTCATTGCTGGAGACGTGAAACGTGTGCTCCCCGCCGTCCTTGTCGGTTATCAGATAGTTCAGCGCCCGCTGGCCCGGGTAGTCCAGGATGTTCGCGCCCAGTTGGGCGAACGTCGAAGGTTCCGCCTCTATCCAGATGACCGGCAATCCAGCCTGCGCGTAAATATCTCGCGCCTGTCCCGTGTTCGCTCCGACGTGAATTACGCCCTTCGAGTCTTTGATGAATTCGTAGGTCGGAGTCGGAGCGTAGGTCAGTTTCGGTTCCGGCTTACGCGCTTCGAGATTCAGGGAGACTTGATAGCTCGAACAGTCCGGCGCGTCGGATTCCCATTTCTGGACGTCCACAAGTCCGGCGCCTTCGAGTAGCGCTTTTAACTCTTCTTCATTAAAGGATGTCTTGTGAAAGTCGTCCCCGTCGCGCTGTCCGCCAAAAAGGTAGTGTTTAAGCCTGACGTCGCCCCTGTGTCCGTTTGAGTATGCCTTAACTATCCAATCAAAATCAGGAACGGCGATTTTGAGCTTACCGCCCGGCTTGAGAACTCGCGCCCATTCCTTCACCACGGCCGCGACTTCGCCATGTGGGAAGTGTTCAAGGACGTGGCTGGCGCGAACTTCGTCTACCGTGCCATCGTCCACCGGCAGCGGATAGATTTCGTCATGGGTTTTGATGTCAAGGTTGTGGTAGCCCGCCATAGGCGAGCCACCAGACCCTAGATTGAGCTTTGTTTGGATCATCCTTGCCCTATGTAGACTTCGATGTTTGCGCCGTTCGAGTCGTTAGCGTCGAGCGCGACGATTGGCGACTGCGCGTAGGCCAGCAGTTCGAAGTAGTCATTGCTTGTGAAGTTGGAATCCGCCTGCGTGAGCGTGGTGAGTGTGCCCGCCGTGGCCGACGATCCCAATCGGGCGCCGGCCGCAGTGGAAGCCGCCGCTTTCGCCGACGCAACCCGGCCATGTCGAGTTATCCACCCAAAGGAGCCTGCGCCTATCGCAACGTGAGCAATTCCTACAATGGGTTCCTGTATTGCCGCCGTTGGAACCAGGGCGTTAGGCTCTAGCACTTCATCCGTTTTGAGCTTCAGCGAGTCTCCGAGGGCAAAGGCCGTCACCGCTTTGACGTAACGGAGTTTTGTCCCTGGAAAGTTTGCCGTATCGGGATGAGCGCTCTCGGTTCCGGGTGTGAACGCGGCGACGGTATCCACGCGAGTGGGATCGCATCCTACAATCACATCTGACATATTTTCTCCTTATGCGGTTCTGAAGTTGGTGCGGCCCTGACGCCGACGATTGCTCATCACAAGGTTTGAGTGAAGGATCATCTGGATAACATCGGCCATCTGGTCGAACGGGCGAATAGGATCGCTCATTACGAAGTCGAAGTTTTCCATCATCACGAACTTGAGATATTTGAGATTGAGCGCGAGAAAGCCGTGGCCTGCCGTGGCGCTCGGGGAGGCTGAAAGTGTGTTCGGGAAAATATGATCGTCGAAGCACAGCACTCCACCCTTGAAGATGAAGTTCTGAAATCCCGACCGAACCATGTCGTCGTCGAAGCTCTCGCGCTGAAATCGCTCGTTTAAAACGACCGTGCTCTCCCATGCCTCGTGAATCTCCTTCGAGGTGATATACATCGTCGGCCATTCGTTTTGGCTGGAGCAGTCGTTTGCGAGCTGGCGCATGGTCCGAACCATCGCGGTCTGATTCGCGGGAGTGGTCAAATCCAGCACGTTTAGCGCCGGGCTTGCCCTTGTCTGATTGCGCCAGTTGGTGAAAGTCGCGCTGTCAATATTGCCGTAGACGCTGTTGGTTCCGGCAAAATCCAGGCCGATGGCCAGGCCGGTCAGATCCGCGCCGCCGCCTCCGGTTCCGTCAAGGAACAGCTCCCGGTTGACCTCAATGCGCATCGAGAGGGCCAGGCGATTGATGATCGCGTCCCAGAGGTCCACGGGCGCCGTAGCGCTATTGGAATTCTTGCCCTGTTCGAGCAGGCTCAAACCCTCGGTTCCGGCGATGATCTTCCAAAGATAGGAAGCGATATTCGGATCGGACTGGAGCGTTGTATCAAGGGTTTGGAATTCCGTATATGAGTGGACGGTGGTATTCGCGGTCAAGATCGTCGGCTCGCCGATCTGTGTTCCACCTGGACGGGTTTCAACTCCGTCCATCATCGCCATTTTCCACAGCAAGGCGATTCCGCCTACTATGGATTCCGTAACTCTCGGAGCGTAGAGCGGCAAGGTGGTTGCGACTACGCGATTGAAAGAGGTATCTAAGGCCATCAGGTTCTCCTATTGCGGCAAGAAGCCGAGGGCTTATTGAAGATTGCCCAGAGCTTGCTGTTGAGCCACCCAATGCGCCAGTTTTTTGAAGTTCTTGGCGACTTCGGGCGGTGGTTCGGGCGGGCCAGTCGCCCGGCCTCCGTTCGTTGATTGATAGCGCGCGGCCTGTGCGGCTTTTTCCGCTTGCTGCGCGGGCGTAAGGATCGGGTTTGAAGGTTGCTTGACGGTCGGGGTCGGCGCGGGACTGACGCCTAGCCCGGCCTGAATCTGGTTAATCAGGTTGTAGGTTGCTTCAATTGAAACGTTCGGATTGTTGCCGGCCAGCTTTTGCGCGAGCGCAGACTTTTGCTCGAAATCCGGCTCCTTACCGTACTTGGCCTGAAGGGCGAAATGCTCGCCATGTTTGTTGGCGTTCTGAATCTGCGGGAGATGATTCCGCATCTCGGCCTGCAGCTCGGCCTTCGCGGCGGCAATTGCATCAGCCCTGACCGCTTGCGCATAAGCCGCGCGCCCTTCTTCGTCCTCCAGGTCAAAGCGACTGTAATCCGGCTCGGCGGGCTTTGCCGGGGCGCCGCTTAGCACTTCCATGAGCGGCCTGCCGCTCATCATTGCGGTAAGCATTGCGGTCTGCAATTTATCCCGCTCGGCAATCTCGGCCTTCAGTAACGCGATGGCGTCAGGCTCGGATGTGACCACGGGCGCCGGTGGGGTCGGCGCTGTAACCGGATCGGGCGGAACATCAGCCGGCGCCTCGATCGGCTTGAATCGAATCTTTCTGGTCTTATCGTCTAAGACCATTTCGACTTTTGAAGGGTCTACGCCTGGATAGAGTCGCGAGAAAGCTGTTGCTGGCGCTACTGGCGTAGGCGCGAGAGCGGGAGTTTCGGCGGGAACCTCTGGAGGTTCAGCGGCGCTCGCCGCCGCCTGCAACGGAGTCTGGGCGTTCCCGTCGAACTGAAGTCCGCCGCCCGGTGTCGTCTTCATCGAAAACTTTTGGACGCCTAAACCTTGTCCAGTTGGCGCTTGTATTTTCATACATCTTCTCCAGTGCGCGCTAATCTGACGCGCGGATTATTAGCCTGTTTCTCTTTCGTGTCAAATAGATACGAGCGGTGAGCTAAGGTTTTACTTTAACTCTGGGGTCATTGCTGGATACGAGGGGGGTATCGGTTAGAGGTTTGGATGCTTCCGGTTTGAGATTGCCAAATGCGTCCAACAGCCCGCGCTCACCCGCCGCGTTTCGCATAAACTCGCTGGACTCTTCGGCAAATTTGGCGTCACGAGCCTTTGCCGCCGCGTCCGCCATCGCCTTCATTCCTTCTATGTCGCTCCGATCTCCAATGCGGGTATGTTTCTTTTTCTTCATGACTCTCCCTAACTGCGATTCCGACGTGAAGTAGCCTTGATTGGCGATCACATGGCCAGCCCATAGGGTGTCAGGTTTCATCACCGTCAGGGGCCAGACGAAGGCCGAAGACTTGCCGCACTTCGGGCATTTATGGCGCTGATTCTTGGGCAGGCTGTTGCGGAGAACTTCAAATACTCCATCAGTTTTACAGTTGAATTGAAATAGCGGCATATGTTTGCTTTCAGGACCGACAGGCGACGGTTGGCCGTGTCTCAATCCGCCAACCGGCCACATGCGCCTGACGGCCCTGAAACCTTTAGCTATTCGTGTAGTCCTGTAGACTCTTAATAGCGGCTTCGATCTGGTTTGCCGCTATATCGTCCACTCCGGTCGAATTGTCATCCTTCTCGCGGAGCGTCGTTACCGCCATGTTCATCAAGGGAAGGAGCATTGAGAGTATGAGTTTAAGTTTCATGGTTATCTGTTTTTCCTTTCAAACGTGACTAGAATTTCATCGCCAATTTTTAAATCGGCGTCGAGAAGGCTGACCGGAAACGAGAAGAAGAAATGGGTCTTGTCGTCTCCACCCTCAAGGTTTGCCTCCGTGTACTCTTCGACGTCGGCCCTGCGGCCCACTCCTACGGATTCGGCGTTGCCTTCCTTGTGGCGCTCGGCCAATCTGAGCGATTTACATCTGACGGTTGTTTGGAACATTTAAAATATCCCCTCCAGCGCAACGCAGTGGTTAGCCTGCATGCGCGCTTCGGATAGTTTGCGGATCGCGACCGTCTTGCCCGGTCCTTCAGGAACAGCCGCATTAATTACGCGGGCGCACTCCAGAAACGCGGTATTGATCTGGTCGTGGGAAACGCGCTGCGCTTCGGTGGCTGCGTGATAACTGAAAATTACCTTTAGTTGATCGTCGGTCATAGTCTCCTCACTGCATCTGGCTCGATGAGCCAAGTATTTGCATTAGTAAGTCTTGCTCTGAAAGGCCCTCGCCTGGATTTTCTACGCCAGGCTGGCCGGGAATCTGTTGCGGCGCGAGCTGGCCGGCAAGAGCGGGAGGCATGCCCGCCCCTGCGCCAGCGGGCGCCAGGGTTTGCTGTAGCTCAGGTTGAACCGATAGCGCAGGCGTAAAGAATCGCCCCACGTCTTGATAGTCGGGGAAGGATTTCAAGAGCCAGGCAAATAGCTCGACGAAGTTGATACGCACGGGCGATCCCGATTGCGCCATGAGCGGGTCGAACTGCGCGGCAACTTGAACCACTTGCGTCTTTTGCTGCCGCTCGACATCGGGATTGCTTTTCGGCGCCGCAAAATAGCTGACCGTGACATCGGTTTCGGCCTGTATCTCAGCATGGCTGTATTCGCGCCACTGGGAGCCGAGAAGGCCGACGATCTCAATTACGTCGGATTGCACTCGGTTAGCCTTCAAATGCTGAAGGACTTGGCGGGCGATCTCGTTTACGCCCGCCTCGACGTTTGAGATTTTATCGTCGGCCTTCAGACGCATGACATTAACTTGCGTCGTGACGACCCCTGCGGGCGTCCGCGCCGATGGCGTTTCGCCCTGGAATATCGCATCGGCCCCTGTGGCCTTGTTTCCGTCCTGCGCGATGGCTTGCTCTAAAATCAGGTTGTCTCGATTGAGCTGCGGATTATCGATTGCGAACAAGTCGCCGTTCCGCTCCATTCGAATAACGCTCAGATTCGGCAGATTGGCGAAATCGTCAAGGGCCTCCTTCGCTACGCCCGGGGTTGCTCCGTACATGTTCTTTTGCGCTCGAACGTTTTGAATTTGCTGAGTACGGATGCGATTTGTCTGAAGCTGCGTGTCTTTGAGCTGGCGCGCCACGCCGATCGGGTAAAGCAGGCCTTCAGCCCGAAGAAACTGGATCATCACGAAGGGCAGCCCGTCGAGATAGGCATAGCGCCAGGGCTCAACGTCGAGAGGGTAGGGAAGACCCTCGGCCATCGTCATCACCTGTCTGTAGCCCTTGTCCCAGATTTCCCATATGGCGATTGATGATTCCTCGGGAATCCTAACGGCTAGGTCTTTCCCGAACATTCCGCCCGCGCTGAACCGGGCGTCGTTCCTGTAGGCTGAACGGGAAGTCAGATTGTGGGAGGCGGCGCCGGATTCGATTAGTCTTGTAACCTTCGGATCGTAGCGCTTGTTGGCGACAACGTTTGCGATTGGAATCCAGCTTCGCCTTGCCGCCCATCGGCCCGTCCTTGGCGTCCCGTCGCGTCCGGTCAGGTCGTGAAGGAAATCATGCGGGTCTACCCATTCGACAATGGCGGCGTCCCGCTTGACGTAATCGCGGTACTCGATATTGCCCGAAGATTTGCGGCGCGCTTCGTCTACCTCGACCACATAGGCCGTTTCGGCTATTCCGTGACCGATCACTACGACGTCATCGACTACCTTTTTGACCTGTTCGGTCATCTCCCGCTCGCCCCACTCGTAATTGAGCATCGAGGTGTGGATTTCCGCCGCGTTCACGTCGCCGGGGCGATTCGGCTTCGGCTTGACCTTGAATTCGATCTTGCCGTTGAGTAGAAACGGCATATAGGCCGACGCGATGGTTTGGACGATATTGTTCGTGTAGACGCTCGTGATCGTGTCACTGTACAGATCCCACGAGTTCTTCCCGGTGTCCTCAAACTGCCACTGGCGTCCATTGAACCAGTTGCGATACGCGGCCCAATGGCGGTCTCCATTGTCCGACTCCATTCGCATATGGAGCGTTTTCATCAGGCGCGACATCCATAAAGCGCCGTCTTTCTCGGCGTCTCCAGTCTCCTCAACGACGGCGGCTGATGCGCGATTAACGCGCATTCTGTCGCTCGTATTCGCGCTGGGCGGTCTGTATTTGCGTGGCATTATCTATTCCTCTTGAAAACTCCGCGTTTCTTCAGATCGCCAATCGAGCCAGGCGGGGGAGACGGCTTTGGCATCCAATAGTGAACCTTCAGCGAAATGTTGACGCCGATCATGGCGCACATCGCTAGATCGTCGTTGTATCCAGGCTCCGCTCCAAGTTCGCCGTTCTCCATTTCGACAAAATGCTCCAATTGCTCAAGCAACAATGGCGTTCGAAGGAGAATCTCCGCATCTCTAATGCGATAATCCAAGCCGGCCACAATCGTCGCTTTGTTTGAATCCTTAGTAACGAATCCGGGTTCCTCGGCTGGTTTCTTATCGTAAGCGTTGAATTCAAAATAAAGTCGCTCATATTTCAGGTCTTTATGCAGTTTCAGGCAGACCACATATCCGCCGCGCTCGTTTCTCTCGGGGCCGACAAGCGCGATGTTGTAAAGGATTCCCAGATAGTTAATCAGCTCCGCGAATACATCCGGCTTTGTGATTTTGCTATACGACGCAACTTCGCGTAGATACGGCGCTTCTTCCGACACTGCCAGCACGAGCAATGCGGAGGGGTCGGAATTGGGATTGCCGAGCGCCGGATCGGCAGCTAGAACGTATTGGACGCCGAATTCGGGCTTCTCGTAGATAGCGAGCGGGCCGTAATCGTCGGCCTTGAACTTCGTCGCAGGGTCCGTGTTTTCAGGGTCATGAAGATAGGTATAACGTCGCGGCTGAAGGCCTTCCTCTTCGACGAGCTTCCGCATCAGCGCCACGGAGCGGAGATCGAAGCAATTGCGGCCCGTGGCCTCGAAGCCTTGCTGCGGTGTTAATGGAAATTCCCTACGGAATACCGCCTTGTCTCCGTGGCACGGGCCGTCAATGTAGAGCCTGCGCCAGTTCAGGCGCGCCAGCAGTTCGCGTTCGAGCCATTTATCGCCCCATTTCTCGTAAAGGTGCGGCCACCATTCGATCAGTTGTTTTCTGATTACCTTGGATTCGGCCAGCTCGTTGCCGTACCGGGTCGGAACGCCTGACATCTCCTCGGCCTCGCACAGATCAAGCGTTGCGCCTTCAGGGAGCGGCGCCCGGTACTCTTCGGACGCCACGGCAGGGAAGAAGACCGGGCGGAATTCATTCTGCCCTTTAACGGCCTTGTCCCACATTTCGGCCACTTCGTTCAGGCCGTTCGGGGTCGTCTCGATAATCAGTATGCTGCCAGGCAGGAGCGGTACGGCGTGAGCGAGCGAACTGAGCAGCGTTTTTACGCTGACCTTCGGCTTCTGGTCGAGAAAGAAAGCGGCCTCCGAGATGTGGACGTATTGGAAGGTGAAAGAGCGCCCAATACTCACCTTTTTACAGGTGAAAAACATTATCTTGGAATCCTGACCCTTGCCCTTGCGGTCCCTGCGGTTGCCGCCGCGCGCCGTGGGATTGGCGAAGTGAATCAGGTTATTCCGCTCGCTCTTGATGCTCGGGGTCAGAAGCGGGTCGGCTTCCTCGATGGCCGCGCGGAGGCGGCTCGAAAAGTTCGTGACGGACTCCAGGTCTTGAGTGATACAGAGCGTGTTGCGGTTCGGGCGAAGGGAAGTAAGCCAGTAATAAAAAATCAGGATTACGGTCGACACGCCGCCTTGCCGGATCTTGTCTATCAGGATTCTGACCGGGCGCCCTGAAGCTAATTCTTCGAGGATTATCTCTAAAAGTCTGAGCTGGATTTTGTTCAGAAGGAAGGGAACCGCGCGGCCATCCTTTGTGGTGATCGTGACGTTGACCGCGCAGTAAACAGGGAAGTCCCAGTCGCGCAAATCTGTAAAGCGGCGGTCAATATATCTGTCGCCCTCTTTGACCCATGCCTGATGCTCTCGCTCGATCCTCTGTGGATCAACGATCATTTTTATCCGGTCGAAGGGAATCAGTTGTGGGCTGGTAGCGTTCATTAATTCATATCCGGCGCCTTCGATTCCATTGAGACCGGCTGAAGCGGCCTATTGAATGTCAATTGCCACAGGTACACATCGCCAGTAATTAGGATTCGCAACCGCTCGCGCCATGTGCAATGCCACCGACTCAATGTCGCCCCGTCGTCGTCTCGCCAGACAGGAAGCGGCTGGTATCCGGGCTGATCTTTCGCGTAGGTGGTTACAGGCAGAGTCTCTCCCGGAATGATTGGGACTGATGGTTTCATATTAATCTTCAATTTCTCCTTCTATAACTCTTGATCGAATATCGAAAAGCCCCGCCAAATCGCCGTCTCCCTGACGCCTGCGCAGGTCTTCAAACGTAACCTTGATGTCGTGTTGGTGTTTCTGTTTCAGATCGCCGGTGATCTGGGCGATCACGCGCCAAGCTGTGAGTCGTTCGCGGTCCTTGCCTGATGTGGCGATTTCTACGAGGTCGGCCACGCCGGCGCCATGAAGAGCCGTCGAGGCCTGCGCGAACGTAACCTGTCGGACTTGAGCAATAAACGCCGGCTCGTTCATCAATTGAACGGTATCCAGAATGCTAAGCCCCGCCTCGGCTGCTAGGTCTGAAATGCTGGCCTTTTTTGCCACTGGCGAAAAGACCGCGAGCAGCAGCCTTTCGCGGGATTCTTTAGGGATCACGCGCTCAAGCGATTCGCTCATCGCCAGAATCCTCCATGATGACTTCAACATCGAACATTCGATAAGTTCTCACCACTCCCAGGCCGCGCAGCAGCTTAGGACCGAAACCTTTGTCGCCATTGAGCACTTCGCCGAGGTACTGGGCGCTGACTCCCAGCTTGGCGGCAAGGTCCGCGATGTAACCCTCACTGCTTCTCAGTTTCAAAAGCATCTCTCGCAGGCCTTTTTCGTCCACGGAAATAATCTGGGCGGCGGGATCAGAGGGACGCTCTGTAGCGTAGTGATCCAGATCAGAGCCGTTTTCAGGTTTTGGTGTATTTTTTCGAGCCATCGGCGCGCATAGTGGGGGAAACTGACACGCGCTGTCAAGGCTAAGGTGAGGGTAAAAAAAAGAAGGCCGCTTCCCACGAGCGGCCTGGAGAGTCCATTGCGCGATCAGCAGTGTGCGGATTTTATACAGAGCTTGAGCCGGAATCAATTCCTACTGCCCTCAAGCTGACTTCCTTTGACGCCCTGACGGCGCGCGATTTTAGGCTGATGAGCAGTTTCGCGGCGCTCTGAATCTGCTCGAAGTCTTCATTTTCCTGACTGGCGAGAACCTTGAGATAGGTTCTAAGCGCCGCGTAGCCCGTCAGTAGCTCGTCGGCGTTCAGGCCGATTGAGTAGAGCATGACGGGCGTTCGCTGTGGCTCGTCTTCGCCGTCTCGCCCGTCGTTGTAACCGATTGTGTTTTCTTCAATGTCCATTCCCGTTCTCCTTTGTTGTGATTTCCGATTGTTCCTGTTCGCTGAATAACTGGTAGAGATCCGATACAAGGTCGCTCAAGCATTTAACCTCCGCGAGCATCACGGCAGGGACCAGCTTTTTCGCCCGCTCAAGCAATTTATCAACCTTGATCTCGACAGCCGAATAGCGCGGATCGCTTCCAGGCTGGAACGCCTGTTCGTGCGCGGCGGCTTTTAACTGCTTTAGCTTTACCATGAGAGATAAAAGCGTTTCAGTTGTGAAAGTATCTTTGTTGAGACTCATAAGCTCCTTTCTCTTTCATCTATGCCGTTAATGTACGAACCGAAGATCAAATCCCAGCCGCACGTAGGACACCATTCAAGCCAGCCCTTACCGCCGCAGTGATCGCATCGCACGTTTGGTTCTGGATCAAGACAAGCGCAACAATCTTCTCCGCATTCGTGGTCGGAGAATCCCAAATCGTCACACTTGTCGCACTCGCGCTCGTAGCACTGACCCTTACATTTCGGGCAGTTCTTTTCGCTGTATGAAACATCTGAATGCATCGCTTTTTACCTTTGGATTGTTTGTTAAGACCTAAGCCACGATTCTTACGTCCGGCGCCGGCTGTCGGTCTCGCCATCTGTGTACCGTCTTGACGCAATTGGGCGGGGCGGGGAATTGGCGGATCGCGTCCATTTCCTCGGCCCCTGCCCACCTGTTCGACTTGCATTGGACAAGCTGGATGTCATCGGGTCCGATTGCGATGATGTCGAAGACACCCAGGCTCGCCGCCGCTCGGGTGCATTTGTAGCCTTGCGATTCGAGCAGGGCGATGGATTTATATTCCGTTCTCGAACCTTTAGCCTTGGCGTTCATTGAGAGTCCTCCGGGATTGTGTGATTCGATCGGTCATGCGGGTTCGCTTTCGAGTAATTCAGCCAAGTTGCGCTCCTCAATCTCGGCGATAGCGTCATCTACGCTGTTTATTTCCGCCTCCAGGGTCGCAACCTTGCGCTCCAATTCCTCACGCTGGCGCAGGAGCCGCGTATGGTCAGCATCCAAGCCTACGCGGACAGCTTTCGCGCCTTCTTCTATGTGCTTCTCAATTGATCGCCATTGATCCGAGTTCCATTTCGGCGTCTTATCAGCGGCGGCTCGTGCTTGATTCACAGTCGCGCCACGACTGACTAGAGCCTCAAACACCGCCTGTTGTCCAAAATCTTGAAATATTCTTTCAGACATTACTCTTAGCCTCCTTTTATTGGTCGATCGCGTCGAGGTATTGGTCGTCTTCATAGGCTGCCAACTCTGAATTTTGGCAGCCTATGAATATCTCGTTGCCGTCAGACGGGTTATCGTCCTCGGTTGTCCATAGGCTGCCACTTGGCAGACTATGCAAGGAGTCCTCCCCGTCATAGGCTGCCACTTGGCAGTCTATGGAGGTTTCGTCCTCGTAAGTCTTGTGGTGGCCGTTAGTTGAGCATAGGCTGCCATTGTTGCCCTCTTGGCAGCCTATGAGAGACCAGGTCCAAGCGCCTTTTTTGCCGAATCCGTCCCGTTTGGCCTCGATTCCGAGGGCTGCTTTTGCCCTTCTTAGAGTCCTCTCGGAGATGCCCGAGCGTCGAGCTTCGGCGAGTAGATCGTTGGCCGACTGAGACCCTGACTTGAGGATTTCTTGCAGAAACTCCTCAGCGTCCTTTTTCTCGGCTTTCTCCTCGTCGTTCTTAATAGTCGAGAGAATCCTCTCCGCGGTCAGTTCCGACCGACCAAGCCAGCTAAACCGGGCGCCGGATGGCGAGTCAGGGTCCAGTTCGATCACGTAGCCAATGCTCTCGGCCAGGGGGCCGTAATTGTTTTTGGTTTGAGTGATGGCTTTCGTCTGCGGACAGTCGGGGTCCGAACCGATAAGAAGGACCGACCGAGCCGCGGCCCGCCACTCAATCGAATACAAGCCCGCGGCGCGCGCCTCGCCCAGGCCCTTCGACTTGCCGACGTGGCGGACCATGATCAGGGCGCAGTTAAACTCCTCGGCTAGTTCCTTCAGCTTGTTGGTAGTTGCCCGCGCTTCGTGGCCGCGGCTCGGGTCGCCTTTCGTGTAGGCGAAGACCGGATCGATCACAATCATTGTCGGGCCGCGGCGCAGAATCATCCGGCGAACCAGTTCGACGCCCTTCTCGTCGAAACTGAACGGCTCGCCGACTGCGAAGACTCTATCCTCGCAGGCCCCCGCGGCGAGGAGCCGCGGCTTGAGGACTCGGGCCAGGTCATCCTCCGCGGAGAACCAGAGGACATTCCCCGGCGCGTCGAGTTCCATGCTTTCCAGGCCCCTGCCGCAAGTGACCGCCGCGGCGATGGCGCAAAGGGCCGTTGACTTGCCCTCGCCCTCGATCCCTTCAAAGAGCGTCAAGGCTCCGCGGGCGATCCGGCCCCGCCATAGCCAATCAATCGGCAGCATCTCGACATCTCGAATGCAAACCTCGCGGATAGGGAGAGGGTCGGCCTTTTCTCCCGCGGTGTCGAATGCGCCAGCCGCGGCCTTGATTCGTTCAACGAGAGACGAAACATCCACGTCTCGGGCCTGGGCCTCGTTGAACCAATGTTCAGCGTGCCTGAGAATCGCCCGCTTCGTGGCCAGCTCCCGAAGTTTCGCGATCTCCGAGGTCAGATCCGAGGCGATCGGCTTATTGATAAGCATCTCGGCCAAATGGGCCGGCTCGATCCTCGATCCGCGCTCTTTCAGCCTGTCGGCCAGCATGACGGGGTTGATCGAGTCGCCGCGGTCGGCCAGGTCGCAAAGAGCGTCGTAGATTTCCCTCGACCCGGCGAAAAAGCAGTCAGGCGGCGCTATTGAGCGAACTTCCTTGACCCTCTCCGGAGACTCGGAGAAGAGCAGGGAACCAAGGACGGCGACTTCGAGATCGCGGTCGCGCGGCAACGTGAGGTCGTTTGTCATGGCGTCTCCTTGAACAGGTTGGCGAAGGCCTGTCTTGCCCGCGCCCCCGGAGAATTCCCGATGGCCTCAGGATGACATCTGCGGCAGAGGTCGACGGGCAAACCGTTGTCATCGACGTAGATAATCGAGGATGGGCGTCCGCATCTCGTACAGACTGGACGATTTGTCGATTGAATCAGAACGCGGTCAGTGGTAATATTCGGCCAGTTCGTATTATCTGGGTGCAGTTCTAAAAGCCTGACGGTTCCGAGCCGTTGGGCTTTTCTCATATTTGACATGGATTTTTGCCTTTAGCGGTTGCCGAGGGCTGTAAGGTAGGGTAGTATCCGCCCCAGCACTCGGTATATACCGGTTTAGAGCGGTTTGTAGCGGCTTAGGTTAGGACTCGGACGCTATGAACCGCTTTATTTTATTTAGGCTTACGCTTCGGCTTGCGGGTTAGCCGATACGCTGATGAGCGGTTGATTCTTTAGCCAGTCCTTGGCATCGTCGGCCAAGATAATGACCATTCTGCCCATTTTCCGAGCCGGTAGTTTCCCGGTTCGTATCTGAGCCTGCACGAAATCAATGGAAAGACTACACGCCCTTGCGAGTTCTCCTAGCCTGTAGGCCAGCTTCACCTTGTCGAAGTTAGGATTCGATGGCGACATTTAAACCTCCAGTGTAGTTGTCGGTCGTCAATGAGGATGGCCCGCCTAGTGTGAAAAGGTGTGTGGGAAGCCTATTCGTAGCAGACCGCGAAGTATCTGGGAACCGATTGTCAATGTGAGGCCCGGAAGCATCGTCGCCCAACATTAAGCCCATGTCAATATTTTGCTGGCGTGGCGCCAGTGTGGCGCCTATCTCGGTAAACCGCCTGAGTCCGCCTGATACTATCAAGCGGTATGTTGATACCATAAAAACCCCAGATTACCTAGCAAATATACTCTCTTGAGCGGACCCGAGCAATTCCCTGCGGTAATCAACTTTTTGCCCTGTTCTGTACAAGGAGTACAGAACACAGAGATTCTAAATAGCTGATTCTAAAGGTTCGTCCTTAAAATCGGCCTCATCTTTGTTGCCTATACGATGCGTACCTCGTATAAGGCCCTCGATTTGGGCGCTCAGGTCGGCCTGATGACCGCCTGAAATGTGCGTGTAATTGTCGAGCGTCATGGCGATCCGGGCATGTCCGAGCCGATCGGAGACCGCTCTCGGATTCGCTCCGTCTTCCATCAAGAGGCTTGCGACCGTGTGACGCGCCGTGTAGGGCGAGAAGCGCCACGGCAACCCCGAGGCCTTCAAGACGCGTTTGAAGTCCGCGTACAGGTTCCAGACCGCCCACGGCGCGCCGTTATCCTGAGTGAAAAGGAAACCGTGATCTTTCCACGCCGGCCCAGCCTTCAGCCTCGCTTCCAACTGCCGTTTGTACTGGGCCTGCAGAACATCGACCATCGCCTGAGTGACCGCGATAACTCGACGGCCGGCTTTCGTCTTCGGCGGCTTCAGATACCAGTCGCCCCGTTTGCGCCAGACGATGGTTTGATCTATTCGAACCGTCCGGGCTTTCGCGTCCAGGTCGTCCCATTTGACCGCGAGCAATTCGCCCGGGCGACATCCGATGTGAAAGGCCAGCTGGTAAAGGTTCAAAAGTTTGGAATCCTTCGCGGCCTCCAGAAACTTGCCTACCTCATCCTTGGTCATCGCCTTCGAGCCTTCGGCATCGGAGCCTGCGGAGCGCGGCGCCCGAACCCCGACCATCGGCGAGCCGACGAGTTTCCGGCGCCCGATGGCCAGCCGAAAGACCATGCCTAAAATCTTATGGCACTGGCCGACTGTCCTGGCCGCGAGGTTCCCTTCGAGGAGTTTATTGTAAACACGCTGGATGTCCGCCGCCGTGATCTGGGACAGCAACTGTCCGCCCAGATTCGGGCGGATATACAACCGAACATAATCCTCATAGGTTCTTCGGGTCTTCTCGGCAACCGAGTGCTTTTGGGCTTCGAGCCATTCGTCAAGAAAGCTCCCGAAGGAATCGGCTGAAATCTTCAGAGGCTCGCCTGTCCTATGACGCCTTAGAATCTCCCGAATGCGGTCCTCGGCCTGGTACGCCTTGCCGTGGAAGGTTTCGGTGTAGTACCGCCGCTTCCCTTCCGAGTCTTTCAGAAGAAACACGCGCAGCAAATACTTGTCAGGCCCGAGCCGCTTCCTGTGGCCGGTCCTTCTGGCTTTCTTCTCTTTTTTCGTCGGCTCGGTCATTAGTCCTTGTTACCTCGGGCGCGGATAGCCTCGCCAATATCACCACCGATGCTCTCTATCCCTGACATATCGTCCGCGATCTTCGCGCGGGCTTCGCGCTCCTCAGCGCGAGCCAGAGTGTCTGTGTTGATAAGCGCCGCCTCCACGCAGTTAGTCCACATGGCGACAACGCTATCCAGGTCTTTCATCGTAGCGCCGACCTCGTATGCGTAAAGCAGTTTATTTGCGACATCAACCGCTCTCATTCTGTGGCTTTTTGGCTCCATGATCGGAATCTCCCTTAGTCCGAATTGACTGCCTATCTTCTCTCCAAATCCAGTGATCGGCATTTTGTCATCTTCGGTCACTTGGTGGCTCCTTTCTTTGTAGCCTTGTCCACTTCGTAATGAAGCAGGTCGCCCGGCTGACAATCCAGAGCGCCGTTTAGCTTTGGGTTGAATCGGGTTATCAGCCCGTTCTCTAATTCGCCGAGATAGTCATATCCGCGCGTGCGAATTAAACCGAGATAGTCCTGCGCCACTTCAAGCCATGCAATTCTCACAAAAAGACGGTCCGCAAATCTTCTGTACGCCTTGTGCTGCACGCCGCGCCATCGATTTCGGATATTTGTGCTTTGGCCGATGTAGGCAATCTCGCCGTTTTCCTCGATCACGAAATATACTCCTACAGACTGCGGCAGCCGACGTTTGTCGGCAAGCAGAACGTAAGGCAAGGTCGCCGGGTCTATTTCTTTTGCGTTGGCCTTCCTCGACGGGGCCGCTTCTCCGGCTTCTTGAACTCCGCGACTGCGGACGCTGGAATCCGCCAGAGTTCCAACCCTCCGAACTTCTCCGACTTCCCCGGAATGATCCCCGCTTCCAGCCACTTCAATACCACCGGGTACGAAATGTTTGTCGCTGCTGCAAATTCTTTTGCTGTTAACATTGTTTCGTTGTCCTCCACCCATCAATCATAACCTCCGAATAAAGATTTGACGAGAGGAAAAATATCACGGCTAAACCGGATAAGCAAGTAAAGATTTCTTCTTGATAAATTTTTTCGTTTATAATCATTTTTTACTTGTAAAGTTTATCTGCGAGTAGTAATATCCAAACTGTGAGGTGAAGATATGGAAATCAACAAAGCCCAATTCGAGAAAGTAGTTGAGACCGCGAAGGCCAAGGCTGGCGGCAACAAACGCTGGATCGCGGCGATCGACAGGGCCGCTGATGCCTTGCTTAACGGCAAGTGGATCGTTACAGAGCTTCAGAACTGCTACGTGTTCACGACGGAGAGCGGTAAGACCTACCGGGCCAACGGCGTGTGCCAGTGCGAGGCGTTCTTTCGGGATCAACCTTGTAAGCACAGGGCCGGGGCGCGACTGCTTAACTTGTACCGCGAAGCAGAGACCGCTCCTCGCGTCGTCCGAAGCGTTGAGACCGACCGGACAGGGGTTAAGTTTCAAGTGGTGCGTTGCGACAATTGGGTGATTTAAACGGAGGTAATCATGGGAATTTTTGGTTGGGACTACCCACCGGGCTGTAGCGGCCCACCTGAACAAGAAGACGAATGGACGGAGAGCGCCGAGAACGAGCCGGACGAATACCGCGACCTAACTGACGGGATATACGACGGCAGGGACGGAGAGTTTGACGAAGCGGACAGGGAGTGGGCCGAGGCGCTGGCCACTGAAATGGGAGGCGAAGACCTATGCTAGAGATTGCGCGCTCGGTTGGGGGATCGTGCGCGCGATACGCGAGTGGTGGAACGCTAGCCGCCATTCGCAAACCCGGAGACGTGGCGTCGTGAGCACATATGGGGAGCGCGGCGCTGCGTCTCAGGGTGGGAATTAAGTTTGCGCGTGAGGTATGAGGGCCGAGCGCGCAACAAGGGGAGGCGCGCCGGTCACGGATAATCAAGGGGCGCGCTTCCCCGCTTCAAAACTAACGGAGGTAAAAATGGATAACAACTTTGTAGAAGGCGAGCGCTACCCGATCACAGCGAGCGAAGCGAAAAGTCTAATCAGCTTGTCCGGTTCGCGTGTGACTGCAATTATCGTTGGGCCGATTGATTTGAGTCGTGGCCGACGCTTCGTGAAAAGCCCAGGCGATTGGGAGCTATGGAACAAAGAAGGCCGCAAGGTAAAGGTGTCTATCAGTCGTGATGGCACGTTTATCTCGGTCGAAAAGGATATTGACACCGAAAGGCCGGAGCCTCTGGGGAGGAAATTATGAACAATACAGCTTTACAACTTCGACAAACCGACGAGATGAGCCAGTGGGAGATGATGCGCGAACAGGCGTCAGTACTCGTTAAGACCGGCTTCCTGCCGCAGTCCGTCAAGACGCCCGAACAGGCAATGGCCATCATTCTGACGGGCCGCGAACTCGGCATTGGGACAATGGCCGCTCTGAATAACATCGCCGTCATTCAAGGCAAGCCGACCGTTCCGCCTCAATTGATGCTTGCCCTTATAAATCAGACAAACGAGGTCGAGGATTTAAGTATTCAGGGCGGTCTCGACGGCGCGACCTGTACGATCAAGCGCAGAGGTCGGGCGCCTTACACCGCAACCTTCGGGCCGAAAGAGGCGCAAGCCATGGGGCTATCGGGTAAGGATAACTACAAGAAACAGCCAGCGACCATGTACAAGTGGCGCGCTGTCGCGGAGGCCTGCCGCTTCACGTTCTCCGATGTGACGCTTGGCTTATACACCCCCGACGAGATGGGGGCCGTCGTCGAGCCGGAGACAGGTGAGGTAATCGAGATGCCGCGTGACGACGAGCCGGTCGTTATCGTCAAACCCGAGCCGGAACCGGGACTTCAGCCGCCGATCAACACTGGCGCAGTCGTCTACCCGGCGCACGAACTGCCGCCCGCTTCCGACACTCCGAGCGTCACGGCGACTGAGTTTTGGAAATCGGTTCGGAAATGGAAGGTCCCCGAGAAGGAGTCGAGCGACTACGCGCAGGCGGCTATCGGGGGTGAAATCACTTGGGCCGAAGCTCTTAACACTCTCAGGGAGATGTACGGGTAAGCGGACGCGACATAGAAGGGAGAGGATAAAACCATGAAACTCACAATAACCGAAGTATCACCTGAACAATTCAACGAACTCATAACCGAAGGGCGCGAGCCAGCCGTGGAGCCGGTGGCGGCGGAAGGCGGGGAGGCAAGAGAAGCCGAGACATGGAACGACTTCTCGCAAATGTACAAACGTGCGAAAGAACGGGCCGACGAGATTGGACCCTGGATTGAGCGAATCACCGAACTTGAGGCGCAGTTGAAAGCATCAATGCAAAACGTTCAGCTCTCTATTGAGACCACCAACGAGGCTATGGAACGAGCGTTGAAAGCCGAAGCGCAGTTGACCTCCAAAGACGCCGCAATCGAGGAAGCGGTACGCCAGCGCGACGAGTGGGCGGGCTTGTGCAAGCAAGCCGAAGCGCGCGAGGCGGATTTGGCAGAGAGGCACAAAAAAGCGACTAGACTTGTAGCGAAATACAGGCCCATCCTTGAAGTCTACGCCAAAGAAGAGAACTGGTTTCGATGTGACAGCACGTCCGAGGGTGGCCCTAAAACAGATTTCTTGGTTTATAAAGACGGGCGCGATGTCAGCGGCTACGAATTCGCCCGCGCCGCCCTCAATCCCGACGCGCGGGAGGAGGGAGAAAAGCAAGATGGCTAATCTGAAATCGCCGGCAACTATCAAGCGCCACTTAAAACAATTGCGCAAGGAAGTTATCGAATCCAAAGACCCAATTGAGTCGCGAATTGCCTACGCGATGGAATGCGCCGTCAGGTGGGCGACGGAAAGAACTGTCGGATGGCCGTCGCTGGCAGACATCGCGCGAATGGATGCTAAGACGCTACGCGATGCGCTCGCCCGCCAATCGGCGGTGCGCCAGGGCGAGGGAGGTGGGGAGTGAGTGACAAGCAATGCGCCGAATGCAGTTACTACCGAGGCGACCATGCCTACTACTGTTCTCGTGTAACGATTGAGGAGTTGCGAAAACGGGTAATGTGGTCACTTGAACTCGAAAGACGGGAAACGAATTGTAACTACTGTTGAGTTAGAAATGGAGGAATATGACAGACAAAATAGAACCTGACACGCCAGGCCGCAAGGCTAGATTGATGGTTGAGCGCATGCAGTTGGCATTGGAGCGCCACCAGAGAAAAGAGGGCGAGTGTTACATTTTAGAATTTTGGTATTGTGGGAATTGTGGTGGGGATGACATTCGCGGAGAGTTGATACAACTCTACAAGGGCGCGCCTATAGGTGTCACACCAGAATACGACCCAGACAATCCGCCAAAGGGGCCAGTTTCAACACCTGGAGCATTGAAAAATTAACCACCCACGCATCCGGTCCGCCGAGGAGGGGATAATGACAAAGGCTCAGATGGAAAAGGAAATCGCCGACCTGAACGGGCGAATTTATGAACTGACGCATGAGCGTGATGGTCTTTCCGTTCGCGTCGCCAAACTGGTTGGGCAATCATGGGAGACGAAGCAGAGTAAGGAACAATCATACTGCGGCTGCTGTGGTAACGCGTGCGGCAAGGAAGGCATGGAATACCAAGCTGAAGCCCCGCATATCTGTGATATTTGCGGAAAGGAAGATTCTGTTAAGTGTCGAGTTATGCGCCGTTGTGAAAACTGTTTCGCGGCCACAGATGGCAGCAACAGCGGAACGAAGCCGGGCGAAAGGGCAAAAGAATGTAAGGAATAGCCGCCATGACGCTACTTATCTATATCATCATTGCGCTGTTCTGCTTGTTGGTCATGGTTTGGGTTGGCTTTATTTTCGCCATATTCAAGACGTTGCGATTGTTGAATCGGAAGGAATAGCCGCCGAAATGAAAGAAGAAGTCACGCAAGATATGATTGATTTTCACATCCTAGAGGGGGGGGGGGGGGGGGGGAAGGAAAGGGCGGGGTTTTTTGGGTGGGTGTTTCGATGTTTAATTTTGCGAAATGGCCATTTTGAACGAGATTGTAGAA
>Ga0111538_10001477_pt1 | contig 32909 bp, 31 predicted proteins | sample SoiMethybrSBSTD1_FD_79669 | JGI IMG/M metagenome (GOLD analysis project Ga0111538, IMG submission 79669) | Bulk soil microbial communities from a Populus tree surrounding site in Tennessee, USA - Soil MetaG P. TD hybrid SBSTD1 (version 2)... | ecosystem: Environmental > Terrestrial > Soil >...
CGGCGGAGTGGCCACCCGAGACGATGCTGCTGCTCGACAAGGCTGACCCGGTTCGTCGCGGTGGCACGGGCGAAGTGGTCGACTGGTCGCGCGCGGCGATCGTCGCGCGCGATCGAAAAACGATCCTCGCCGGCGGCCTGACGCCCGCCAACATCGAGGAGGCGATCGCGACCGTGCGGCCGTTTGGCGTCGATGTGTCGTCGGGCGTGGAAGCCTCGCCCGGTGTCAAGGACTTCGCGAAGGTCTCGCTGTTTCTCAAGAACGCGCGTGCGGCGTACGCGCAACGGTGACTCTTGTGAGTAGTTCTTCGAAGGTCCGGCTAAAGCCGGACGCTACATTTGAATCCCTCTTCGGGCGACGCGATCCCGACGCCCGCGGCTACTTTGGTGCCTACGGCGGCCGCTTCGTTCCTGAAACGCTCGTGGCGCCGATCGAAGAGCTCACCGCGGGCTACCTGGCCGCGCGCGCGGACGCCTCGTTCGCCGACGAGCTCGATCGCCTGCTGAAGCACTACGTCGGTCGCCCGACGCCGCTGTATGAGACGCGGCGGCTCGCCGAGTCGACCGGCAAGAAGGGGCTGCGCATTCTGCTGAAGCGCGAGGACCTCACGCACACGGGCGCGCACAAGATCAACAACGCGCTCGGGCAGGCGCTGCTCGCCCACCGGATGGGGAAGCGGCGCATCGTCGCTGAAACCGGTGCCGGCCAGCACGGCGTCGCAACGGCCACAGCGTGCGCGCTGCTCGGCCTCGAATGTCACGTCTACATGGGCGCCGAGGACATGCGCCGACAGGCGCTCAACGTCGTGCGGATGCAGTTGCTCGGCGCGACCGTCCGCCGTGTCGATGCCGGCAGTCGGACGCTGAAGGACGCGATCAACGAGGCGATGCGCGACTGGGTGACGAACGTCGGCGACACCTACTACTTGCTCGGCTCCGCGCTGGGGCCGCATCCGTACCCGCTGATGGTGCGCGAGTTCCAGTCGGTGATCGGCCGAGAAGCGCGCCAGCAGATGCTCGATCAGGTCGGTCGGCTGCCGCACATGGTCGTCGCCTGTGTTGGCGGCGGCAGCAACGCGATCGGTATCTTTGACGGGTTCATGGACGATCGCGGCGTGCGGCTCATCGGCGTCGAGGCGGGCGGCGAGCGCATCGCGCCGGGGCGGCATGCCGCGCGGTTCGCGGGCGGCAGCACCGGTGTGCTGCAGGGAACGAGGACGTTCGTGCTCCAGGATGAAGCCGGCAACATCGAGCCGACGCACTCGATTTCGGCCGGTCTCGACTACGCCGCGGTTGGTCCCGAGCACGCGTGGCTCCGCGACCTCGGGCGTACCGAATACGGCTACGTCACCGACGCCGAAGCGCTCGACGGGTTTCAGACGCTCGCGCGATACGAAGGCATTCTCCCGGCACTCGAATCGGCGCATGCCGTCGCCTACGTGATGCGCCTCGCGAACGAGGTGGACGAGGGAACGATCATTCTGATCAATCTGTCGGGGCGCGGCGACAAGGACGTGCAGAGCGTGATTGAGGCGCTGCCGAAATGAGCCGTATCGCCGAGACGTTCGCTCGCATTCGTCAGAACGGAAAGCCCGGGCTCGTGACCTACGTCACGGCGGGCGACCCTGACGTGCCGCGGACAGCGGGCATCCTGCGGGCGCTGGATGGGGCAGGCGCCGACGTGATCGAAGTGGGTGTGCCGTTCTCCGATCCCCTCGCGGACGGTCCGGTGATTCAACGGGCGACCGAGCGCGCGCTCGCGTCGGGGACGACGCTGTCGCAGGTGCTCGATCTGATCGGCTGCGTCCGCACTGAGCTTCGGGCGCCCCTCGTCATCTTCAGCTACGCGAACCCGATTCTGCGCATGGGTGCCGAGCGGTTCGCAGACCGGGCGCGCGAGGTGGGTGTTGACGGCGTCCTCATACTCGACCTGCCCATCGAGGAGGCCGACGATTCGCGGAACATGCTGAGCACACGAGGGATTGATACAATTCTCCTGCTCAGCCCGACGACGAAAGACGAGCGCGTGCGGAAGGCGGCCGCCCTTGGCTCCGGCTTCCTCTATGCGATTTCCCGTCTGGGCGTCACCGGCGCCCGCGATCACCTCGCCGAGGGGGCGCAGGGCATGGTGGAACGCATCCGTCGCGTCAGCGACCTGCCGGTGGCGCTCGGGTTTGGCATATCCCGACCCGAGCATGTGCGTGAAGTTGGCCGGTGGGCGGATGCCGCCGTCGTCGGAAGCTCGCTCGTGAGCGTGATTGCCGAGGCCGGAGCAGCGGCGGATCTCAACACCCGGGTAGAGGAGTACGTGCGTTGGCTGAAGTCCTGACCATCGAGGAGCTGCGGACCCGTATCGACGTGATCGACGAGCAGCTGGTGCGGCTGCTGAACGTGCGCGTCGCCTGCGCGGTGGAAGTCGGGCGGTTGAAACACGAGGCGGGCCTGCCGATCTATCAGCCCGACCGCGAGGCCCAGGTCTTGAGCAGCGTCAGGAAGTCGGCGACGGCGCTGGCGGGGCCGCTGACGGCGGAGGCAGTGGTGCGGATCTTCGAGCGAATCATCGACGAGGCGAGACGAGCGGAGCGGGCGGCAAGCGAACGCCGCGACAGTCCAAGTGAAACGTCGTTGTGACCTCGGCTGCGGCCGCCCGTTGGTTGGCCGCAAGACACCCGGTGGCAAGGTCGTTGTTGGACATCGCGCCTGTCGTTTCGTTGATACGGTTCTATAAGCGAGGAATGAAGCCATGGTCGTGGTGATGAAGGAACGGGCCACCGAGGCGCAGATCGATGCGGTGATCGCGCGTCTCATCGAGCTGGGCATGGACGTGCACCGATCGTCCGGTGCGACGCGCACCGTGCTCGGCGTGGTCGGCGCACACAAGATCGACTCCGAGCTGATCGGAATCCTCGACGGCGTGCACGAGGTGCTGCGGATCACCGAGCCCTACAAGCGCGCCAGCCGTGCCTTCAAGCCCGAGGACACCATCGTCACGCTCGACGATGTGCGGGTCGGCGGCGACGAAGTGATCGTCATGGCCGGTCCGTGCTCCGCGGAGACCGAAGAGCAGGTCATGGCCAGCGCCGCGGCCGTCAAGCGCGCCGGCGCCAAGATCCTGCGTGGCGGCGCGTTCAAGCCGCGCAGCTCGCCGTACAGCTTTCAGGGGCTGGGCGAACCGGGGCTGCAGATGCTGCGGCGGGCATCCGATGCGCACAATCTGAAGCTGATCTCCGAGGTGATGGACATCAGCCAGATCGAACTAATCGCCAAGTACTGCGACATTTTTCAAGTCGGCGCGCGCAACATGCAGAACTTCACGCTGCTCCGTGAGCTCGGGCACGTGCGCAAGCCGGTGCTGTTGAAGCGCGGCATCTCGGCGACGATTGAAGAGTGGCTGCTGTCGGCGGAGTACATCCTCGCCGGCGGCAACAACGACGTCATCCTGTGCGAGCGCGGCATCCGCACGTTCGAGACCGCGACGCGCAACACCTTTGACATCTCTGCGATCCCCGTCGTCAAGAAGCTCAGTCACCTGCCGATCGTCGCCGACCCGAGCCACGGCGCCGGCCGTCGCGACATGGTCGCGCAGCTGGCGCGTGCGGCGGTCGCCGCCGGAGCGGATGGCCTGATCATCGAGGTGCACAACGATCCCGACCGCGCGTTGAGCGACGGCGCGCAGTCGATGTTCCCGGCGCAGTTCGATCGGTTGATGGCGGAGCTGCGCATCATCGCGCCGGCGATCGGCCGCAGCATCTGCCTCGAGCCGGTGGCGCGGCGTGGGTGGGCTCGATAGCTGCTGCAGACCAAACTCGCCGCCTCCGCGCGGTGCGCTTCGGCGAGCCAGGCTGGAGCACCGCGCGGGAGCCGTGATCGATGTCCTCAGACGATCCTCCCTTTGAAACCATCGCCATCGTCGGCCTCGGGCTGATCGGCGGCTCCATCGCCTTGGCCGTCCGCGAACGATGGCCGTCGGTCCGCGTCGTTGCCGTCGATCGGCCGCCAGTGCTTGCGCACGCGGCGGGGAGCGGTGCGATTGATCGCGCCGCCGGCAGCCTTGCCGACGTCGGGCGACCCGATCTGCTCGTGCTGGCCGCGCCCGTCCGGCAGAATGTGCAGCTGCTCACGCAGGCCGCGCAGATGCTGAACGGCTCGACGCTCGTCACCGACGTCGGCGGCACCAAGCGCGACATCGTCGAAGCGGCGAAGGCCCTGCCGCAGGGGCTGCCATTCGTCGGCGGCCATCCCATTGGTGGAGCGGAGCACGGCGGCTTCGGCTTCGCGCGGCCCGACCTGTTCCGCGGCAAGCCGTGGATCTTCACGCCCGATCGATCGATGACCTCGGAGGCGCTCGATCGGCTCTCGCGGTTCGTCCGTGGTTTCGGCGCCAGGCCGATGACGATGGACGCGGCGGATCACGATCGGCTGATGGCGTTCGTGAGCCATCTGCCGCAGCTGACCGCGAGCGCCTTGATGGAGGTCGTCGGCCACGCCGCAGGCAGTGATGGCCTTCGCATCGCGGGGCGAGGACTCACCGACACCACCCGGCTCGCGTCGAGCCCCGCGAACGTCTGGCGCGAGGTCTGCGCCACCAATGCCGACGTGCTGAGCACCGCGCTCGATGCGCTGATCGCGACCCTGACGAAGCTGCGCGCCGATCTGAAGGAGGGTGGCGCGGTGGAACAGGTCTTCGACGAGGCCGCACGCTGGCGCGCCGAATTGATGAAGGGGCGCGAATAGAACGTTTGTGAGTGAACGCATCTTCCACATTACGACCGAGCGCGCATGGGCCGAGGCCAACGCGCAACACGCCTACACGGCGGACTCGCTCGCGACCGAGGGTTTCATTCACTGCTCGAAGGCAGATCAGGTCGTGTGGGTGGCGAATCAGCGATTCCGTGGGAGAACGGATCTCGTGCTGCTGCACATCGACCCGTCGCGCCTGGATGCGAAGGTCGTCTACGAAAACCTCGAAGGCGGCGAGCAGCTCTTCCCGCACGTCTACGGTCCCATTCCTGTTTCGGCCGTCGTCGACGTGACGCCATTTCTGCCATCCAAGGACGGTATGTTCTGTCTTGAACTTTCACTAGAAAGCACCAGAGGTGACAGAGAAACGGTTTAACAGGAGAAACGGAGCAACAGAGCACGAACAGAGCTCACTGCTTCGACCTTCGCCCTGCGGGTTGGGCGGCCGGCCGCAGGCCGGCACGCGCTGTCGCGCGTAGGACGAGAGGTTCGCGCGTTCACACAAGCAGCTTTCGTTTCATGTGCTGCTTGCGTGAATGCGCGTACCTCTCGTCCATGAGCCCAACCCGCTCAGAATCTGTGCACAGAACGTTCCTCTGTTCGGCCTCTGTTTCTCCGTTTCTCCTGTGGACCGTTGCTCCGTTTGCCTCCGTTTCGATGGACGATGAGGCAACGATCAACGTTGAGGGCGTGAGGCCGCAATGCCGGCGACGGCCTGGGGATTTTCGAGCGCTGTGAGATCGCCAGGCGGCTCGCCGAGATAGGCCGCCCGGATCACGCGTCGCATGACTTTGGCGTTGCGGGTCTTGGGCAGCTCTTTCACGAATTCGATCGTCTCCGGCCGCAGCGGCTTGCCAAGGCGGGTGGCGACGAGATTCTTCAGGCGATCAGCGAGTGGGGTGCTTCCTTCGTGTCCAGGCCGGAGCACGCAGAAGCACACGAGCGCCTGGCCTTTCAGCGGATCGGGAATACCGATCGCTGCGGCCTCGGCAACGGCGGCGTCTTCGACGAGCACCGACTCGACCTCCGCGGGCCCGAGGCGCTTACCGGCGATCTTGATCGTGTCGTCGGACCGCCCGAGGATGTACCACAAGCCGTCCTCGTCGATCGCGGCCCAGTCGCCGTGCACCCACACGCCGGGGAAGCGCGACCAATAGGTCTGCAGATACCGCTCCGGGTCGTTCCAGAAGCCGCGCGTCATGCCGATCCAGGGCGCTCGCACGACCAGCTCGCCGACCTGATTGCGAACGGGCTGACCTTTGTCATCGACGACATCTGCGGCGACGCCCGGCGGCGGTCCAGCAAAGGCCGCGGGCTTGAGCGGCGTAATGACGTTGCCGCCGACGAGCCCCCCGGACACCTCGGTGCCGCCCGAGTAATTGATGATCGGCAGCCGGCCGCCGCCGACGACATCGAAGAACCACCGCCAGGGTTCGAGGTTCCACGGCTCACCGGTCGACCCGAGAATCCGCAGCGAGGACACGTCGTGCGCACGAACCGGTTCGTCGCCGTGACGCATCAACGCCCGGATCAACGTCGGTGAGATGCCGAGGATGTTCACGCGATGGCGGGCGACGAGCGACCAGAGGCGATCGGGGCCGGGGTGATCGAGCGCCCCGTCGTAAAGCACCATCGTCCCCGCGAGCATCGTCATTCCGAGCACTTCCCATGGGCCCATCATCCAGCCCATGTCGCTGACCCAGTACATGGTCTCGCCGGACTGCGCGTCGAAGCAGTGCACCATGTCCTGCGCTGTCTTGATCGGAAAGCCGCAGTGGGTGTGGACGGCGCCCTTGGGACGGCCCGTCGTTCCCGACGTGTAGATGATCATGAAGGGCTCGTCGGCGCCGGTGCGTTCAGTCGGGCTCGAGTCCGGCTGCGGCGACACCAGATCCGACCACGCGCGATCACCAGGCCCTCCTGGCACGTCGATGCCGAGACGTGGCACGACTATCAGATGACGGACCGACGGAGCCAGGCGGAGCGCTTCGCTGGCGGTCACCTTCATGCGTACCTGCTGCCCGCGACGCCAGAAGCCGTCAGCGGTGAACATCGCGACGGCGCCGGCGTCGACGAGACGAGTGGCGATCGCATCGGCGCCATAGCCGGAGAACAGCGGCAGGACGATGCCGCCAATCTTGATCACCGCAAAGAACGCGATGACGAGCTCCGGGCACATCGGCATGAACAGCGCGACCCGATCGCCGCTGGCGACGCCGAGCGCGCGCAGGCCATTGGCACAGCGGTTGACCTCCCGGCGCAGCTCGGCGTAGGTCAGCGTGCGCGTGACGCCCTCTTCGCCTTCCCAGCGCACCGCGTCGCGGTGGTCGGTCGGCGTGCCAAACCATTTGTCGAGACAGTTGTGGACGATGTTCATGCGACCGCCGACGCACCACTTCGGATGCGGCGGACCTGCGGACAGGTCGATGACGTCTCGATACGGTTCGTAGAACTCGATTCCGAGATCGTCGAGCACGGCACGCCAGAACCACTCCAAGTCGGTGGTTGACCGCTGCATCAGCTCGCCGTAGTCGCGCAACTCGTGCCGCCGTATGAACGCCATCAGCCGGCTGCGATCGATGTACTCCCGCGACGGACGCCAGGCGATGTCGCCGCCGAATTCGAAGTGCTCGGAGGGCACGTCGGTATTCTCCCTGATCGCAGCGGTATCGCCGCCACCGAGCGGTTCACGATCGACGAGAATGAAGCGCATGGCTTATGACCCCGCCGTCATCCTCAGCGCCTGTCGCACGCCGATCGGTTCGTTTGGCGGAGCCCTGAAGGAGTTTTCAGCGCCCCGTTTGGGAGCGATGGCGATCCGGGAGGCGATCTCGCGTGCGGACGTGCAGGCCGGCGACGTCGGCGACGTCGTGCTCGGGTGCGTGCTTCAAGCTGGCGCGGGGATGAACGTCGCGCGGCAGGCAGCCCTCGAGGCCGGTGTGCCCGAGACGGTGCCGAGCGAGACGGTGAACCGCGTGTGCGGGTCCGGGCTTCAGGCGGTCGTGCATGCGGCCGAGGCGATCAATACCGGCTACGTCGATCTTGTCGTCGCGGGTGGCACCGAGTCGATGTCCAACGCCCCGTACCTGTTGAAGGGCGCGCGCTGGGGCTATCGGATGGGGAATGCAGAGATCGTCGACTCGATGGTCGCCGAGGGGTTGACCTGCGCGATCGAGCGATGCCACATGGGCATGACCGCGGAGGAGGTCGTCAGCCGCTTTCACATCTCGCGTGAGGATCAGGACAACTTCGCCGCCGAGAGCCAACGGCGCGCGGCGGAAGCGATCGGCGGCGGGTTGTTCAAGGAGGAGATCGTCGCGATCGAGCTTCCCCAAAAGAAGGGCGACCCGGTTCGAGTCGACACCGACGAGCACCCACGCGCCGGGACGACCGCAGCCAAACTCGCCGGGCTGAAGGCTGCGTTCAAAACCGACGGCACCGTAACGGCGGGGAACGCGTCAGGGATCAACGACGGTGCCGCCGCGCTCGTGGTGGCGTCGCCGGCGCGGGCGCGACAACTCGGGCGCCAACCGCTCGCAAGGGTCCGGTCGTTCGCGGCGACCGGCGTCGCGCCGATCGTCATGGGGATGGGCCCAGTCGACGCCGTGCGTCTGGCGGTCCGGCGCGCGGGCCTCGCGCTGAAGGACATCGATCTGTTCGAGTTGAACGAGGCGTTCGCCGCCCAATCGCTCGCGGTGATGCGCCAGCTCGGGCTCGATTCGGCGAAGGTCAACATCCGTGGCGGCGCCATCGCGCTCGGTCATCCGATCGGCGCCAGCGGTGCGCGCATTCTGACGACGTTGATCTACGCGCTGCGCGCGAAGGGTGGCGGCCGGGGCGTGGCGTCCCTCTGCATCGGCGGCGGTATGGGGATCGCGATGGTCATCGAGGTGCCGATGTAGTGTCCGGCTTCAGCCGGACCGGCTCTCATTTCAGGGATTCACGATTTCGCTTCCTGCGGCCGACATATAGCAACGACAAGTGTTATCGTGTGACGCATCCAAAGCGAAAGCAGGATGGTCAGTTTCATGCCGACCGTAGCGGCTGCGGCGCCCCGCACGTGGTGGTCATGCCCGCCTGCGATCGGACTGTGGCTCGGTCTCGGCTTCGGGCTGTGGAACCTGCTGTGGACGCGGCTGTATCCGCTCGCCGAGGACACCGAAGGCGCGCTGCTTGCGTTCTATGGCCCGATGTTTATCGCCTGGGGGGTGATCGCATTCGTTGATGCGCGCCGGACCGGTCAGATCAAAGACGGCGTTCGTGCTGCCGTCATCGCCGCATTCGTGACGTTCTGTGTGCTGGACGTGCTCGTGATCCTTCGCGTCAACCTGTTTCTGAACGAATTGACGGCGCGCAACGACTGGCAGACGCTGATGTCGCGGTTTCCGGCGAGCGGCTTCACGAGTCTTCGCACCTACATCAACTATCACTACCTGTCGGAAGCACCGTTCAAGATCATGGTCGCGTCGACGATTGGTCTCGTGATGGGAGTGATCGGCGCCACCATCGGTTACGCGGTCCGCAAGGCGATCAACGAACGCCTCAACGAGGCTGTTCGCTAGTGCCTCTTCCAAGTGTGCTCACCGGACTCGATTGGCCGCAGTTGGCAGTCGCGGCGGTCGCGACCGGCAGTTACGCGACGACGTCAATCGTGTTGCAGCGTGTCGTTGCCAGACGTCGCCGGCGTCACGCGTGGCGAGACGCGCGCTTCGTGTCGCAACTCATCGACCGCGCGCATGACGGCTCGCTGCAGACGACGGCTGACGTCTCGGCACTTTACCGCGATGCCGTCGGGCCGTTCGACGGCAACCATCATCGACTCGAGCGGCTGATCGACCGCGCCAGGGTGCGCCTTCGGCGGCGGTCGGAGCGGTCGCACACGCGTGGCCACGGCGATCTCGACTCACGCAGAGATCCCGCTTCGGAGCGGCTGACGCAGTTGTCGGCCAGTTGTCGGGCGGCCTGGATGGAAGACGTCATTCGGAACGCCCGAGTGTCGCTCGACGATGTCGAGCGGATTCGACTCGATGCGCAGGAGCACCTTGGAGACGCGGCCCTCGCTGAAGCGGCTGGCGAGCGCAGGAAGCGCCGTGCCCGGCAGCGCCGAAAGGCCTCTCTGGTGTGGCACGGTGTCGTCGGCGCCGGCTGTATCGCCTTCGTCCAGATCTCCCTCGTCGTCTGGCAATCGCTGCGCTGAATGAGCGAGTGTGCGTCGACGTTTCTGGAGAGAACCCTATACCCGGCGGAACTTCCAACCGGCGTCCTCCGTCCCAACCCCCGAGGACCAGCTGTGACGCGATTCTTGCTGGCCGTTGGGCTCGTGCTCAGCGCCGCCACCGCCTTCGCGCAGCCCTACGAGCGATTACCTGAGCCCGATCGAGATCGCGACATCCGCCGCGACCGGGACTGGCGCGACTGGGACGATTGGCCCTCGCGGCGCGATCGCGACGGCGTTCACCTGCGCATCCTGCGTGATTACCGCCTTGAATCGGGCGCAACCGCCCGCGAGCCGGTCGTGGTCGTGGGCGGCAGCGCGAGCATCGACGGTCATGTCGAAGACGACGTCGTGGTCATTGGCGGGCGGCTGCGCCTTGGGGCGACTGCCGTTGTCGATGGCGATGTCTTCACAGCGGGCCAGGATCCGATCATCGATCCCAAGGCACAGGTCAAAGGCAAGATCGATCAGGCCGTCGTCGATCTGCCGGCGATGAATGTGGACTGGGGCGACATGCACATGCCGGTCGGGTGGTGGCGGTTCGCCTCGTTGGGCGCCACGGTGTTACGGCTTGGTGCCGTGCTCACCATCGCGCTGCTCCTCACGGTGATCGCGCCCGGATGGATTCGCTCGATGGCCGGCCGCGCCTCGTCCACGGCCAGCGCCGGATTCCTGGGGGCGGTCGCCGAGGTCCTGTTCGTGCCGGCGATCGTACTGGTGTGCATCGCCCTGGTGATTTCGGTAATCGGGATCCCGCTGCTCGCGGCGATACCGGTGGTGATCGGGTTCAGCGCGTTGCTGTGGGTCGGCGGGTTCGCCGCCGTGGCCGTCGCGCTCGGCGCGCGGCTGCGCGGCTCGCGCGGCGATCAGACGTCGGTGCCGTTCGTCGATCTGCTGACCGGTTTCCTCGCGATCACCGGAGTGAGCATCATCGCCAACTTCATCGGCCTTGCCCCCGGCGTGCTGAGCCCCTTCGGCTCGCTGTTCAGCATCGCGGGTCTCGTCATCGAATACGCCGCGTGGACGATCGGTCTTGGCGCTGCGCTCTCGACGTTCGCGTCGGGGCGACGCACGGCGCCGCCGCCGGTGCCGGCGACGGCGTAGCCGTAGGTCAAAGGGCAAACTGACACCTGTACCTTCGTCTACACCTTTGACATTACCTTTGACCTTTGACGTTTGCCCTTTGACCTACGAGATCACCAAGCAAGCGCTCCACTCGTTCGATCACGCTCGGCCAGCGGTACTCTCGATCGACGTACGCCCGACCCTGTTCGCCCAGCACGCGCCGCTCGTTTTCATGCGTGCGTAGATAGGCCAGCGCCTCGCTGAACTCTTCTCCCGAGCGATAGGGCAGGCCGCCATTCGCTCGTCGGACCTGACCCTGCAGCACGCGGCAGCGCGCGTTGACGATCGCTGGCACGCCGTAATTCCATCCTTCGAGCAGCGCGATGCTCAGGCTCTCGTATGGCGACGGGACCGCCAGCACGCGCGCGTGCGCGAGCAGTGCGCGACGCAGATCGTCGGCGACGTAGCCGAGCGACGTGATCCGCGGATGCGGGGGAACGCGCATCTTTGCCGGGCCAGCCAGGACGAGCGTCAGCTCGTCTGACGCGAACGCATCCAGGTACTGCTGGAAGTGATCGAGCAGCGTGTGGCAGCCCTTGTTGCGATCGACGCGCCCGAGATACAGCACGAAATCGCGCGGAATGCCGCTCTGCTCGAGCAGGGTTCGCGCGCGGCCGTCGGATGTCTCCGCCGGCTCGATCCCTGTCCCGATCACCGCAGCGGGACCGAGCGGGCGCGCCGCACGCGACGACACCAAGGCCTGTTCTTCGGGAGTCAAGAACAGATACGCCGCCGGCAGCGTGAAGAACTCGCCAAGGACGTCGAGGTCGATGGCGTGGTCTTCTTCGGCAGTCGGCAGCAGGACCGCCCGCTCTTTCACGATCGGGACGCCGAAATACGACGGGAAGTATCGATAGGTCCAGAACAGCACGAGATCGTAGGTGCGCCCGAACCGCTGAAGATGGTCGAGCAGATCGGGCACGTCCGGTCCGTTGGCGGTGAACCAGGCCCGCTGTCGTTCTGGCGACGCCCTGCTGTCGAACACTTCGTCGCTGAGGTCGGCAAACGCATGCAGGTCTCGCGGGCTGCGCACAGCGAATCGGATCACGCGGACGGAGCCGTCGCGTGTTTCACCGGGAGCATGGACATTGCGCCACGAGACGTAATCGGTGGCGCAGGACGTCAGGACCGTGATGTCGTGGCGTGGCGCGAGCTGCTGTGCGAGTGCCCGGCAGTGCGCCTCGGAACCGCCAGCGATGTCGGCACCATATCGCTGGACGACGAATGCGAGCTTCACCGCCCCTCGACGCCCCCGGGACGACTCGCCGCAGCCGGCGGCGGCGCGAGGGCGCGCACTTGCTGCCGCAGCGCCGCGTTCTCGATCGCGAGTTCCTGAATGCACGCGAAGAGCACTTGATTGACCCGCCGCTGCCGTTCGAAGTTGTCGCGGCTGTACTCGAAGAGCCAGCGCAACACGGGCATCAGGACGCGGCGTTTGACGAAGAGGATCAGTGCGGCGGGGCCGGTCGCCCGATGAGACTGATACGGCATCGAGGTCTGCAGACGCCAGGTCTCGGCGTCGCCGAGAAGCTCGGGAAGCAACAGCGCGCCGGCGTCGCCTTCGGCGATCGCCGTTTGCAGCAGCTGTTCGACCGTGGCAAAGAGCTCGGGATCGTCGAAGTGGCGCGAGGCGCCGTGTGCGAGCAGGCGTTCACGCAACCGTCCGCGGACGCGCTCCCGAAGGTCCGCCGTCACTCGCTCGACGGAAACCTCACTGCCCAAGGTCTTCGCGGACGCCCGGTCGAACCTCGACGTTCGCGCTGATGGCTGCGATCACGCGGGCTTTCTGCTTGAGACGGAAGAACACCTGGTACGTGCCGGCCTGGCGGAACACGTGTTCGACCGTGTAGCGGCGGCGGATCTCACTCTTTCCCGGCTGGTACGGGTCGCAGTCCTCGGAGTTCTCCGAGACGGTGCCGTCGCCCCAATCCCATTGCACGCCAGGACAATAGAAGTCCTGATGGTCGTTGGGCCCGTTCCTCACATCGACCACGAAGCGAACGCGCAGCGGCGAGAAGCCGACGGGCGGGTTCGCCTTGAGTGATAGACTGGGCTTCCGGTCGTCGCCACTTCGTTGCGCACTCGATGCACCACCGCACGCGATGACGACGGCGAGCACGATGAGATGCGCGGACACCGCGCGTCGCGGATACCTCATTGTCTTGTCCCTGGAGCAGGCTCGCCTGATTCTAAGCCCGAACCTGCAGCCGAACAAGCGAGCCCGATAACGATGCAGATGGCCTTTCGGTCGCCCGCGCTGAGCGCGCACGCACGGTCGGTCCGCGACATCGCGGCCGATGTCCTGGTGGTTCCCACTTTTTCCGATGATGACCTCGCGGATGTGCCGGGACTCGACGCTGCGAGCGGAGGCGAGGTCACGCGCGCCCGGGAGCGGGGAGAACTCACCGGCAAGCCGTACGAGACCCTGGCCGTGACGCTGTCGGGATGGAAGACGACTCGCGCGCTGCTGGTGGGCCTCGGCGCGCGGAAGGACGCCGGCACCGAGCAGCTTCGCCGACTGGCCACCGTCGGTGGATTGCAAGCCCGTCAGCGTCGGCTGACACACGTCACGATTCTGCACCGGGCGCGAACGGCCGTGTCGCCCGAATCAGCCGCCCAGGCAATGTCGGAGGGCGTCGTCCTCGCCAACTACGATGGCGCGTCCTTCCGGACGAGCGGTCCGCCCGCGAGCTGGGTTGAAACGGCAGAACTGTGGATCGAGGGCGATCAGCACGGCATCGGCGCAGCGGTGACGCGCGGGCGCGTGCTCGGTGAGTACAGCAACGAAGCGCGGGCGCTCGCCAACGCACCGGGCAACGAGCTGACGCCACGCGTGTTTGCCGATCGGGCGGCCGCGATCGCCAAGGCCGCCGGCCTGGCCGCCGAGGTGCTCGACGAGCAGCGCATCGCGGCGCTCAACATGGGACTGGTGCTTGGCGTGGCGCGCGGCAGTCAGGAACCGCCGCGTCTCGTTGTCCTGCGGCACGATCCGCCGAAGGCGGTGTCAAACGTAGTGCTCGGTCTCGTCGGCAAGGGCATCACATTCGACACCGGCGGGATCTCGATCAAGCCGGCCGAGAACATGGACAAGATGAAGGACGACATGTCGGGCGGCGCCGCGGTGATTTGCGCGATGGCCGCGATCGCTCGACTGAACGCCCCGGTGCGCTGCGTCGGCATCGTCCCGATGACCGAGAACATGCCGGGCGGGCGCGCCGTGAAGCCGGGCGACGTGCTCACGAGCGCCTGCGGCAAGACCGTGGAGATCATCAACACCGACGCCGAGGGCCGGCTGATTCTCGGCGACGGTCTCTGGTATGCGCAGGAACTGGGCGCGACGCATCTCGTCGACGTCGCGACGCTGACGGGGGCATGCGTGGTCGCGCTCGGCAAGACGACCAGTGGCTTGTTCGGAGCGCCGGACACCTGGGTCGAGGCGGTGCGTCGCGCGAGCGCGCGCGCGGGCGACCGGTCGTGGCCGATGCCGGTGTACGACGATTACAAGGATCAGTTGAAGAGCGAAATCGCCGACTTCACCAACACCGGCGGCCGCTCCGCCGGGGCGATTACCGCGGCGCTCTTCCTCAAGGAGTTCACACGGGACAAGCCGTGGGTCCACATCGACATCGCGGGGACGGCGTGGGCCGAGGAGGCCAAGCCGTATCAACCGAAGGGCGCGACCGGTGTCGCCGTGCGCACGCTCGTCGAACTCGCGCTCGACGTATCGTCGTGGAGCAGCTCGGCCCAATGAACCCGATGGGGCTGCTGATGCTGCTCCAGGACAAGCCGATCATCGTCGACGTCGGCAAGCAGCCGCCGCCGACGCGCGATCTCACCTTCGATTTCCTGATCGGCATGTTTCAGATGGCGGGCCTTTTCCTGCTCGCTGCCCTGATCGGAAGCGTGATCGTGGCGGGTGTGATAATTCTCTACAAGCGCCGCCAGAGCTCGACCGGGCCGGGCGATCCCGGCCATACCTCGCTTCGTATTTGAAGACCTCTTCGTAAACGGCAGGTGGTCAGCCTGCCGTAAAGCAAGATGGCCTCGTAACAGGCGGGTCTTCAGACCCGCCTGAACAGACAGGAGACTTCTCGATGTTGCAGCGCGTTGTTCTCGTGGCTCTCGTCACTTCACTCGTCGCACCGCTCGCGGCTCAGAAGCCTGCGGGCTGGAAGATGCGGATCGATCGCAGCACGAGCGCTCAGGATCCGGACGATCGCAAAGATGTCACGTTCATGGCCATGGGGAAGGGCTTCCATGTGTCAGGTGGGCCCGCCGGCGTGTACTGGAATCCCGCGAACACGGCGATGGGCAACTACACCGTCAAAGGGACGTTCACGCTGGTCAAGCCGAGCAGCCACACCAACTACTACGGCCTCGTGTTTGGCGGCCAGGGTCTCGACGGCAGCACCCAGAGCTACACGTATTTCACGGTCGCCCAGAACGGGACGTTCCTGATCAAGCAGCGCACCGGCGAAGACACTCGAGACGTCAAGACGTACACGCAGAGCCCCGCCGTCAAGACGCCCGACAACAGCGGGAAATCCGTGAACGTCCTCGAAGTTCGCGTCGCCGGTAACACCATCTCGTACGTCGTCAACGGAACGGTCGTGCACACGATGCCGAAGGCGGACCTCAAGGCGAACGCCGATGGTATTGTCGGCTTCCGAGTCAACCACGTCACGGAAGTGATGGTGGACGACTTCCAAGTACAGAAGTCCTAACCTGAAAAACGGAGAGGACGGAGGAAACGGATTTACAGGAGAAACGGAGCAACGGAGTTGAATTCTGAAATACGGCCTCCGTTGCTTCGTTTCTCCTGTTCAACCGTTTTCTCCGTCACCTCCGTTATCTTGGTGCTCGCCGCGGTGACGCTCGCCGCGGAGGACTGGCCTCAGTTCCGCGGCCCGACCGGGCAGGGCCACGCCACCGAGCGCGGACTGCCGCTCGAGTGGAGTGAATCGCACAACATCCTGTGGAAGTCTCCTGTGCCCGGCTTCGGCTGGTCGTCGCCGGTCGTTGCTGGCGGCAAGGTGTGGATCACGACCGTCGTCGAAATGAAGAACGGGCGGCGTGTCACCGCGTCGCTGCGCGCGCTGGCCTACGACGTCGAGACCGGCCGTGAGGTCGTCAACACCGAGGTGTTCCAGATCACAGAGCTCGGCGTCATCAACCCGAAGAACAGCCGGGCCTCGCCAACGCCGATCGTGGACGGCGAAAAGGTCTACGTGCATTTCGGCGCCGACGGAACCGCAGCCCTCTCCACGTCTGGTCAGGTTCTGTGGACGACGCGTCTCCCGTACGAGTCGCAGCACGGCAACGGCGGATCGCCGACGCTGTATCGCGATCTCCTCATCGTCAACTGCGACGGCAACGGCGGTGACGCCTACGTCGTCGCGCTCGATACGGCGACCGGCAAGATTCGCTGGAAGACGCCGCGCCGGCGCCCGGCCGATCAGGCGTACTCGACTCCGCTCGCGATCACCGTTGGCGAGCGTGATGAAATCGTGTCGGTCGGCGCCTATCGGGCGGCGGCATACGATCCGGCGACGGGTCAGGAGATCTGGCGTGTCAGCTACGGCGACGGCTTCTCGAACGTTCCGCGTCCCGTGTTCGGCCGCGGTCTCGTCTACATTGCCACGGGATTCCAAACGCCAACGCTGATCGCTGTGCGCCCGGACGGGAAGGGCGATGTGACCCGCACGCACGTCGCGTGGACGATCACACGCGGCGCGCCGTACACGCCGTCGCCAGTGCTGGTCGGCGAGGATTTGTATTTCGTGAGCGATACCGGCGTGTTGACGCTTGCCGACGCGTCGAGCGGCCAGACCCTGTGGCAGCAGCGTCTCGGCGGCAACTACTCGGCGTCGCCGGTGTTCGCCGACGGCCGCATCTACTTCCAGAGCGAGGAAGGGCAAACGACCGTCGTAGCTCCGGGTCGCGAGTTCAAGAAGCTGGCGGTGAATCGTCTCGACGGCTACACGCTCGCGTCAATGGCCGTGTCGCAGGGCTCCTTGTTCATTCGGAGCCATTCGCATCTGTACAGGATCGGAGCTGATTCGAAGCGCTGATCAGCTATTTGCGAATTCGCGGGTGCAGCGTTGCGACGCGATACATATACCCGCCCGCGTCGGCAAATCGCGGTGACGCAGCGATCGTCAGATGCTCCCGCGCCCGGTCGTCGTTGAGCGCATCGTAGTACAGCCCGACGTACAACTCCGCAAAGAACTGCGAGGACGCATCGCTGCGAGCGGCTTTGAGGACCGCGTCAGGCTGCATCGTGCCCTTGAACATCTCGTAGATCTCGCGCATCGGCGAGCGCTGGTCCGGGCCGACCGGCAGCAGCGCCGAGCGCGCCTTCTCGGGCGACTCGGCCCTGGCCACACACATGAAATGCCACGCCGGGTTCTCGACATCGTTCGGATTCACCGTGCGGTGCGACTCGAACTGGGCGCGGCAGTCGCGATACCGTCCCGCGTAATAAAGCGCGATGCCGCGCTGCCACAACTGCGGTGCCGCGTCCGGCGCCAGCTTGACGACTTGGTCGAATCCGGCGACCGATTCGGTGATGCGTCCAGCCAAGAAATCCTCGATGGCGCGATCGAGAGCCTCGCGCGCGTTGGATGTGCGCTGTGCGCTCAGCGTGACGGCAAGTAATGCAGAATTCAAAATGCAGAATGCAGACACTACCCGGAACGTCGAACCAGTGGGACGTAAGCGCAACGCTGTTCGCGACGGTCTTGTGAATCCGCTCAGTGTCTGCATTCTGAATTCTGCAGTCTGCATTATTGCTTTCTCAGATCGAGACAAACCAGCGTGTTCTCATTGCGCACATAGAGGAAGCCATCGGCGATCGCCGGATATGGACGCAGCACGCCCGGCAGGATCTGGGCGCGGGCAATCGGCTTGAAACCCTGCGGAGACGCCGGCGCCACGATGAACTCGCCGCCTTCGCGGAGGATGAGCAGGCGATCGCCCGCGAGCAGCACGCTGCCGGCGCGGAATTGATCCTGACTCCACTTCACCATGCCCGTTTTCATGTCCACGGCGCGGAAGCTCGGGCCGAACTCCTGGCGTCCGTGATACCCGTAAAGGTAGCCCTGGTGGTACACGCTCGTGGCGTAATGATTCGAGAGGACGTCGTCCGAGTTCCACAGATCGACCAGCTTCGACCCCTCGACTCGCACGACGCCGGCACCAGGCCCGTACTCGGCCGAGACGAAGATCAAGTCGCCGACGACGAGGGGCGTCGCGGCATTGACCGACGCCGCGATCCGCGCTCGCCAGCGGCGTTGGAACTGAATCGCGCCGTTGGTGGGATCGAGGCCGAGCAGGTTGTCGCGCGTAAGGAACACCGCCAGTCGGCGCCCGGCGATCGTCGCTGCCACACCCGACGAATAGCTGGCATCGTCCTCAGTGGCCGTCCAGACCACCTTGCCCGTCTTGGCGTCGAAGGCGACCACACCGGCTTTATCACCGCCGATGTTGGCGATGACGCGTCCGCCTTCGACCAGTGGCGAACCGCCCGCGCCGAAGAAGGCCTTCGGCACGTTGAAGCGCTTCATCGTGTCTTCGCTCCAGACGCGCGTCCCCTTTGCGAGATCGACGGCGTGCAACTGCCCCTGCGCACCGAACGTGTAGACGATGCCGTCGGCGACGACGGGAACGGCGCGCGGACCTTCGTCGAAACCGAAGTCGTCTCGATAGGTCGTGGGGTAGGCGTATCGCCAGGTCGAATTGCCAGTGCGCGCGTCGAGCGCCTCGAGCACCTCTTCGTTGCCGACGCGATGGAACAGGAGCACGCGAGCGCCGATGACAGCCGGACCGGCGAACCCTTGGCCGACCTGCTTGCGCCAGGCGACTTTCGGTCCGGACGAACCCCAAGTCTCGAGCAGCGGCGGCCCGGCGTAGGTGCCATTGCGGTCGGGCCCCAGGAATTGCGGCCAATCCAACGCGGCCACATCGGCGACGACGCCCGCCGCGACCACCAGCGCCAAGATTGCTAAACGCCGCATAGCATGTAGTGTAGGCCGGGCCTTGCCCTTTAGGCCCGGCGAATCGTAAATCGCAAATCGATCAATGTCGGCGAAACGATATCTGCTTTCGCTTCCGGAGCGGGTCGTGCGGTCGGTGCTGGGGCTCGGCGCCGGGCTCGTTCGCGAAGCGAGCGAGATTGCGCTGCCCGACCGTCTTCGCAAGACACAGCTGTATCGCAATCTCGTCGATACGACACTACGGATTCTGATCGAGCAGGTCGGTGGTGTCGAGGGTGTCTACGCCAAGGAGGATGCCCTGACGGGCGATCTCCTGGTGCGACGAACGGCCGGCAACGTCATCGAAGCGCTCGGGGTAGTGGCGTTTCGCGCGTCGCCGGTTTGGGTCCTTGCCGCGTTGGCTGATGTCTGCGGCGCGGGCCGTCAGTTGATCCCTGAAATCGCGACGGCACTCAAGGAGCAGGGCCTGCTCGACAAGGAGACCGAGTTCACCACCGTCGATCAGATGCTCGACGGCCTCGAGCGGACATCCGGACGTCTGGCCGCAACCATCAATGCGCCACCGCTCGACGTTGCCGCGCTGCGTCAGGAGTGGAGCGAGATACGCGAATCGGCGAGCGGGCTCAAACCCGATCGGCTGCCGTCGCCTGAAACGGTCACGACGGTGTGGCTTCAGCTGCGCGATGAGGCGGCGCGGCAGGAGCGCTCGGTGTTCGAGACCTCGTCCATGATGGCGATGTCCGCGGTGCGCGGACTGCCCGACGGCGTTCGCTGGCTGTCGGCCTCTGCCCGGGTCGGCGCCACTCGAACAGGGCAGGTGATGGCCGCGGCACTGTTGGACCACTATCGGACGACGCTCGGCGAGATCCGTGAGGTCGGCTATGCGACGTACGCGTCACGACAGCTCGGCCCGTATGTCCGCGCCGCAGTCGGCCACTTCTCGCCATCGCGGCGGACCCTGACCGAGCGACTGCTCGATCGAGGCCGATCGAAAAGCGACTGAACGATTTCCCGCGGTGCGGCGTCTATGGGGCGGGAGGTGCTCCCTGTGAATGCACTGTGGCAGGACGTTCGGCACGCGCTGCGAACGCTGCGGACGAGTCCGCTGTTCACGCTCGTCTCGGTGATCTCGCTTGCGATCGGCATCGCCGGTACGGCGTTCGTCTTCAACGTAGCGGACACCTACCTCGTTCGGCCTCGCACCGGGATGACCGCCGTCGATCGGCTCGTCGAGGTCGGACGAACAGACCGCCGCGCCGAAGGCCCGGTGTGGCACGGCGGCGATTTCGACACGTTCTCGTACCCGAACTTCGTCGACTATCGTGCTCGTCAGACGGTGTTCGAGGGACTCGCCGCCAGCCGGATCAACGCGTCGTTTGGACTCGGCGCCGACGGCATCAGCCCGCTGCGTGTAAGCGGCGCGCTGGTGACGGCGAACTACTTTTCGGTGCTCGGCGTGACCATGCAATTGGGCCGCGGGTTCCTGCCCGAGGAGGAGTTGCCGTCGGCGCCCGTGACCGTTGTGGTGCTCAGCGATCACCTTTGGCGGACGGCGCTCGCCGCCGACCCGTCGATCATCGGCCGCACGATTCGATTGAACGGACGTCCATTCACGGTCGTTGGTGTGGCTCACTCATCGTTCGGCGGTCATTCCCTGGAGACGATGAACGTGTGGGTGCCGTTGACCGCGTATCCCGACGGCGACGATCTGCGCCGCCTCTCGCGGCGCGGGCAGCAGTGGCTCTTCGGAATCGGACGCTTGAAGCCCGGCGTCACCGCGGCTCAAGCGCAGGCAGAACTGACCCGCATCGCGCGAGACCTCGAGCGCGACTATCCCGAGGACAATGCCGATCACGGCCTCGGGGTCGCGGCGATTGGTCCTATGCCCCCGGGCGGTCGTCGAGTGATGACTCGGTTCATCGGCTTGTTGTTCGCTCTCGTCGTTATGATCCTCACGCTGGCGTGCACCAACCTCGGCGGCATGGTGCTCGCGCGCGGCGTGGCCCGTTCTCGCGAAGTCGCGCTGCGTCTGGCCCTCGGCGCGGAGCGGCCGCAGGTCGTCCGCCTGCTTGTCAGCGAGACCCTGATCGTGGCGGCGCTGGCAACCGTCGCGGGTCTGGCACTGACATGGGCGGGGAATCGCGCGTTGGAGCAGGCGTTGCCGATCCTGAACTTCGACGTCGCATTCAATCTCGCCGTCGGCTGGCGCGTCGCGTTGTTCGCGATGGTGGTGGCTGCGATGGCCGGCCTCGCCGGTGGTCTGCTGCCGGCATTACAGAGCTCGCGCGTCAACCTGGCGGCGTCGATGACCCGCGACCACTACACGCCAGGCCGTATACGTGTCCGGCAGGTGCTGGTCGTGGCACAGATCGCGATGTCGGTGCTGCTCGTGGTCTGCGGGCTGCTGCTCGGCAGGTCATTGCGCAATGCGAATGCGATCGATCTCGGCTTCGAGCGTGAAGGGGTCGAGGTCGTCGGGCTGAACCTGGGTTTTGGCGGGTTTGCACCGAACACCGGCCCCGCGTTCGCCCGGGAATTGCTCGCGCGCGTCGAGCAGCTGCCTGCTGTGGCAACTGCGACGTTCGCGCGCGTCGTGCCGCTGACGCGAGAGGCCGAAGGCGGCCGCTTCTGGCGTCCCGAGGAGACTGGTGACGACAAGGCGATCCGCGTGAATCGGAACTTCGTGTCACCGAATTACTTCCGCACGTTGCAGCTGCCGCTCGCCGCCGGCCGCGCATTCGACGCGCGCGACGTCACGGGTGCTCCCTTGGTCGCCATCGTCAACGAAACGTTCGCCAGGCGTGTGTGGCCCGGTGAGAATGCGGTGGGCCGCCAGCTGGTACAGGGCGTCAGCCGGCGCCCGGTCGAGGTCGTCGGCGTGGCGCGTGATGCGAAGTACCGCACCGTCGGCGAGGGGCCGCAGCCGTTTGTCTACGTGCCCGCGGCCCAGGCGTACGACGACATCATGTGGCTGCTGGTGCGTCCGCGCGCCGGCAGCGCCGTGCCTGCCATCCGAGCGCTCATCACCTCGATGAACCCCAACCTCCCTGTGGTGCGAAGCGCGACGCTGACGGAGATGGGAGCGGTGACACTGTTTCCGCAACGACTGGCGTCGTGGCTGACAGGTGCGATTGCGGTGATTGGAACGTTCCTCGCGGTGCTCGGCCTGTATGGCGTGATGGCGTTCAACGTCGGTCAGCGCAAGAAGGAGATCGGCGTGCGGATGGCGCTTGGCGCGCTGCGCTCGCAGGTGGTGGGGTCGGTCGTCGGCAGTGCGGCGATGCTCGGAGGCATCGGCACGGTGCTCGGACTCGTGGCCGCGTCGCTCGTCACCGGTCTGCTGACCGGGATTCTCTACGACGTCAAACCGCTCGACACGATCTCGTTCGTCGGTGGCGCGCTGACGCTCGCCATTCTCGTGCTCGCGGCCAGCGCGGTGCCTGCACGGCGCGCAGCGTCGGTCAACCCGGTCGACGCGCTTCGCGCCGAATAGCAACGTAGGGGCCGGCTTCAGCCGGCCCGGGCCGCCTAAAGGCGGCCCCTACGATCACACCATCGTCCGAATCACACGCGGATACTCGGGGAAGTACCGCTCGATCACCGGCAGCGCGAACGCCGAGAGGATCGCGCTCGCCGGTTCACGCTCGAGCAGAAACGTGAACGACGCCTCGAGCAGGCGCTCGGGCGAAGTCCCCTCCGACGCATACCTCGCGATGTCTTCCGGCGTCGCTGCCACGGTGTGCGTGGTCGTCCGTCCGCGCTCCTCGACGGTCACGCGATAGGACGTCGGGCTGATCGATTCAACTCGGATTGTGGCCATTGCTATATGGGCTTGACGTTAAGCGAAGAATGTTACGGCGGGTCTAAAGACCCGCTCTACACTACGGCGATACTAAGCGAACAGTGTAGGGCGGGTCTTTCAGACCCGCCTCAATCGTAAGTCGCCGGGCCTTCTAGGCCCGGCGAGGGAGCGACAGTAATGGCTCGTTGCGTCTTAGCATTCTTGGCGACGCTAGTTCCGCTCGTGACATTCGCGCAGAACGCCCCCGCTCCGTCACCAAACGCCGTCGTTCCGGGCGAGCTTGTCATCGAGCCAGCGACGCTCATCAACCTGGGCTTCGAGTGGTTCATCCAGGGTGACCAGAACCGAAACGCCGCCGTCGCGGTGACCTTCCGCAAGCAAGGGACCACCGCGTGGAAGCCGGCGCTGCCGCTGCTGCGTCTGCAAGGCGAGCGCATCTACGCCGAGTCGCGGATCGATCTCGTGGCGCCGAACATGTTCGCCGGCAGCATCCTCGACCTCGAGCCCGACACCGAATACGAGGCTCGACTCGTGCTTGCCGACCCCGACGGCGTTCGGGGAACGGCGGAGCGCGTGGTGTCGGTGCGTACGCGGCCGGAGCCACGTCCGTACGCCGGCGGGCGCGTCTTTCACGTCTACCCGCCTGGCTTCAAAGGCACCAAGGCCGAACCGTCGTTCGAAGGGCTGATGTGCGCGTACAACTTCTGGTGCGCCGGCACTGACTGGGCCACGTCGGGGCGGCCCCGCGTTGTGCCGGGCGACACGATCCTGATTCACGCCGGCGTCTACAAGTACAACCGTTTCGAGTACACGAACGACGCCACGGTCAATCGGACTGTGCCGCTCGATGGCACGTACTACCTGACCGCTGACGGCACGCCCGAGATGCCGATTGCGATCAAGGCGGCCGGCGACGGTGAGGTCGTGTTCGACGGCAACGGCAACTTCGCGTTGTTCGACGTCCGTGCGGCCGACTACACGTACTTCGAGGGAATCACCTTCCGCAACGCCGAGATCGCGATTCAGGCGGGCACGCAGTTCATCGCCGGGTCGAAGGGGCTGACGGTGAAGAAGAGCCGATTCGAGAACGTCGGCGCCGGTGTCTTCACCAACTTCGCGGGATCCAGCAACTACTACATCGCCGACAACACGTTCATCGGCCGCAACGATCCGAACCATCTCATCGGATGGGCGGGGGAGATGTGGACCAAGTTCAACGGCGTCGACGGCCAGATCTTTCCGCCGCGCATGGCATCGTACGTCGCGATCAAGTTGTATGGCCCCGGCCACGTCGTGGCGTACAACTACATCGCCGACTTCCACGACGGCATCAACGTGGAAACCTACGGCAACCCCGACGGCTCGTACGCCAGCGGCCCGGGCATCGTCGAGGGCCCGCATTACCCGACGCGCGAGTACTGGGATCGCCGTCCCGTGGCGATCGACTTCTACAACAACTACATCACCAACTCACACGACAACCCGATCGAAGCCGACGGCAGCATGCACAACATCCGCATCATGCGGAACATGCTGATCAATCACGCGTCGCACGCGTTCTGCAATCAGCCGACGCTCGGCGGCCCGGTCTATTGGATACGCAACATCGCGTACAACCTGCCGGCCGGCTCGACGCGGCTGACCAACGGCGCGGCCGGCGTGCTCTTCTACAACAACACCATCTTCTCGGAGACGCAGGTGCAAGCGGCGTCGAACATCCACTGGCGAAACAATCTGTTCCTCGGTCAGAACGCCGCCCCGTCGATTCTGAACGTCACCACCTTCACCAACTACACCTCGTCCGACTACAACGGCTTCCGCCCCAATGCTGGACCGAACGCGTTTCAATGGAGCTCGCCGCCGACCGGTGTGGCGGCGGATTTCACTGGCCCCGGCCGAAACGTTTCGCTGGAACAGCGCCGCTTCGCGTCGCTCGCCGAATTCAGCAAGGCGACCGGCAATGATGCGCACAGCGTCCTGGTCGATTACGACGTGTTCATGCACGTGCGGCAGTTGAACGCGCAGGACACTGCGTCGGTGCAGAAGCTGTACAAGGCATCGGAGTTCGACTTCCGTTTGAAGCCTGGCTCGGCCGCCGTCGACCGCGGCATCGCACTGCCGACGGTCAGCGAGGAATTCTCCGGCAGTGCGCCCGACCTCGGCGCACTCGAAGTAGGAAAGCCAGCGCCGCACTACGGCCCGCGCCCCTGACTGTGTAGTGTCCGGCTTCAGCCGGACGTGTAGTGTCCGGCTTTAGCCGGACCGAAGACCTATGCGCAAATCATCACGACGAAGCTTCGTGCCGAAGGGCTCGCCCCGCGTCATCCCACGCATCTTCACCGACGACGTGCGTGCGCTGATCGCGTTCATCACACGCGTCTTTCGCGCCGAGGGCAGCTACCAACGCGAGTTTCCGACGCAGCTGCGCATCGGCGACGCCGTGATCATGATCAGCGATACGTCGTTCCGGAAGCCGATGGGAGCGTTCTTGTACGTCTACGTCGAAGACACCGATGCGACGTATCGCCGCGCTGTCCGCGCCGGTGCGCGATCGGTCGAACCTCCGGCCGACATGCCGTACGGCGATCGCCGCTGCATGTTCGATGACAACTGGGGCAACACCTGGCAGGTCGCGACGCACAAGTCCGGTCCGGCTAAAGCCGGACACCACACGTCCGGCTAAAGCCGGACACCACACGTCCGGCTAAAGCCGGACACTACACGTCCGGCTGAAGCCGGATCCTACGTAGAAGACTTCAGCAGGCGGAATCCTGGGTAACTCGCGGCCAGGAGCAGCAGCGCGTAGAGACTATTGCGCGTGTCGCCGGCGATCGCGCCGGCGAGGAACGCAATCGATCCCATCAACGCCAGCGCCGTGGTCCAGGGGTAACCCCATGCCCGATACGGCCGCCTCCTCTGCGGCTCGCGTCGCCGGAGCACGAACACGCAGAGGAACGAGAGCGCGTAATTGGCGACGAAGAAGAACGCGAGGATCGTGATCACCGTCGAAAACGTGCGGCCAAAGACGATGAAGAGGAACGCGACGGCCGCACTGAGCAACAGCGCCATCGTCGGCGTGCCACCGGCGTTCACCCTCGTGAACACCGGCGACATCAGTCCATCCCGGCTCATCGCGAACAGCACTCGGCTCGCCATCAGATGATTCGAATTGATGGCGCTCAACAGCGACACGATGGTGAGGGCGCCGAACAGCGGCGTGCCCAGCTCGCCGACGAGAGCGCGAACGACGTCGCTTGCGGCAAATGGCCGACCGGCCAACGCTGAGACCGGCAGCACGTAGAGAAACGCCAGGTTGACGAGGACGTAGGTCGCGATGATCGCGAGCACGCCACCAATGAGCGACCGCGGAATGTCACGATCGGGCCGCTCCACTTCCTCGGAGAAATAGATGACACCCGTCCAGCCGTCGTAGGTGTAGATGACGGCCTGCAGCGACAGCACGAACGCGGTGAACAGCGCAACGCCACCGGGTGGCGTCGTCGAAGCCGCGCCGCCTCCCGTCCCCAAGGCGAACGCCGCGACGATGAGCGCCGCGAATGCCGATCCCTTCAACGCGCTCGTGGTGGTCTGGACGACGCTGCCTTCGCGAACGCCTTTCCACTGCGCCAGCGCGAACACGATCGAGATGGTCACGGCGACAGCGGTCTGCGCGTTCGTCAAGTCGGGGAAGAGCGCCGCTGAGAATTCGCCGACGACGAGAGAGACGGCCGCCGTGGTGCCGCAGGTGGAGAGCCAATCGCTCCACCCGACAATGAAACCGGCGTATTCACCCAGCGCATAACGCGAGAAGACATATTGTCCGCCCGAGTGCGGCAGCATCGTCGCGAGCTCCGCCATCTGAATCGCGCCGAGCAGGGCGTACAGACCGCCAACGATCCACGCGGCCATGAACAGCTCGTTCGACGGCAGCTGCGCGGCCACTTCGCCGGGCGTGCGAAAGATCCCGGCACCGATCGTGTTGCCGATGGCGACGGCGAGACCGAAGCCGATGCCGAGGACCGGCAGCAACCGGGTGTGTCGCTGCCGATGCGTGTCCACGCTCAACGCGGATTCCTGAGGCCGCTCTCGAGGTCGGCGTGCAGCAGCCGATGGAACAGATGCTCACCGGCCTCTCGACGCACCGACAAGCGGCCGGTGTCATAGGCGCCCGACCGCAAGCCGCGTTGCACCGACACACAGATCGACACGTCTTCGTCCTGAATCTGCTCGCTCACCTCGATGCTGGCGAGGTTGTGCGCGCGTGCGGCGTCGGAGACGTCCGCGAAATAGAAATCGAAGACGACGTCCGTGCGGTCGATGCCGCGAGGAATCACCAGGTTGGTGTCCATCGCGCCGCCGTAGCAGTTGATCATGACGTTCGGGTAGATCCAGTAGTACGCCGCTCGGTCGCCTTGTCGAACCGCTCCCGTACGTGAGTCGGCCCCCGCGGCGACCATCGGGCTGCTCTGCAGGCAATGATGCTCGCCAATCTCGATGTGGTACTCGCTGTAGTCGAGGACGCTGTCGAGTCCCTTGTGGAGGTGTGGCACGTGATAGCCGCCATCGAGGTAGTTGTCGACGAACACCTTCCAGTTGCAGTCGAGGGTGAAATGGCGGCGTTGCATCCACCGCAGGCGATCGAGCCCGAGCGCCTGCAGCCCCTCGCACAATGACTGACCGAAGTACGAGGTCAGTGGAGTGCCGTTGGATTCGAGTCGCACCAGGATCCACGGGTCGAAGACGGCACACTCGATCGGAACGAGTCCGTGCTGCGCCCGATCGAACTCGCAGACGCCGGTGAAGTCGGGTGTGCCCTTCAGTGTGCCGTCGAGCGCATACGTCCAGCCGTGATACGGGCACCTGAACTGACGCGCCGAACCGGCCGCGTCGGTGACGACGGCGGCCGCGTGATGGCGGCAGACGTTGAACATCGCCCGCAGCGCATCGTCATCGCCGCGCGCGACGACAATCGGAGTACCTCCCGGGAGCTCGCAGGCGATGTAGTCGCCTGGCGCGCGCACTTGCTCGAGACGGCCCGCTACCTGCCACGATCGTCTGAACACGGTCGCGAGCTCGAGGTCGAGTACACGCGAGTCGGTGTACCAGCGAGCCGGAATCGTCGATGCGTGCGCGAGCGGCGCGTCGCTGCGGTACGCGCCGATGATCTGTTCCAGAGTCAACGCGGACGATCTTATGCCTTCTTCGAGCGCCGGCCGGTCCACGCCTCGCGCTCGCTGGGAGACCAGCCGCCGACGTCCTCGTCGGGGTCGAGGGCTTCCTGCGCGGGCCGCAGCTCTACCGGCACGTGCTGCAGATTGACCCGGACGCGCGTCCACGTGTGAAACCGTCCTCGCATCGCGTCGACGAGCACATCGGCCGGCGCCAGATGCGACGCGGCCTCAGGATGACGGGCCCGCCATCGATCGAGTCCCGCCAGGGCGTCATCCTTGCGTTCGGCGCGACCGATCTCGATCAGCGGATGCTTCGGCACCCGGCGGCGTGACGGCTGAACGCGCGCCGGCTCGCCAGGCTGCTTTCGATAATGCGGCGGCCATGGCGCGTCCCCGAGCCCGTCGCGTTCGTGCTGCGCCGACAGCTCGAGCAGCGAGTCGAGCGAGCAGACGTGCTGCTCCATCGAGGCGTGTCGATCGCCCACGGTCGCGAACCGCTGGGGCATGGTGGCCATCGTGAAGTCGGCCGGATCGCAGCTCTCGATCTCGTCCCAGGCCAGCGGCGCCGACACGCGCGCGTCGGGCCGCGGCCGCACCGAATAGGCCGCGGCTACCGTGCGGTCCTTCGCGTTCTGGTTGTAATCGAGGAAGACTCCTTGCCGCTCTTCCTTCCACCACTTGCTCGTGGCCAGATCGGGCGCGCGGCGCTCGACTTCGCGCGCGAACGCCAACGCGGCACGCCGGACTTCGGGGAAAGTCCAGCGACGCTCGATGCGCACGTAGATGTGCATGCCGCGCGAGCCCGACGTCTTCGGCCAGCCGACGAGCCCGAGCTCGGTCAGCGTGGCGTGCACGACGCCGGCGACCGCGCGAATCTGCGGCCACTCGACTCCCGGCACCGGATCGAGATCGATGCGCAATTCATCCGGATGGTCCAGGTCCCCGTCCCGAACCGGATGCGGGTGCAGCTCGAGACACGCGAGGTTGGCCATCCAGGCGAGCGCGGCCGCATCACGCGGCACGACTTCTTCCGCCGTGCGCCCGGATGGGAACTTGAGCGCCACCACCTCGATCCACGGCGGCCGCGACTCGGGCGCGCGCTTCTGATAGAAGAACTCGCCGCCGATGCCGTTCGGATAGCGGACGAGGACGTTCGGTCTGTTCCCCGCGGCGTGCAGCGCTCCATCGGCCACCGCGAGGTAGTAGCGGACCAGATCCAGCTTCGTATATCCCGCTTGCGGGAAGAGGATCTTGTGGGGATTCGATACCGAGACCTCGCGTCCCGCGACAGTGAGGATTTCGGGTTCGACGCGGCTTGCCACGCTCTGACTATAGACCCTGGCACGCCACCGATCGCGCGGGCTCGTGCGGGAGAAAGGGTGCAGTGATCGCTGTCGTATTAGGATAGGAACCGCCCCAGCCGGCCGCGCCGCCGGACGGGTGATGAGCCGCGGATGATGGCTCGAACTGAGGCGTGCGAGGTGAGATGCTGACTGTGAAGAAGATGATTTACGGCCTGCTGGGCCTGATCGCGTTCATCGGAATCTGTTCCGTTCCAGTCGGGGCGCAGTGGGCGAAGTTCGCCGATAAGGGCGTCCCGCGCGATGCGAACGGCAACGTCAACATGACGGCGCCCACGCCACGCACCGCTGACGGGAAGCCCGACTTCTCCGGGATGTGGCAGCGCGCCAACAGTGGCCCGCCGCGCGGCGGCGGACGCGGTGGCCGTCAGGGTCAGGGTGGCGGAGGGGCTGGTGGCGGCGGTCGAGCGCAAGGTGCGGCGCCGGGCGGCGCTGCGGCTCAGGGGGGCGGTGCCGCCGCTCCAGCGCCGGGAGGCGCGAACTCGAACGGCGACACCAATGCCGCGTTCGCTCCCGGTCGCGGCGGTATCCAGCTCGAGCCGCCGACCGAGCCGTTTCCATACGATCCCAATGGGCCGCCGATCGCCACCTTCTTCGAGGCCGGTGGCAACATCCCGGGTGGCCTGCCGTACACCGAGTGGGCGCGCGCGATCAGAAAGCAGCGCTTCGACGTGGACAAGGCCAAAGACAATCCCGACGCCAACTGCATGCCGATGGGATTCTTGCAATTCCATCAGCAGCCGCAGCCGCGCATGATCGTCCAGACGCCGAAGATGATCATCATCGAGTACGAAGCCAACTACGGCATCCGTCACATTTATCTCGATGGCCGTCCGCTGCCGAAGCAGGGCGACCCTCAGCCCTGGTGGTACGGCTATTCCGTTGGGCATTGGGAAGGCGACGACCTCGTGGTCGAGACGAACAACTTGCGCGGCGCCGAGGACGGGCCATTCGATGGTTGGCTGGATGTCAACGGGAGTCCGTACAGCCGCGAGGCGAAGTTCACTGAGCGCTTCCGCCGTCTGAACTACGGTCGCCTGCAAATCGATACGACGCTCGAGGATTCGAAGGCATACACCAAGCCGTGGACGGTGCGGATCGATCAGCGTCTTCTCCCCGATTCGGAGCTGATCGAATTCGTCTGCAACGAGAACCAGCAGTTCCGTCGGAGAATCAAGATCGACTAGGGAAAGTGGAAAAGTGGAAAAGTGGAAGAAGTGAAAGTTTAGAACTTGCGCACTTCCACTTTTCCACTTTCTTCATTTGGGCGCCACGTAGTTCTTGCGCGCCCGCGCCTTCAGTCCGGGTTTGCTCACGCGCACGGCGATCTCGTGCACTTTGCCGTCCCGTTTGGGTGGGTCATAACCGATCAGGTATTGCGCGTGCAGTTCGTCGGCGACTTGAGCGAACGCCTCGCCGAGATCCTGGCTCGGACGGATCTCGGTGTAACCCCCACCCGTCTCTTGCGCGACCTTCGCCAGGCCCGGATCCGGCAGGTCGGCCGCCAACGCCGCCTGTAGTCCGCCAGGGCCCAGCCCTGGCATCGTTGGCCGCGCGCCGCGGCTGCGCATGCCGATGCCGTAGATCATCACGTCTTCGGCCTGCGCGCGATCGATCACCTCGGCCTGACTGACGTACTTCCCTCGAAAGCCGATCGGTCCGCTGTCGCGGCCATCACTCAGCACGAGGATCACCGAGCGGTCGTCTTTCGCATTCTTGAACCCGCTCGTCGCCTCATCGAGCGCACGCCACAGCGGTGTCGGCGCGTCCTCGGCGATCGACCGTGGCAGCGCCGTGCGGAGCTCCTCGGGATTGTTCGTGAACGTGGAAGGACTGATGGTGATCTCGTGACCGAACGAGCCGATGCGCAGTTGATCGTCCGGCCGCAGCCGCTTGAACAGCGCGTCGGTCGCCTGCCGGAGCAGCGGCAGGTTGCCGTACATGCTCCCTGACACGTCGAGCATCGTGATCAACCGGATCGGCTGCGGCGTGTTGTCGAAGACGGTGATCGCCTGCGGCTTGCCCTCGTCCCGGATCTCGAAATCGCCTTGGGCGAGGTTCGGCACCAGGCGGCCGTCTCGATCCAGGACCGTGACGAACACCCGCACCGATTCGCCGGCGCTACGGAAGGTCGGCTGCTGCGATTGCTGCTCCTGGGCGTGCACGCCGACGAAGGCGAGCATGCACGCGAGACAAAGGAAGGCCCTGGGGCCTAGCGAGTTCACTTGCCGCCGGCCGGTGACCGCTTCACGGAGTAGAGAATCCCGGTGTACTGCATTTCTTCCCATGTTTGATCGCCCCATTTCACGTCGATGGTGGGGTCAGGGTTCGAACGGTTCGCGGCGGAGTTGTCGTACCACGCCGTCGACACGATTCGTGCGCCCTTCGGAACTGGCACTGGCTCTTTGAACATGTAGTACGTCTGCCAATTGAAGTCGTACTTCGGCACCGACAGCAGCGCCTTCTTCGAGCCGTCAGGCAATTCCAGCGTGTAGCTCCACCGCTTGCCACGGACGTGCGTGTGCGGGAACACGCCCCACACGGTCGCGTCGTCCAGGAACGTCAGGTCGGTCGAGACCTCGTGGTTGGTCGCACCGGCCGGAATCGTGAACCGCCCGTTGACGAACTGCGTCGGTCGGATCTCCTCGGCGGGAGGCTCCGTGACGAACGTCATCCCCACCTTGCTGCGATCGGTGCCGGCCGTGCCGTTGGCGGTGTAGTGCACCTGCAGATGCAGAATGCCGCCCGGCGGAAGACGCACTGCCGTGCCCTCCGGAAAGATCTGCGGCTCGGTTCCCGGCGCGTAGGTCGCGAGCAGACGAGTGGGAAGGCCGCTGTTCTGTGGTGGACGGAGCCCGCGCGGCTCGTTTCTTGGCAGTCGACTGTCCTCGCGGTTCCCCTGCACCGCGGGTGTTGCGCGCGGCTCGTCGAGCGGTGCTTCGTAGTAGACGAGGATGTGGTGGACCAGCGCGCGATTGCCGGGGCGCGCCTCGATCCCTTTCAGCCACTTCGTCTCCTTGAAATTGGTCGGGATGTAGAAGTGCTCGTACTCCACCGTGCCGCGCGCGGGCACCGGATAGTCCTCGCCCATCTCGAACACGACATCGGGTTTGCCCATTCGCCACCCGTCCGCAAAGGACGGCCGTGCGGGCATCTCCTTCGGGTCGCCCTCCGGCGCACCCGCGGCGGCCCACGATTCGAGCACGGCCTTCTGAGCAGCGGTCAGTCGTCGCTCGTTCGAAAACGTTCCAGCCGGGGCATCGGCATGCCATGGCGGCATCACGCCGTCGTGCACCTGCTTGCTGATGGCCCGCGCCCACGGGCGCACCTCTTGATACGTGATGAGGGACATCGGCGCGATCTCGCCTGGTCGATGACAGGTGACGCAGTTCGCGTAGAGAATCGGCGCAACGTCACGTGTGAACGTCGGAGACGAAGCCGGTGCGGATGGCGGGCCCTGCTGCGGAGCGCCCGCAGCCAGGAACGACGTCATCGAGATCAA
>Ga0111538_10001478_pt1 | contig 32893 bp, 30 predicted proteins | sample SoiMethybrSBSTD1_FD_79669 | JGI IMG/M metagenome (GOLD analysis project Ga0111538, IMG submission 79669) | Bulk soil microbial communities from a Populus tree surrounding site in Tennessee, USA - Soil MetaG P. TD hybrid SBSTD1 (version 2)... | ecosystem: Environmental > Terrestrial > Soil >...
CAGACGATTTGTCGAGACATGGGCAGTCTCCTCTGCACCGCACAGTGTGCCCGAAATCGCCGCGGCCGTGGAGATCAATCCGGGGACCCGAGCCGGTGGGGCCTATCGGTCCGGGGGGACGCACTCTGCCGCTCGAGACGGTGGCGCACCGTAATACTTGTCCTTACCGTTCGGCATCACGATCGTCTGCATTCGGGCCGCGTTGGATCCGTCTTTGAAGCGATAACCGATGACGGTGATGACGTCCCCGGCGTTCAACGTCTTCTTGTTCCATCCGCATGTCGTCATGAATTGCGGGCTCGAGCCACCGACCTTCCACTTTTCGATGGTCCCGTTGGACTGGACGTCGAGCGCGATCATCACGTGCGGATTGGCCCAGGTAAATGCGGTCACGGTTCCCTGCAGCGTGACGCGCTTCGTTTGATCGACCGGCCACTCGTGATGCGCGAGCAACGGACTCGCGGCTACCAGGGCCCCGATCACACCCAGCGCCAGCGTCCACAGCGTTCTCATCGCTCCTCCTGGTGTGCCCGAATCGTCCCCGGTCGTGGAGCTCAATTGTCGGACGGCTATCTCATGCTATCGGAGTCCGCGTCACTTGACCTGATCCTGCAGCCACTTCACGGTCGCCCGCTGAAGATCGGGATGCTGCTCGAACAACTCGACTCCGTGGCCTGAACCAGGGAACATCTTCAGCGTCGACTGTGGATGTTTCGACGCGCCGATCGCGCTGCGCATGGCGCCTGCTCCGAAGTCCTGCTCGGAGTAGATGCCGAACACTGGCAGCGACGGAGTCGCGGCCAAGTAAGCGCTTCCGCGCGGACTCGGGAGCCCGGAAAGCAGGACCACGGCCCTGACGTCGCGCCGGCGCGCCGCGAGGTCTGCGGCGTCGGCGGCCCCGCAACTGGAGCCGACCACGGCCAGGCGCGCAGGGTCGACATCCTTCTGCGCGAGCAGGTACGCCAACGCAGCATCGCCGTCTCCGGGTGGAAATGGTGAACCGCCGGCGATTTCCGGCGTGCCGCGGCCAGCCGCTCCTCGCGCTGGAGGAGGTGGCGGCGGCGGGGGCGGCGGCAGCCTGCCGCCGGTCTCTCCGAACCCTCGGTTGTCGAACGTCATGACGTGGAATCCTGCGGCCACGAGATCTTTGGCAAAGCCGTCCCATAAACGCCGGCTGGCGTTGTCGCTGCACTGGTGGAACAGCAGAATGCCTGGTCCCCCCTTTCCTGGCGCTGAATAGCTCGCCTTCAGCACGGTGCCATCGGCGGCTTTGAGATCGACGTTGCGCGTCTGCGCGGCGACGGGTGCTGCAGGAAGCGCGAGACAGCCGATGAGAGCCAGTGACGTGCGAATTCGCATGGTTGTCTCTCCTAACCCCTTCGTTGCCCGTTACTCGTGGCGAAGCGCGACCAATGGTTGAAGCGTCGCTGCCTTCAGGGCTGGTACGAGTGACGCGACGAGTCCCGCGAGCAGCAACACGGCGGCGGCCGCGGCGAAGATGTACGGGTCGCTCGGTGACACTTCGTACAAGAGTCCGCTCATCACGCGCGCCACTCCCGCACCGATGCCGAGACCGGCGAGCGTGCCGATCAATGCGACGGTCATTCCCTGGCGAATGATCATCCCCACGACCTCGCCGCGCGGGGCACCGAGCGCCAGCCGGATACCGATCTCCTGTGTGCGCCTCGACAGGGAGTACGCGAGCGTGCCGTAGATACCCACCGACGCGAGCAGGAGCGCAACCGCAGCGAAAAGCCCGAAGGTGAACAAGTTGAAACGGTACGGCGCAATCGAGTCCGCGAGAGCCGCCTCCAGCGTCTTGATATCGAAGATCGGTACCGCTGGATCGACTCGAGCCGCACTGCGACGGATCTCGGCCGCGGCCGCCTCAGCATCGATGGTCACACTGGCGACAAGCGAGAAGCTGGTTCTCAGGGCATGTGCGTAGTCGATATAGATTTCAGGCTCAGCGGGGTCATCGAGTTTCTGAAGCTTCCGGTCGGCCACCACTCCCACGACGGTGGCCCACGCGTTGGGATCGAAACCAGGCGCCGCAAAGCGCGCGCCGAGAGGGTCCGAGTCGCCGAAATGCCGGCGCGCAAGTGTCTCGTTGATGACGAACGCCGGCGAGGGCTCGGAATCGGTCAGCCACCGTCCTTTCACGATGCGGAGGCCCATCACCTGAGCGAGACCCGCCGAGGCGACGGTCCCGCGCGCCTGCGGCGGACGTTGGCCAGGCTTCGGAGGCGGATCGCCCTCGCGAATCAAACCCGCGTCGAAATTTCTTCCCGTTGTCAGCGCGGCGGCGCGAACACCGGGCACGGTTGACACTCGCCGAAGCACCTCGGCGGCATGCGCCCGCTGCGCGCCCTCCTGCCGATAGGCCGGGCCGACAGCCTGAATCCGCATCGTGACGATCCGATCCGGATGAAAGCCCTCGGGAAAGGCGGTGAGGCGCCAGAGGCTCTTTATCAGCAGGCCTGCGCCGACGAGCAACACGATCGTCAAGGCGAACTCGAGCGCGACGAGCGTCGTTCTCGTGCGGAGTTTGCCCGTGATCGGCAGTGTGCCGGTCAGTGCCTGTTTCAACACTCCGCGCGCATCGTCCTTCCAGAGCGACCAGACAGGAACCATGCCGAAGACCAGTGCCGCGACGATGGCTGCCGCTGCAGCAAACACGAGCGCGCGGCCGTCGACCGTGGTCTCCTGCAGCCGCGGGACCCCGTATGGCAGGATTCGGACGATCGTGGCCAGACTCCATCGCGCGACCACGAGACCCGCGACGGCGCCCGCAGCGGCGACGAGCGCGCTTTCGACGAAGAATTGCCGCGACAACCGCCAACGCCCTGCCCCGATCGCTGCGCGGATCGCGACCTCGCCGCGCCGCGATGCAGCACGCGCGAGAAAGAGGTGGGCGACGTTCGCGCAGGCAATCAGAAACACGAAGCCGCTGGCCGCAAGAAGAATGATGAGGGGGCGCGTCGCATTGCCGACAATCTTCTCTTTGAGCGGTACTACCCGCAGGGTGGGAAACAGGCGGAAATCTGGATTCGCACTCTGCGTGAGGCCGCGAACCCTCTTGAGATCCGCCTCAGCGCGTTCGACGGAAACGCCTGCCTTCAGCGTCCCGATCACGTTGAAACTTCGCGTGACGCTGATGCCATTCGCCAGCTTCTCAAACGGCCTGATTGTCCATGGGCGATACGCGTCGATGGCTTTTTCCGGGAGACCGCTCGAGGCAAACGGTTTCGTCAACTGCGGGCGAAAGCCGGGGGGCATCACGCCGACGATCGTGACCTGACGGCCGTTGATCGTGACGGCACGTCCCGCGACAGCGGGGTCGGCATCAAACGCGCGTACGAAAAACGCGTGCGAGAGCACCAGCGCATCTTCACCGCTCCGCGGCAGCCGGCCCAGCATGGGTTTGGCATCCGAGATAGCCCAGAAGTCCTCCGACACCCACGCGACCCGGGACTCCGCCGCGTTGCCGGCGGTGTAGACGACGTACTCGCTGGTGTCGAACGCGACGAGGCCGTCGAAGGTGGCCGCCTGTTCCTTCCATCCAAGAAAGTCGAGCGAGACGACCATCTCCAGATCACGATCGACCGTGGCGACCCACACAACGCGTTCGGGATCGGGATAGGACAACGAGCGAACGAGGACTGCATCGATAACGCTGAAGACGGCCGTGTTCAGTCCGATCCCTGCGGCCAGCGTCACGAGCACGGTCGCCGTGAACACCGGCGTACGCCGCATCTGCCGAAGACCGTAGCGGATATCGGCGCCGAGACCGTTGACCCATCCCACACCGCGTACCTCGAGCGCCTGCTCTTTCCAGCGCAGCGGATCGCCGAAGTCCAAGCGTGCGCGACGTCGGGCGTCGGCCGGCGACATGCCGGCAGCAACCAGCGCATCGGTGTGCGCCTCGAGATGCGCCCGCCACTCCGCCTCCATATCCGCTTCGAGTCGTCGGGGGCGCAGGAACGCTGACAAGAATGACCGCACCCGAGGCAAGGGACTCATAGGTCCTCCGGCGCCGCAGCGAGCACCAGGCCGATCGCTTCGGAAAAGCGCTTCCAATACGCCGCTTCGTCTTTGAGACGGCGCCGGCCGGCTGTTGTCAAGCAATAGAACTTGGCCTTGCGTTTGTTCTCCGACTCGCCCCAATCCGACTCGATCAAGCCCTGATGCTCGAGGCGATAGAGTGCGGGGTACAGGGACCCCTGCTGAATCTGCAAGGCTTCGCCCGAGATCTGCTGGATGCGGAGGAGGATGCCGTAGCCGTGTTCCGGACGCAGCGAGACGGCTTTGAGAATCAGGAGGTCCAGCGTGCCCTGCAGGAGTTCGGTCGTCGTCGCCATGAGGTGGCTCTCCTAGAACGTCACAGAGAGTAACTCCTGCTCTCCTAGGATGTCAAGGAGTGCCGTCATGGAACACCGCTAAAGCGCCGCGCTTCGACGCACGATAAGCCATATGCCGGCCGCGTCGTTGCACCACCTCGGTTACTTTTCTTTAACTTCTTTCTATGGAGCCCTACGTTGAAGACCATTCTGGTGTCCTTCACGCTGGCGGTTGCAGTGTCATCCTGTGTGAGCCCGTCTGGCCCGTCTGGCGCCGGTGACACGGTCACCATCGAGGGGCGTGTCTGGGGCAGGGCGGTATACAGCACCACCGTCGCCGGACCGGCGACGTATGTGGATCCCGTGAGCGGCGCCGTCGTCTCGACGACGCTTGATTCCGCAACGACAACGACGGACGCGAATGGTTTCTTCGTGCTGAAGACCAACACGGGGCCGGCGAAGAACTACTCCTGCAGTGCGTACACTGTGACGATCACAGCGGCAGGTCATCCAACCTTCAGCGTGACGGGAACATGGGGTTCTCATCCCAAGGACCAGGTGATTTCGCTGACCCCGCCGCAGCCAACGTCCGTCTCTTGTAACCCGCGTTGAGATCGAGACCGCGCTCGTCTGAGGCCGTGCGTCTGCAGGTCGCGGTGAGACCTCTGCTTGATAGAATCCCGCGTCATGCAGGTCGGCTCGAGACATCTCGTCGGTGGGCTCGTATGTGCGATGCTCGTCGGATTCGTGGTGTTCCGCGCAGCGGGCTCGGCTGGCCCGCAGGCCGGTCTCGCTGACGCTCGCGGAGCGAGCGAAGGCTGGCCGACCTACAACCGCGATCTCGCTGGCACCCGTTATTCGCGGCTGACGCAGATCAACACGACGAATGTCTCGACGCTGGTTCAGGCGTGGTCGTACCGGTTACGTCCTGAGCCAGGCAAGTCCGTTCCCGCGATCGACAAGCCAGCAAGTTCCTTTGAGCTCTTCCAGCAGGTCACACCCATCGTCGTCAATGGCGTGATGTATCTGCCGTCGGGGAATCGCCTCGTCTCGCTCCAGCCGGAAACCGGAAAAGAGATCTGGCGCTACGAGCTGCCGGAAGGCCTCGCGTCGTTTCGCGGCGTTGCCTACTGGCCCGGAGCAAGCGGTGTGCCGCCACGTGTTTTCTTCACGAGCTTGCGAAAGCTGATCGCGCTGCGCGCCGACGCTGGCGCACTGGCTCGTGACTTCGCCGACGGCGGTGTCCTCGATCTGGAGATTCCCTACGCCGGCGTGCCGGTGATCTATCGAAACGTCATCCTCATGGGTTCGAACTTCTTCGGGCCCGGCGAGCGGCACATCGGACCGCATCTGACGACGAGCCGAGGCGAGAAAGGCGACGTGCACGCCTACGACGCGCGCACGGGGAAGAAGGTGTGGGACTTTCACACCATCCCGCGGCCAGGAGAGGTCGGGCACGACACGTGGGGCAACGACAGCTGGAGAGATCGCACCGGCAACAACGTCTGGTCGTTCACGCTGACCGTAGACGAACAGCGCGGGATCGTTTACATGCCGGTCAGCGGTCCGGGCATGAACTACTACGGCGGCGATCGACCCGGGAACAATCTGTTCAGCAACTCGACGATCGCGCTCGACGCATTGACCGGCAAGTTGAAGTGGCATTTCCAGAACATCCGTCACGAGATCTGGGACTACAACCTTCCTCCCGCGCCCGGTCTGATCGACATCAAAAAAGACGGCCAGACGATTCCTGCACTCGCCCAGGTCGGCAAGTCCGCGTTCATGTTCATCCTGAATCGCGAGACCGGCGCGCCAATCCATGGCATCGACGAACGTCCGCAGGCCAAGGCCGACGTGCCGGGCGAGTGGTATCCGGCGACGCAGCCGATCCCGAAGAAGCCCGGTCCGCTCGCGCGCGTCAGCATGACGCGCAGCGATCTCGTCACCGCGGACGACACGACGCCCGCACACGCCGAGGCGTGTCGCGCGTTGTGGGACAAGGTGCAGTTTCGCAACGATGGTCCGTACACGCCGTGGAACTACCGGCCCACCGGCGCTCCGCCGTCGCTCGCCTTTCCCGGCATGACCGGCGGCGTGAACTGGGGCGGCACGGCGACCGATCCGGAGCTTGGCTACATCTTCGTCAACTCGAAGGACGAGCCCTCGTCCGGCTGGATCGCCCCGAATCCGCGCTACAACGAGAAGACGAAGAACACGGAGTTTCCGTACGTGCATCAGAGCGGCGGCACGCTCAGCGCCGACGCACGCGATGCGGACGGACGATCGCTCGGCGTGCTGCCCTGCTACCGTCCGCCATGGGCGAGTCTGATGGCCGTGAACGCCGCCACTGGCGAATTCGTCTGGCGCGTCCCGCTCGGCGTGAACGACGCATTACCCGACGGCAAGCGGAACGTCGGCTCACCCGGCTACGGCGGTCCGATCGTGACGGCCGGCGGTCTGGTGTTCATCGGCGCGACGCGTGACCGTCGCTTCCGTGCCTTCGATTCGCGGACTGGCAAAGAACTCTGGTCCACACGCTTCGACTTCAACGTCACCGCGGTTCCGATCACCTACATGGGCCGCAACGGCAAGCAGTACGTCGCCGTCACGGCTGCGACACAAGGGCAGGGCGACAAGGAAGCGCTGCACGTCTTCGCCCTGCCGTAGACAACGCGCGTCACTGCAGTCCCCATAACTCATGTTGGGTAGGCCGATCATCATCGGCGGGTAGTAGAATCGGCCGCCCGTGGGCACACCCACGCACCTACTTCCAGGGAGAGACCAACGATGAGGAGAGGAAGATCGGTCGCTCGCGCACGACACCTGATCGTGTACGCATTCGCCGTCTGCCTGGCGTTGGTGCTCGGCACAGGCGGCAACAGCGCGGCACAACGCGGCGAACCGGGCGAGGGCAACCGGCAGGGCGGTCCGCCGGGACGCGGACGGGCGAACTATTCGCTGAGCGATCCGGCGCCGAACGATCCCGCGCTGAAGGGTGCCATCGACATGCACGCGCACCAGGATCCCGACAGCTTCGGGCCGAGCTACGGGCAGGCGGCTCGCTCGATCGACGCGCTGGATCTGTACACCCGGGCAAAGGCGTCGGGCATGCGCGGGTTCATCATCAAGGGACACCTCGATCAGACCGCCGGGCTCGCCTACTACATGCGCAAGCTCCATCCCGACATGGAGATCTTCGGCGGCATGGGGTCGAACCTCACCACCGGCACGAAGGTCAACCCGTGGGCGATCACGCACATGGCCGAGATGAAAGGCGGATGGGGCCGCATCGTCTGGATGCCAAGCTGGGACTCGGAGAACAGCATCCACAAGCTGCCGCGCAAACCGTTCGCGTTCGTGCCGGTGGCGCACTGCAAGGGTCTGCCCTTCTGGATCGACTATCCGAAGCCGTGTCCTGATGGCGGTGAGCTGCTGCCGGAAGTCAAAGAGGCGTTGCAGGTGATCGCGAAGGCGAAGACCCGCGACAGCAACGGAGACCTGGTCCTCGCGACCGGACACAACTCGCCACCCGAAGTGAAGCTGATGGTGAAGGAAGCCGTTCGCGTGGGCGTGAAGCACATCATCATCACGCACCCGCTGCTCGACATCGTGGAGCTGACGCCGGCCGATATCAAAGAGACCGTGGCGATGGGTCCCGAGATCTACGCGGAGTTCACATCCGGTTTCGGCAACCCGAATGCACGGCCAGAAATGGTGAAGCTCTACGTCGAGGGCATTCGCGCCGCCGGCGTCGAGCACGCGTTCGTCTCGAGCGACACGGGTCAGCTCAACTCGAACTGGCAGCCGGATGCGCTGGCCAACTGCGCAAAGGTCCTGCGCGCCAATGGATTCACTGAGCGCGAACTCGATCTGCTGTTCAAGATCAACCCGGCAAAGATTCTCGGATTGCCGCTGCCAGCGGGAACGAAGTGATGGCCGCCGCGAGCACCGGAGTCGTTATGCGGAAGATGCCCGTCTTGGCGGCGCTCATCGTCGGCTGCGGATCGATCGGCCTCGCCCAAGGCGGTGCGCAGGCACCACCCGCCGGGGGCCGTCAGGGCGGCGAAGGCCGGACGGTCATCCTCGAACAGGCGCCGAAGGATCGTTCGATCGCGATTCCCAAAGAAACGCTGGCGCAGCATCTGAGGGACATGGATGCGAAGAAGCTCCAGACGCTTCGCATGATCGAGGGCGGCAAGTACAACGTGAACGTCCGGCGGATCACCGCCGCGGAGACGGGGCTCGTGCACCCGATCACCGCAGACCTGTGGGTCGTGCTCGAAGGCGGCGGGACGCTGACCACCGGCGGCGTTCTCGAGAAGGGCAAGATCCTCGGCGGACAGAGCCGCCCGATCAAAGCCGGCGACGTCGTCTACATACCTTCCGGTTTGCCGCACGGCGTGAGCGGCGTAGACAAGACGATCACGTGGCTCAACGTGCGATGGGACACGGACTGGGCGCCTGACTCGCCGATGGGTGCAGGCACGCTGAACGGCTTGCTCGGCCGGGCTGGCGGTGCACGCGGACGGGGGCCTGACCTACCCGCAGGAAGCCAGCAAGCCTTGCCCTACAGCTACGGCGGCAGCGGCGAGCTGTTCTTCTCGAAGGAGCAGCTCGATCAGATCATGGCCGGCATGCGACTGAAGAAGGCGAGCAACACGCGGCTCATCGAGGGCGGACGCTACAACGTGAACCTGCGGTGGAACGGCACGCCGTCAGTGGAAGTGCACGAGCAGACCATCGATACGTGGGTCGTCCTGGCAGGCGGCGCCACCGTGAACACCGGCTACGAGGTGAAAGGCGGCGAGCGTGTGCCCAACACAGGAGTGTCAGTCGTCACCAAGCCGGGCGACGTGTTCTTCCACCCATCGAACTTCTACCACGGCTTCAGTCAGGTGTCGCCCGACATCTTCTGGCTGAACATCCGCTGGGATGACAACTACAAATGAACTCCCAACTCCCAACTTCCAACTTCCAAACGTTGCGGAATCTCGGCGTTGTCGTTGCCAGCGTGGCGATGATGGTCGCCGTCGCGACGTTCTCGAATCGTGATGCGCAGGCGCAATCGGCCTCGCAACCGAGTGCTGCGCCGCGCACGTTTCCAGCGCCCGGTCAGGCACGCGGCGGCTATCCGCCGTGGACCAGCACGATGGCGAATCCCTATAAGGTGGTCCCGAACTGGCCGCAGCTCGGCGACATCAAGCCCGGCGCCGCGATCGGCATCATCCCCGACGGAAAAGGCGGTACCTGGCTGCATCACCGATCGGAGCCGCCGATCCTGCACATCGACGCATCGGGCAAGGTCGATCGCCGCTTTGGCAATGGCATGTTCGTGCAGGCGCACGGATTCTGTCAGGACCGCGATGGCAACTTCTGGGCGGGCGACAGCGGACCCTTCGCTGACAACCCGTCAACCAAGGGCCGCGGCTTCCAGCTGTTCAAGTTCAGTCCCGACGGCAAAGTGCTGCTGTCACTCGGCAAGGCCGGCGTCTCGAAGGCAGGTACCGACACATTCATCGGTCCGACTGCCTGCGCGATCGCGCCGAACGGCGACATCATTGTCGCCGACGGACACTGGCCGCGCCCGACCGATGCGCAGCAAGATGGCGATCGGATAGTGCGGCTCAGGCCTGACGGCACGTTCGTCGCGCAATACGGCAAGATGGGCACGGGCCCTGGCGAGTTCATGGGACCGCACGCGCTGGCGTTTGACTCGCAGGGACGGCTGTTCGTTGCGGATCGATCGAACAACCGCGTGCAGGTCTTCGATCGAAATATCCAGTTCGTCGATGAATGGCGGCACTTCGGGCGGCCAAGCGGCATCGCCATCCTCAGAGACGACACGCTCATCGTCGCCGACTCCGAGTCGAGTCAAGTCATCGGCGGTCCACCACAAGCGCCGGAAGGCGGCGGCAACGTGATCCGCAATCCCGGATGGGGCAATGGCATCAGGATTGGCAGCGCGAAAGACGGATCGCTCCGCTACTACGTGCAGGGCACGCGTCCGGAAGGTATGGGAGCGGACAACGAGGGCAACGTCTTCGCCGGCCTGACCGGCGGATGCGACGCGAGCCCGTCAGGCGGCTGTCTGCAGAAGTGGGTGAAGAAGTAAGGTCAAAGGTCAAACGTCAAAGGCGAGGGCAAAGGTATGACACGCATCACGTTTGGGGCCGTCGGCGTTCTGCTTGCAGTGTCGCAGGCCGGCACCACCGCGCAGGGCTCGAAGCCGCCACAGCTCGCCACCGACATCACCGCCGCCGACGTGCAGACCGTCGTCAAGGCGCCTACCGGTGGCGGTGACCGCCAGATGAAAGTCGTGGACATGGGCAAGTACAACGTCAGCGTCGGCGTGCTGCGCCGCGCCGCGACGAAACCGGGCGCACCGGTGGGTGCGATCAACCACGAGCACGTGACCGAGGTCTACTACATCATCTCGGGTTCCGGCACGCTGCTCACGGGTGGCACCGTGGAGGGCGCGAAGCCGCTGCCTGCGGACGGCGATATCGTGAAGATCGCGGTCGGCCCCAGCAACCAGGGCACGTTCAAGCAGGCGGCGCAGACGCGCAAAGTCGGCCCCGGCGACATCGTCATCATCCCGCCCGGCGTGTATCACGGCTTCACCGACGTCGAGGATCACGTGGAGTACATCTCGGTCCGGCCCGATCCCGATCACGTGCTGCCGGCAGGCTACGTGCACCCGCTGCTGAAGAAGTAGTGGCCGCCTTCAGGCGGCCGTAAGGATCTCGATAGCTATTTCAGCTTCGCCGGCTCCAGCAGCGCCTGATACACCATCAGCGGGAACTTCTCGCGAATGTCAGTCGCGTTCGGCAGGAGCTGCACCATCATCATGATGGCCAGCTTCTCCTGCGGATTGATCCGGTAGATCGTGCCGTACGCGCCCGCCCACCCATACGACCCGACATCGTCCATCCCGTTTGCGCCGTAGCGGTCGGTCGTCTCGAAGCCGAGGCCGAAGCCAAGCCCGTTCGGCGAATGCAGGGTGCCAACCTGGTTGGTGTGCATCAACGCGACCGAGCGCGGCGACAGGATCTGCACGCCGTCGAGCGTGCCGCCACCGCGAATCATCTCCAGGAAGCGACCGTAGTCGCGCGCCGTCGAGACGAGTCCTGCGCCGCCGGAGAACGCCTTACGCGGGCCGTCAACGTACGCACCTTGACCACGTCCACCTTCCGGCGCTCGAACGGCACGCCCGTCCGGGCCACTCGCGTACACAGTCGCGAGACGATCTTTCTGATCGGGCGAAACGAAGAACCGCGTGTCGGTCATTCCGAGCGGACCCGTCACACGCTCGGCAATCACACGATCGAGACTCTTGCCGGCTACACGCTCAATCACACAGCCCAGGACGTCGGTGTTGTAGCCGTAGACCCACGCCTCGCCTGGCTGGGCGACAAACGGCAACGTGCCCAGCCGTTCAATTGCGTCGCAGGTCGTCTCGTTCTTGTCGGCGAAGTACCAGCCCGCGCCGGCGGATGGACCGAGGCCTTTCGCTGCGTACTCGTTCGCAATGTGCGGCTCGATGCCGTACGAAATGCCGGCCGTGTGCGTCAGCAGATCGCGGATCGTGATTGGTCGTTTCGCCATCACGAGCCTCGTCTCATTTCCCTCGCGCACGGCAACCATCGTCCTAACGAAGGACGGAATGTAGGTGCCGACTTGATCGCTGAGACTCAGCTTGCCTTCTTCGACCAGCGTCAGCGCCGCCACGCTCGTGATGGCTTTGGACTGCGAGGCGATGCGAAACAGCGTGTCCATCCGCATCGGGCGTCCCGCCTCTTTGTCCGCCCAGCCGACGGCTTTCTGATAAACCGGACGTCCATCGCGAAGCACGAGCGCGACGACACCGGGAAGAAGGCCACGATCGACATACGACTGCAGCATCGCGTCGATGCGGGCCAGCCGCTCGGTCGACACCCCCGAGGCGGTGGTACCCGTAGACGATGCAGTGCTTCGTGCAGGGGCCTGCGCGGTGATCAGGGTGCCAGCCGCCGACAGGGCGGTGACAAGAACGATCGCAGCGAGCCGTCGATTCGACATCGGGTCTATCTCCTTGAGTTGGTGGGCGCGACGCCCGAGACCTCCTGTGGCGACACGAGCATTATGCGTCGGCTCAGCGGAATCTCTACCGGGAAGGAGGTCGTTCATTCCCGTCGATTCCGCCGTAGACTTGGCAGAACTTCCGTAGTCTCGCGAAGGAGGACTGCCATGGTGCGTCGCGTTCACGTCTGCATGCTGGTCGCACTCGCATCCATCACGCTCGCGGCGGCTGGTTCCCAGTCCGACTCACGGCCCCCCTCGGCGTACAAAGTCCCGAAGACATCCTTCGGTCACCCCGACCTCGAAGGCACCTGGACCAACAACAGCGCTACGCCGCTGCAGCGTCCTGCGGCCTGGGCCAACAAGGACGTGCTCACCGAGGCGGAAGTCGCGCAGGTACAGAACACGGCGAGGCAACTCGAGGAACAGGGAGACGCCCTGTTCGGCGACGAGCTGATCAGCGACGCGCTGCAGGGCCACACGGCGCCGAAGTCCCACGATACGGAGACGGGCAACTACAATGGCTTCTGGCTGCCGGCGCGAGACTTCGAACGCCGGACGTCGCTCATCATCGATCCGCCGAACGGTCGGATCCCACCTGAGACACCCGACGCACAGAAGCGGCGTGCTGCACTTGCGGAGAGGCGAAAGCTGAGCCCCGCGGACGGCCCGGAGAGCCGCGGCCTCAGCGAGCGGTGCATCACCTTTGGCGTGCCACGGTTCCAGGCGGCGTACAGCAGCGTCTATCAGATCGTGCAATCACCGACCCACGTCGTGTTCAACATGGAGACCATTCACGACGCGCGAGTGATCCCGATCGATGGACGTCCCCACGTCTCCGATCGCATCCAGCAGTGGCTTGGCGACTCGCGAGGACATTGGGAAGGCGACACGCTGGTGGTGGACACAAAAGGCTTCTCACCCAAGAGCAACTTCCAGGGATCGTCGAGCAACCTGCATCTGGTGGAACGTTTCACCCGGCTCGATCGCGACACGCTGCGGTACGACGCGACGATGAGCGACCCGACGACGTGGACGAAACCGTGGACGGCGCGGATCTATTTCAAGCGCACCGACGAACCGCTCCTCGAGTACGCGTGCCACGAAGGCAACGTCGGGATGTTCGGGATTCTCTCTGGCGCGAGGAAGATGGAAGCCGCGCAGACGGGGACCAAGGACCAGGCACCAAGGACCAAGGACTAGCGCCGGTCCAGGCCGTTCTCGGCGAGGAACTTCGAGAGCAGGTCCGCCACGGCGACGTTGTTCATGTCGGCGAACGGAATGTGCGTGTTGCCCTTGAGGCCGGCCTCGGGCAGCATCAGCACCTGAGCTTTGCCGCCGTACTTCGTGATCCGCTCGACGAACAGCCGCGAGTATTTGAGCCGCTCGGTATAGTTGGCCGACTTGTCCACGTTGTCGCCCCAGACAACCTGCATCGGGATCTTCGTCAGCTTCTTGAACTCGTCGAGCGGCACTTCGATCGGACCGAAGCCCGTCTCGGGGACTCCTGGGCCCTCCCCCTTTGGATACAGGTAGCCGACGTTCTCGTACATCACGATGCCGACAAGGTTGGACGTCTTGAGCGCCGTCAGGAGGGCCCGCATGCCGCCGGCCGAATTGGTGAGCGCGACGCTCGGACCAATCTTGTCCATGAGCTTCGCGGCCGCGTCCGACTGCACTTGTGCGTTCTCGATGGTGTCGAATTCGAGGTAGCGCGCCCGGGAAGCCTGGTTCCACGCCTCGGGATCCTTGGTGGGGAACTGCACGCCCTCGAACCAGTGCGGGTACTCGGCGCCGAAGCGCCAGGCGGTGAAGTTGCCTTGATCGCGTCCGGCACCCGCTGAGTACATGTGATCGGTGCAGCCCCAGTTGGCGCGGCCGACACGCGGGCCGTCCCAGATATAGACGGGATAGCCGCGGCGCAGGAAGATGCTCTGGAATCCCTCGCCACCATCCCAGCGATTCAGCCACGCCGTCGCTGCAGCGCTGTGCCACATCACGAGATTGATCCGGCGCGGGTTCACCGGAATCTGGTAGTCCACGTAGCCATGGTCGCAGTGCAGGGATTGGGTATTGGGATCGCCGACGACTTTCCCGCCCACGGCGAAGGAGCCCTGCTTTTGGATCGTGATGGGTGCGCTGTTGCCCTGCCGCTGACCCTGTGACGCTGCGTCACCCCGTGACGCTACGTAGCCTGTTGCGAGGACGGCCATCGCCGAGGCCACGAGCATTCCCGGACGGAAACGGTTGTTCATTTTTCGGTCTTGTCCCTGCCGTCTCGTGGCGCGCCGGTGCCCGAAGAACCCACGAACAGGCGGCGCCCGTCGGCAAAGGTCAAGTCGCGCCCGTTGCCCCTGAGCGACCCGTCCTTGGCGCGAAATCCCTCGACGATGATCTCGACGCCGTTTGGCAGTGAGTCTCTGGTGAATCCACGTCTGTACAAGGCGTTGGGCGGTCCGCCTTCGATCATCCACCGTTCAACGCCGCCTTTCGGCGTCTTCACGTCGAGGTGAATCCACGTGTGCGGGTTGATCCACTCCATCTTCACGACCGTTCCGCGCAGCTTGATCGGCTTGTTCGCATCGAACTCTGCCGCGAAGGCGTGATGAGCCGACGTCCTCGTCGCGAACATCATCGCAGCGGAAACGACCACCAGCATCAGCTTCACACGCATGGCACTCTCACCTTGACGATCTCGTCTTCGCGGCATCCGCGCGGCCACCGCGAAGAAGATTCGGCATCGCGTAGTTCCCTTCATGACAAGCGTACTCGTAAATCTGCGTGTCGTCCGACAGCTTCGAGATCGGAATCACCGCCGTCCACGGTTTCGTAAACGTCATCGGATCCTCGACGGTGATGGTGTACTCGATCGTATTGGCGTCGATCCGTTTGAACCGTTCGATAACGTGCAGCGACTCCGACGGCCTGGTCCAGATGTTGGCCCACTCGTAGTTCGTCCGGTCCAGGAAGTTCGTCGTGTCCACGACCAGCGTGTCGCCTTCCCATCGTCCGATGGCGTCGCCGAACCATTGGCGGATGTTTCCGTGCGTGCGTCCGCCTTCACGCGAAGCGCTTCGGCGAGATCCCGCCGTAGCCTCGGCGGAGGCGGAGCCGTCGGTTGGAATGACACGACGGTCGCGATACTCCTCGTGCAGGATCGTGACGAAGCCGGGACTCTGCACGATTCGATTGTGGCCGCCGTTGGGACCCTGCCACATCATGCCCGTGACACCATCGGTCAAGCAGCGCTCGCCGGTGTCCGGGTCCAGATACGATTCGAAGGGTCCGACTCCGTAGCGCGCCGACGAACGCGCTTCGGCTTTCTTCGCATCAGCGGTGAACGGGAGTCGCCCGTCGGACGGATCGGTGATGAGCGACGTGCGAGTCGAGACCTGTCGCGGCCGTCCGTGATCCTGCCAGAAGCTGTTGTACTCGTTGCCACGAATGGGCGACTCGGCCACGGAGCGGCGTCCCACGGCGGCGCCCTCGTTCCCGGCGAGTCGTTTCGCCTCCTGATCCCGCTCCACTTGCTGCCGCTCTTTGACTTCCTGCTCCGTCAACGACGCTCGCCCTTCGAGCTGCGCGGGCCGCTCCAACGGAATCGCTCCCTCGTATCTCCACACGCCTTGAAGATCCGGATCGCCCCACGCCGTACGTGGCGTCGTGGACGAAGCGTTCGTGGCCGATGAGGGGCTACACGCCGGCAGCGTCATCAGAGCCGCAGCCGCGAGCGACACGATGGCGAGGCCAGTTCGACTCGGCATCTGAACCTCCCCTACTTGTTGACCGTTCCCGTCGCCGGATCGATCACGCCGAGCTGCCCGTACATCAACTGCTCGACGAACTCCACGCACTTGTACTCACGAATCTGCGCGTCCCGGTCGAGGCGCCGGTACAGCGTCATGCGCATCTTCCAGGGGCGAGTGAAGACTTTCGAATCTTCAATGGTCGCTTCGTACGCAAGGTGATACGGACTGGTCGGCGTATAGCGTTCGACCACGTGCAGTGCGTCACTGTGAAAATTGCCGGCTCTGTCGAACCAGGTGTCCTCGTTGAAGTCAGTGGTGTCGACCACGAGCGTGTCGCCCTCCCAGCGGCCTCGAGACCATCCCATCCAGCTCGGGCTGGGACTGTTCCCGACTTTGTCCAGATGAATCGTGCGCGTCGTTCCCGCGAATTCGTAGGCGAAGAGGACCTTGTCCGTGCCCTGGAGAATCTGAAACGGATACGGCATGTAGGTGGCGCGCGGCACACCGGGCATGAAGCATTTGATCTCGGGATCGCGCTCCAGCCAGTGCGCGGCGTTCTCCTTCTTCTTCTCGAGCGCCCACGGTTGGTAGGGGATCTCGTCTCCTTCGACCACGCCCGCGCCGGCCGGCACACCACCAACCGCCCCGAGCGCACGGACCGAGGGAGCCGGCACATCCACGCGGGTCGCCCGAGAGAGCCCGGGCGTGCCGGTACGAGGCAAGGCCGGGACGATAGCCAGCGCCGGCCGGGCGGGATGCGCCTGGATGTCGTAGTTGGCGGTGTTGAGTGCCTGCCAGATGCCGTTCAGATCAGGAGTGCCGTTCGCGGTGCGCGCTGGTGCGTAGGAGGCGGACTGCGTGGAGACGGGAGTCGTGCACGCCGACACCACCACCCCCGCGATACTGGCCAACGTAACCGCGATCCGAGACCGGGCTCGCATGCCGCGACACTCCTTCGGGGTGGTGATTATGGGCCACTCGCGCCATCCGTCACAACAGCGTCCACCTGCCTCGATTCTGTTGAAGGACAATAAGGGTTTGGCCTGGCCATGAAAGGAGTGTGTGTCGGTGAAGAAGATCGGGTTCCTGTCGTTCGGGCACTGGACGCCGTCGCCGCAGTCACAAGTGCGCACCGCGTCGGATGCGTTACTCCAGTCGATCGAGCTGGCCGTGGCTGCCGAGGAGCTGGGCGCCGACGGCGCCTATTTCCGGGTGCACCACTTTGCCCGCCAGCTCGGCTCGCCATTCCCGCTGCTTGCTGCGGTCGGTGCGCGCACCAAGAAGATTGAGATTGGCACCGCCGTCATCGACATGCGCTATGAAAACCCGCTCTACATGGTCGAGGACGCGGGCGCGGCGGACATCATCGCCGGTGGCCGTCTCCAACTCGGTATCAGCCGAGGATCACCGGAGCAGGTGATCGACGGGTGGCGTTATTTCGGTTATGCGCCTGCGGACGGCGAAACACACGCCGAGATGGCCCGCCGCCACAGCGAGGTCTTCCTCGAACTGCTCAAGGGCAACGGCTTCGCGCAGCCCAACCCGCGGCCGATGTTTCCGAATCCGCCCGGACTGCTGCGCCTCGAGCCGCATTCAGAGGGACTACTCGAGCGGATCTGGTGGGGCTCCAGTTCGAACGCCACGTCGAAATGGGCCGCGCAACTGGGCATGAACCTCCAGAGCTCGACGCTCAAAGACGATGAGAGCGGCGAGCCGCTGCACGTTCAGCAGCGCAAGCAGATCGAGGCGTATCGGGAAGCCTGGAAGGAGGCCGGGCACCAGCGTGAGCCGCGCGTCTCCGTCAGCCGCAGCATCTTCGCGCTCGTCAACGACATCGATCGCGCCTACTTCGGACGCGACGGTCATAGCGAGGACCAGGTCGGCTACATCGATGCGAACACGCGCGCCATCTTCGGCCGCTCGTATGCCGCCGAGCCCAACGTGCTGGTCAAGCAACTTGCCGCAGACGAAGCCATCGCGGCCGCCGACACGCTGCTCTTAACCGTGCCGAACCAGTTGGGCGTGGAGTACAACGCTCACGCGATCGAAAGCATTCTCAAGTACGTCGCGCCTGAACTTGGCTGGCGCTGACCGACTACCAGGATTTCGCCTTGTCGTCGATCGCTCCGGACAGGATCGCCTTCCGTACGTCGTCAATGGTTTTGAGGCCTCCTGGCGCGAGGCCGCCCCATTCGAATCGAGTGGCGGCCGGAGTCCAGTGAAACAGCGCGACATGCCACGTATGCGTGCGACCGCCGCGTTCGTAGTAGACGAGACAGTCATTGGTCGTGCAGCCTGCCGCGATCAGCCGACGATGTGGCAGCGTCGAGTTGACGACATCGGTGCGCTGAAACTCACCGCCCGGCTCAGCGATGTCGAGCGTCGCGCTTCCCCATAGCGATTCCAGCTCGTCGCGGATGCCGAGCGGCAATCCGCGAATCGACGTGACGATGCTGAACCGGCCATCCTGCACGAGGGTCCGCAGTTCTTTCGACAATGCTCGCGGAGCCGTCGTCTGGCTCGCGAGGAGCACCGCCGACCAGAGGCTCACGAGGAAGGCGCAAACAAATCGCGTGGACTTCTTTCGAAAGAATCGCAGCATTGGCTTCGACCTAGAATGTGCCGATGGGAGCCTTCAAGCACCTCGAGACAAAAGTCGTCCGCGCAGGCTCGCCCTCGCCGCGAGTCAACGGTGCGGTGATCACGCCGATCTTCCAGTCGGCGAACTTCGAGTACGCGGGCGAGACGAACTATCACGACCTGAAATATATCAGGCTCAACAACACGCCGACGCACACTGCCCTTCACGCCAAGCTCGCGGCGATGGAAAACGGCGAGGCGGCGCTCGCGGCCGCGAGCGGCATGGCGGCTATTTCGACAACGCTGCTGACCGTGCTCGCGTCCGGCGACCATCTGCTCGCGCAGGACTGCTTGTACGGCGGCACGCTCGATCTCCTGAACACGGAACTCGCGGAGCTCGGCATCGAGACGACATTCATCGACGCCGACGCTCCCGCGTCATGGCCGGCGCTCGTCCGGCCGAACACGCGCGCCATCTACGTCGAGAGCCTGACCAACCCGTTGCTGCAGATCGCAGATCTCGAAGCGGTCGTCCAGTTCGCCAGGGACCATCGCCTCGTCTCGCTCATCGACAACACGTTCGCAACACCGGTCAACTTCCAGCCGATCGAGCACGGGTTCGACCTGGTACTGCACAGCGCTACCAAATATCTCAACGGCCATTCGGACATCGTCGCTGGCGTGGTGATCGGTTCGCGAGCCTGGATCGAGCGAATCACTCACCGCTTGAACCATCTGGGCGGCTCGCTCGATCCGCACGCGGCGTTTCTCCTGGACCGCGGGCTGAAGACGCTCGTCGTCCGAATGCGCTATCAGAACGCCTCGGCGCAACACCTTGCCGAGCGGCTCCATGTCCATCCCGCTGTAGCGCGTGTCAACTACGCCGGCTTGCCAAGCCACGCGCGCCATGAGCGCGCTCGCCGGCTGTTCGGCGGATTCAGCGGCATGCTCAGTTTCGAGGTGAACGGGGGCGCAGACGCGGCCGATCGCTTCATCGCTCACACGACGCTGCCGATCATCGCGCCCAGCCTTGGCGGTGCGGAGACGCTGCTGACGCGGCCGGCGCTCACGTCGCACGCCGGCATGGATCCCGAACAACGCCGCAGGGCCGGAATCAGTGACGGCCTGATCCGCATGTCGGTCGGACTCGAGTCGCCGGAGGAGATCCTCGAGGACTTGCTGCAGGCCCTCGAAGCCGCGGCGGTCAGCGCCCCAGCTGCTCCGCGTTGAGAGGCAATCTGGGATCTTTCACCGGGCATTGCAGCGCCCGTCGAAATAGTCAGACGACACGAATAGAATCGGCGGATGCGCGTCTTCGCGGTCACCGGTCTCGTTCTGCTCGCCATCTTCAGTGCTCCGGGCGCGCTTGCCCAGCAAGCCGCCGACACGATCGTCACGCACGGCAAGATCCTGACGGTGGACGCGGCCTTCCGCACCGTCGAAGCGCTGGCCATCAGCAACGGCCGCATCGTCGCCACCGGCACGAGTGCCGACATCGCGCGCTACGCAGGCAAGAACACGAGAGTCATCGACGTCGCCGGCGCCACGGTCATCCCGGGTCTCATCGACAACCACTTCCACTTCACGCGCGGCGCCGACACCTGGCATCAGCAGGCGAGGTTCGAAGGCGTCGAGTCACGCCGCGAAGCGCTGCGGATCCTCGGCGCCAAGGCGGCGAGCCTCAAGCCCGGTGAGTGGATCATGGTGCAAGGAGGCTGGACTCCGCGGCAGTTCGCGGACGCGCCAGGCGGCTTTACGCTCGAGGAGCTCGACGGCGTGGCGCCGAACAACCCAACGTTCGTCCAGGAGGGATACAGCGTTGTCTACGCGAACGGCCTCGCGCTGAAGGCGGTCGGGCTGAACCCGGCCGACGGCGCGCGCCGCAACGCGCAGGGTCTCGTGTCGTTCCAGCCGCCGATGGCGCTCTACGACGCCATGCCCAAGACATCGGCCGCGCAGCGCGAGCAGAACCTCACCGATTTCATGCGCGAGCTCAACTCGACGGGTCTCACTGGCGTCTACAGCCTGGGTCAGTCAGAGTTTCTCGCCGCGCGGGCGGCGAAAGGGCCACTGCCCCTCCGGCTGTGGCAGACGTTGAATTTCAACGCGGCTGATCCGGCGTCGGCGTCGAAGGCCGCGGAGCTCATCTCGCGCTCGCGGCCGAATCAGTTCGACGGTCAGCACGGCATCTTCGGCCTGGGCGAGGTTCTCTACGGGCCGTTCTTCGATCTCGCGCCACGCAAGGAGCCCTGGCCGGCCGCGATCATGAGCGAGTACGGCAAGCTCGCGACTGCGGCCGCGCGCGCGGGCTGGCATGTCCACCAGCACGTCATCAACAACAACGCCGTCACGGATCTGCTGGACACGCTCGAGCAGGTGAACAAGACGCAGCCGCTCACCGGCCTGCGCTGGACGCTCGGACACGTCTACGACATCTCGGCGGTCAACATCGCGCGTGCGAAAGCGATGGGCATCACGCTCGGCGTCCATGGCGCGGCGATGCAAGCCGGTGCACACATGCCTCTGCGCCGAATCGCCGACAGTGGCATCGTATACGGCTTGGGTACCGACGCGACCATCGTCTCGCACTACAGTCCGTTCGTGACGCTGGGATGGGTGGTCAGCGGCCTCGACGTTGGCGGCAACAAGGTGCTCGACGAGACCCTGACGCGCGAGGAGGCACTGATCGCGCACACACGCTCGAACGCGTACCTGTTCTCCCAGGAGAAGGCGCTCGGCTCCCTCGAGGTCGGCAAGCAGGCAGATCTCGTCGTGCTTGACCGCGACTACATGACCGTGCCGGCGGCCGATATCAAGCGCATCACGCCAACGATGACGATGGTCGGCGGGCGGGTGGTGTTCGAAAGAGAGAGCGGCACCTTATCCGAGGCGTTGCGGGCCCACGTGAAGGACGACCGGTTCCAGATTGTCACGTCGATCAGAGGACTGCCGCTCGGTGTCCGCGACGCACTGCAAGTATTGTTCGGTACGTCAACACTCGACATCGCCGAGCGTGGAGCTGAGTTCGGGAGTTCGACGCTCTCGAAGCGTCGGCTCGTGGCGGCGGGCTGCTCGATGGCATATTGCCTGGTCTACTACGAACGCGACGGCACCCCTCACACGTGGCACGTGGCGCTGTTTCACTGGACACCGGCGGCGACACGGTTCGAGTGGGGCGGCACTGCCCCATCTGGCCTCAAGACCATTGACGCCGTTCGGAACGCGGTTCAGTCGGGGGCGATCAAAAGCCCGAACAACGTTTGGTAGGCGGATTCCCTCATCTCGGCACGAGCGCGTCGATCGATGTCGGGCGTGGTCTGGAGTCGAGAAATGCCCGCATGTCGCCGAGCTCGGCGTCGGACACGAGCTTCTCCGTGTACGGCGGCATCTGCGCGCGTGGGGTTCGAACAGCACGGACGAACGCCGCGAGCGCCAACGGGTTCGGCCCGAGCCGCGGACCAGTGATTGGCGCCCCCTGACCTTCGCGGCCATGGCACTGGAAGCAGCCCTTGCGAACGAACAACTGTCGTCCCGCTTCCACATTTCCAGCAGGCGCCGATTGCGACGCCGCCGGCAGCGGCACGGCAAGCATGCCGCCACAGAGTGCGATCACCATCAATACGCGCGTCACGTTCAACGTTGTGTGCATCGCGTTAACGCGGCTGCATGATCACGTCCACGAGCGCCGGCTCGCCGCGTTTGACGACCTCGATTGCGCGTCTGATGGCCGGACCGAGATCCGCGGGACTGGAGATCGGCCCCTGCGCAGACACGCCAAGGCCCTGCGCGAGCTTGGCGAAATCGATTGCGGGATTGTCCAGCGTGAGGCCGACATTGACGCTGTCGGGGCCTCGATTCCGGCGTGATGTCATCCGCTGCACGTGCATCACTTCTTCGTGATACGCGCGGTTGTTGTTCATGATGATCAACAACGGGATCTTGTGATGCGCGGCCGTCCAGAGCGCGGCCGGCCCATACAGGAGATCCCCGTCATTCTGAATGCTGACCGAGAGGCGACCGTGCTTACGGTTTGCCAAGGCCGCACCGATCGTCGCCGGCGCACCGTACCCGATTCCCGCCGCCCCGGTGCCGCCGATGTGATGGTAGGGCTTCTCGAACTTCCACAAGCGCTGCGGCCACGCCGAGAATCCCGCAGACGAGGGCCCAAACGCCGATGACACCAGAGACCAGTCCTCGTTGCGAATCTGCGCCCAGAGTTCGGCGGCGGCACGCGCGGTCGAAATCGGCGTGCTGTCCCACGCATATCCCGCATCGGTTCGCGCACGATCGAATGCAGCGCGACTGGCGGCGGCGAGACGCGTTCCGCGTTCCTCGAACGCGCGCCTTCGATCGGCGGTGATCAGGCGCTTCACCGCTTCGATGAGCGACGGCAGCGTCGCTTCCGCATCCGCGGCGATGGCGACGTCGACTTCCGGGTAGCGCTGAAAGTCCTGGTAGTTGGATTTCAGATACAAGTCGCCAGCGGTTATGGTGGCAAGTTTCACACCGGTCTTCGTCAGCGGCCTGGATGTGCGGTGCACCTGATCGCGGAACGCATGCAACACGCCGAAGATGTTGGCCGTTTCGAGCGCCACGATGACGTCCGCCTCTCCGATGGTCGCCTCGGATCTCATCGTCTGGTTCAGCGGATGTTGCGACGGAAAATTCATGCGGCCGTTCTGGCTGATGACCGCGGCCTGCAGCAGCTCGGCGAGCTCGATCAGGTGCTGCATGCCAGCCGGTGTCCGCGCTAATTTGTCGGCGATCAACAGCGGGTTGGTCGCGCCGACGAGCAGACGCGCGATCTCAGCGACAGCGCCAGAGTCGCCTTGCGGTGGCGACGCGAGCGTGAGCTTCGGCACGCGCAGATTCGCTCCGTCCGGGATTGGGCGCTCCTGCAGTTCCGTGTCGGCCACGATCACCACAGGACCGTACGGCGGCGTCATCGCAATCTTGTACGCGCGAACCGCCGACTCGCCGAAGTGCTGCAGCGACGCGGGTGTGTCGTCCCACTTGACGTAGTCGCGCACCATTGCCGATGCGTCCTGCACACTGTGCCACCACTCGTACCCTTGCTGCCGCATCGTCGCGTCGAGTGTGTTGCCGAGCACGAGGTAGACGGGCACGCGATCGACGTAGGCGTTGTAGATCGCCATCGAGGCATGCTGCAGGCCCACGGTGCCGTGCGCGAACACGGCGAGCGGCTTGCCCTCGATCTTGAAGTACCCGTGCGCCATCGCCACGGCGCTTTCCTCGTGGCAGCACGTGATCATCTCGGGAGTTTTGTTCCCGCCGTAGGTGACGACCGATTCGTGCAGACCACGGAACGATGAGCCCGGGTTGACGCAGGCATAATCGAGTGCGAGCGACTTCAGCACGTCGACCATGTAGTCCGAACCGCTCGATCCTTGTGTCAGGACTTCGCTTTCGCGCGAAGTGTTGTCCTGAGGTCTCGCGTCAGACTGCGGTGCCACCGCCGCCTGGTCGGCGGCCAGCGAGTTCGATGCCGTGAGCGCCGTGGTGCCGACGACGGCGTGTTTGAGGAAGTTTCGACGATCGAGAGAAGTGTCCCTCGGCTTTCCCATCGGGCGGCAGCCTCCAGGAACGCACAGCGCGACTCGCGCGGAGCGTTGTCAGATACTACTCGCGAACCGTTTCGAACCTATTTTTTCTGTTGCGCCTCCGCTTCGCGGACCCTCTCTGCGAATGACTTTTCCGCGTTCGCAACCATCGCCTTGAACGCCTCGGCGTCCATGCACGTGACGCAGAGCGGATTGACGGGGAGCGCGGGGTTCAACGGACGGCCGAGGTTCTGCCGGTGATTGTGGAGGAAGAGGTCTGGAGGCTGGAGCGCCTTCATCCTCTGAAGGGTCATCCTCGTATCTTCGATAACCTTGGGGTGCCTTGGATTGCCGATGAGCTGAACCCCCGCGTTAGGAGTTTCACCGCCGCGGAATGCGACCGAATAGTCCTTACCGCCGTCGGAGACGGTGGTCATCCACACGGTCGCCCCTTGCGTATGTCCCGGCACCCAGAGGGCGCGCAAGGTCACGCCGCCCAGGGAAATCGTATCCCCGTCCTTGATGACGCGATCGACGTGGACCGCCACCATGCCGCGGAATCCTCCAGCGGAGTTGTCTTGACCGGCTTCAAGCGCCGCGGCATCGCCACCGAGCGCGATGACTTGCGCTCCGGTCAATTTCTTCATCGCCGCGTGTCCCTGGACGTGATCAAAATGCGCATGGCTCGATATGATCATTTTGATGTCCTTGACGTCGAACCCCACCTTCTTGATGTTCGACACGATGACGTCGTGCATCTCGTTGGTGCCGGTGTCATGAAGGATGTGGCCCTGCGGAGTCGTGATCAAATAGGAGCCATACTCGCCGCCCACCCAATAGATGTTGCCGATGACGCGAAACCCTTCGGGCGGCGGCGTCTGATTCTGAGCCTGAGCGGGTTCTACGCGTCCCGCGGCGCCGAGCAGTGACAATGTCCCGATCGCTGCGCCGAGCAGCCTCAACGCACTGATCTGACGCATAAGACCTCCCTGACCTGTCATGGCGGGCTTCCGAGGCCCTACCGTCTCCATGAGTCTAACCGGCCGAGCAAACATAACCCTCGCCGGGAATTCAGTCCAGTTGCATCGTGGATGGCGCTTCGCTCTTTACCAGTGCTGAGGATTTCATAACGCTGCTTGATACCAAGAAGCGTCGGGTAGCTTTTCCCTTCAGCGAGCGGATTGCCGCCGGGATTTGAACCGGGGATGGAGGTTTTGCAGATTGCCCAGGGTTGGCTCGGATCAACGCTCGCGCGGCTCAGGGCTCCAAGCCGCACGGCGTCTCGTGCTGTGCAGAATCGCCGCGCCTACCTCCGAATCGGCCGGCCGCGATACTCATTCTGGGTAATCACGCCGTCGCGATTGACATCCTGACCATCGAACTCGGGACGCGACCACGGCCATTCGTTCCACCGAATGCGGCCGTCGCCGTCCTTGTCGATGCTGGCGAAACTATTCGCCTCGCGCCCCGCACCATCGAACTCGCCTCTCGAGAGGCGCCGATCGTCGTTCACGTCGAGCCGCTCGAAAGCATTCCGGCTGCCTTCCCACTCGTTGCGGTCGATGTAGCCGTTGCCGTTGATGTCGAAGTATTCGAAGCGGTCTCTGGCGACCCGATCGCCGCCGTTGCCGACGCGATCGCCGCGGCGCGAAACAGCGCTGCTCGCCTGCTCGCCGCGCTGCTCGCCATTGGCGCAATAACGCACGTTCGAGCCTGGCACTGTCCAGTCTCCGAACCGCTCCCGGTATTCAGGCGAGTCGACGAGTTGATCGACGAGGGCGGCGGAACCTCGCATCGAGACGAAAATCCCGGCGTTCTTCATCCCTTCCGGATCCGGTCCGCGGTTGAGAAGATGACGATAGACATCGACCAACATGGCGTCCCTGGATTGGCTGCCAAACCGCTGCAGATGTTCTGGTGATTGGGCGATGCCACGAACGATTTCGCGAACCGTGGTGCGCCTGCTCAAACGATCGACCCACACAGAGGCGCCGGGATCCGCCGAACGCTCGAGGACCTGCCGATACACCTGTTCGATAACCTGGCTCGCATCCGTCGTGCATGGCTGTTGAGCCAACGCCGAGTACGGGGCGACGGTAAGCGCGCAGACGAGTACGGTTAGACGCCACATGACATCCTCCTGAGTTCCAGTCCAAGCACGGCTGGTACTGGACAGCGCTGCACGTCCACGAAGGATTTCTGCAAGTGCGGTGCCCCTGTTCCGTGCCGCCATCGCACGGTCGAAGATGCTGGAGCCGGTCAGTGCTGCTGAGTGGTGTGGGCGGCTACTGGATCCCAAGCGACGGGAGGTATCGCTCGACGGTGAGCAGGATGACGACGTCGGGGCGTTCCTGGCGCACCAGGTTGGCGTCCGGGCCGCCCCGCGCCGCAACGTAGTAGTGCAGGCGCGAAAAAGCGTCTGCCAGAATCGGTGAGAGCGTGGCTCCATACGAGTCGGCGAGCAGGACGGCCTTCGGCAGGTTCGTGCCTGGCTGTTCCCATACGCGGTGCAGTTCCTCGTTGCGGATCAGCCGTGCACCAGGTGAGCGACGCTCGTAAGCGAAGCTGCGATCGTTCAGCTGGATCCCGAGCGCGAGCATGTTGACCAGGTCGCCGCTGTCGATCAGGCCGGTGTGAAGGATGTAATCCTCATCGCGCACACTCCCGACAGCTGGAACCCGCGCTCGCAGCGCATCGGTAATCGCCTGAGCCGCGCGGAAGGCGCCTTGAGCATTCCAGTGTGAATCGCCGCGGTAGTAGAGCTGCGCGTCGCGATGCGGCAGCAGTGCCTCCCGGAGATCGACGACGTCGAGCTGCGGATGCCTCGAGAGCCGAGTCCTGATTTCCTCGAGCAGACCGGGCGCGTGCGGGCCGTATCGAGCGGGGACGTATTCCGGGTAAACCGTGTGCTTGTTCGGTGCGAGCGCGACGAGATAGCGGGCCCCGAGCTCCGCATATTCCTCGACCCTCGCATCCTGATGCGTCAGCCAGGCCTCGACGTCCGAATCGGAATGAGGCCAGCGGCCGCCGAAGTCCCGGATGTCGACGCCGTCGCCGCTGGCCGCGTAGAACAGCCAGCCGTCGCGTCCGACGATCACGTTGTCGACCGGCGACTGCCGGAGGAAGTGAAACTTGAACAGGTGATGCCACCGAATGAGCCGGTCGCGCCACCCGAAGTTGTCCCGGAAGTACGCGTCGAACTGTTCGGGATACTGCGCGCCGGCTTTCGCGAGGTCCGGTCGCGCGACACGCGTCCGCTGCTCGTTCGACAGTGCACCGTCGGTGCCGCCCATCGTCGCGAGTGGCACGACGAGGGCCGTCAGGAAGAGCACGATGCGAAGAAGACGAAGGCCGCGCATCAGAAGCGGAAGTAGATGAAGGGGTTGTAGGTGCCGGCCGCCACGTAGAGCAGCGACAGCGCGAGCACGGCGGCCTGGAGCGCCATGGCCGGCAGGCGCAGCGCGCTTAACGCTCCGGCCGGAGAGAAGCGATCGAGACGGGACTGTAGCGGGCGCGTGGCAAGCAGCACCGCGACCGCGAGCACGATCTGCACCTCGATCGACAGGTAGTACATCGGGGGCACGGCCGTAGGCCCGCTCTGCCCCGACATTGCGCTCAGGTACGTCATCGCTCCCGCAAAGGTCCCAGCCCGGAAGAACACCCAGCCGACGAGGACGACCAGCAGCGCATAGACCCGGCGGACGACGGCGGGTGCGGCGGCGACTGCGGCGCCGAAGCGAGTTTTCTCGAGCACGAGAAACACGCCGTGAAAGAGGCCCCAGACAATGAAGGTCCAGCTCGCCCCGTGCCATAACCCGCACAGCAGGAAGACTGTCAGCAGGTTGCGATACGACTTCATGCGGCCAGAGCGGCTGCCCCCCATCGGCACAAACAGGTAGTCGCGGAACCACGACGACAGCGAGATGTGCCACCGCCGCCAGAAGTCGCGGACCGACTCGCTGGTGTAGGGATGACGGAAGTTCTCGGGCAGCGTGAAGCCGAACATGTGACCCATACCGATCGCCATGTCCGAATAGCCAGAGAAATCGAAGTAGATCTGCAGCGCGTAACAGACGATTCCCAGCCACGCCGCGGGCGTGCCGAGCTCGGCGGCCGGCAGCGCAAAGATCTGATCGGCGACGTTCCCGAGCGGGTTGGCCAGCAGCATCTTCTTGCCGAGCCCACTGATGAAGCGCGATACCCCCAGATCGAGACGCTCGAGGGTGACGGTCGGACGCGGCAGCGGTGCCGCGATGTCATTGAAGCGCAGGATGGGACCGGCGACCAGATGCGGGAAGAAGGACAAGTAAAAAGCGACGTGCACCGGGTTGCGCGCCGCCGGCGCGTGTCGCCGGTAGACGTCGACGACGTACGAGAGCGCTTCGAACGTGACGAACGAGATGCCGATCGGCAGATGCACGGGCGCATGCGGTGTCGTCGACACGCCTGCCTGCTCGAGCAGCGCGTTGAGGTTGAGCACCAGGAAGTTCGTGTACTTGAAATAGACCAGCGCGCCGATGTTGAAAATCACCGACACGGTGAGGAGGAGCCGCCGGGATTGCCCGGTCGCACGCTCGAGGACGAGCGCGAGCGCCCAGTTGATCGCCGTCGACAGCGCGAGCAAGAGCACGAGGTGCTTCTCGCCCCACGCGTAGAAGATCCAGCTGGCCGCGACGAGCAGCGCGGTCCGCAACCGCGTGGGAGTGATGGCGAAGGCCGCCAGGACGAGGGGGAGGAACAGGAATAGAAAAGTGGGGGACGTGAAGACCATGCCGTCGAGTCACATGGTACGTCGATCACCTCCACTCCTCACGAGGTGACGTAGTACTCGAGCGATCGGATCGTGAACCGCTGCTCCTCGACCATGTTCGCGCGGGTGTCGTCAGCCACCAGGCGGGGCTGTGTCAGTATCTCCCAGCCCCACGCGGAGTCTCCGTCGTCATTCGAAGGACTTCGCGCTCTGCATAGTCTCGGCCGCTATCGAAACAGCAACGTCGAGAGGTGATAGAGATCGTTCTTCCAGACAGGGAAGGTATGGGCCCCACCGACGTCAATGTGCCAGATGTGGGGGACCTTGTTCGCCGATAGGTAGTTGTGCACGCCTTCGCTGATGTTGAACAGCGTGTCCTTGTCGCCGCACGACACCCAGAGCAGCTTCAGCTTCTGCGCGGCCACCGTCGGGTTCGGAACCAGCTGCGCCGGTTGGGCCGTGTTCGGCGCCGACGAGAAGCCACCGACCCAGGCAAACGTGTCGAGGTTGGCCAGACCGAAATTCAACGACTGTCCGCCACCCATCGAGAGACCCGCGAGGGCGCGGTGCTCGCGATCGGCCTGCACCGAGTAGCGTGACTCGATGAACGGGACCAGGTCGCCGACCAGTTCCCGCTCGAACGCCGCATAGGCGGTGAACTCGACGGCCATTCCCGCGCCGCCGGGACGGCCGCGTCCGGCCCCATCCGCTGCAGGCGCGGCGCCTGCCGGCCCGCCAGCTCGCGTTCCTTCGGGAGCACCCTGAGGAGTCGCGCCCGCAGGGGCCTGGCCACCGGCACCGGGGCCTCCACCACCCCGTCCACCCCTGCCAGCGAACATCGTCGACGGTTCGTTCGACGCACGGCCGTTGGGCATCACGATGATCATTGGGACTGCCTTGTTGGCGGCAATCAGATTATCGAGAATCACGTCCGCCACGCCGAACTGCGTCCAGTGGCTTTCGTTGCCGCCAATTCCATGCAGCAGGTACAGCACGGGATACTTCCGCGCCGCAGAGTACCCAGGCGGCGTATAGACGATCGCCGGCCGCTTGTTGCCCGTGACTTTGGAGTCGTACTCGACCCGTTCGACACGACCGGACTGGATACCCGACTGGCGAACGTCGAATCCCGCCGGCGCGTTGGGATACGCCGGCGCGGGTGCCGACTGGCTCGCGAGGCTGACCGCACCCAGTCCGCATCCGATAATGATCGCTGCGAGCGAATTCAATCGCGGTCGAGATCTCGCCATGTTCCTACCTCGCGAAATGATGGGCCGTGGTTCGAAACTGCCGAATCGTAGCGATTGCATGCCGGTCGCGCAACTACCCGTCTAGCTGTCCGTGGTGATCAGTTCATTCAAGATGAAACGCACCGCCGCTCCATTCTTCCGGAGCGATGTCGGCGATGGTTTCGGTGAAGTCCCAGCGGTGGCCAAGAAAGTCCTGAGCATTGTATTGGCGCTCGCCATAGGGCTGGTCTTTCGGCTCGGTCAGGATGATGGCTCCACGCTGTCGCGCACGCTGGCAGTGACCCTGGGCATCCTCGATTCGGACCTGAACGAGATGCGAGTTGTTCGGCGCAACCGTGCCTTCGGCGATAGTGAAGCAACCGTCTCCAGCTTTCATCTGGATGCGGTGGTTGGCGATGCGCAGCCGCACAGTAAAGCCGAACGCCTTCGCCAGCCAATCAGCGGCGGCGCTTGGATCGGGATAAATAAGCACAGGGATCACGGTGCAAGGTGGTACCGAGCGATTAAGTCGCATCTGGAAACTTTAGCAACGACAGTCCGGTCGGATAGGTCTACTTCGGCCAGTCCGCAGTCGGGTCAACGTTCATCATGGACTGCGCCTGCGTCTTCGGGATCATCGGCCTGATGTAAGGTCGTCCCACAGCCTTATGGCACGAATAGCAGTTCTCCAGCATCGTCCGATACGTCTGCGCGAATTTCGCGACGTCCTTTGCGTCGATCGCGGCCTTCACGTCGGCCAGGCTGCCTGTATCGATGCCGCCGAAGATGCCTTCGATATCGACCTGTTCTCTGTCCGGGCCTGACGATCGGATCATCGGCGACTTCTTGATCAGCCACTGCATGTGACCACGCGCCTCGTTGAACTGGTACGTCGCGAGCGGCCAGTTCTTCGCCTGCGCAGCAAACCAGAGGTTCGTCCAGTGCCACTGCACGTCCATCATGATGTGGGAGTTGGACGGCACGAGCGTTTTGAGCCGTTCCACATCAGCGGCAAGTGTTTTCAGATCAGGCGGAGTCGGCGGCGCCGCCGGTGCGCGACCCGCGGGTGGCTGCTGCTGTGCGCGCAGCGATGCGCCGACGGCAAGACCGCACATGAGCACGAGAGCAAGAAGAATGAATCGCTGTGTCATCGATGACTCCTTGGCCGCGCAAGTCTACCGCTACGGCCCGGGAAGCCTCATCTCTGAGATTCGATCTCAGGTCGTCGCGCAGATCACGAAGGAGGCCCGCAGCGCGAAGTAGAGATGGTGGGACTCAGTGATCGGCCGCCGTAAAGTCCACCGACGCCAGGTTCTCCACGAACGGATCGTTGAAGGCCATGAGCTCCAGGTGTTGAGGATGATGCTGATACGCCCGTAGCGCAGCGACCGACGCGAACGCCATGATCAGCACCAGGTCCCAGCTGCGGGCATCGTGCAGTTCGTCGCGGCCGATCTCGAGATTCTGGATTCCCTCAATCGCGCTGCGCAGGCCGAGCATGCGCTCGCAGAAGGCGGCGATGTGTTCGTCACTCGTCTCGTCGCGGTACTTCAGGAACACGTAGTGCCGCAGCATCGCTCACTCCCAGCGGACCTGGGCACCCGGCGCGATGATCGGCGGCGAGCTGTTCAGCGTGTCCTTTGCGAAACCGGCCGCGGCTTTGTATCGGCTCATGAAGGAGTCTCGTTCCGCAGCGGGAATGACTGCGTCGATGTCGTCGAACACGCCGCCGCAGCGCTCGTCCAGCAGATTGAGGAGGCCGAAGGGTCCTGCCCCGCGATTCCGCAGCACCACTGCCGAAATCTCGGCGCACAGCCGCGCGTCGTAGGCCTGCAGGGCCCGTCCGGTCACGCCGTGCTCGAGCATGGCGGCACCCAGCACACGCGCGTCCATCATCGCCTGACTCGCACCGTTAGAGCCCGTGGGATACATCACGTGGGCCGCATCGCCGAGCAGGGCGACATTGCCGTCCACCCAGGTGGACACCGGATCGCGATCGATCATCGGGTACTCGTAGACGGCATCGGCACCCCGCAGCATGGCCGGAACGTCCAGCCAGTCGTAGTTCCAGCCTTCGAAATGATGGATGAACGACTCGAGCTCCACACGCCGGTTCCAGTCGCCGGTCGGCCATCCGGCCTTGTTGTCGACGGTAATCTCGGCGATCCAGTTGATCGACGCGAGTCCGGTGACGGGGTCGGGGTTCGAGATCGGATAGAAGACGACGCGGTGGCGATGCGTGCCGAGGCCGATGAACGAGGCGCCGGTACGGATCGGCAGACCCGGGGTGACGCCTCGCCACATGATCGCGCCGCCCCACTGGATGGGCGGCTGGTTCGGGTGCATCTGCGCGCGCACGGCCGAATGCAGACCGTCGGCGCCGATCAGGAGGGACCCTTCGATCTCCAACTGCTCGCCGTCGCGCGTCTCGACCGTGGCGCGGACACCGCTCGCGTCGTTGCAGTAACCAGTGACCGTCATGCCGGTCCGAACGGCGCTGGCGCCGAGACGGTCGAGCACGGCTTCGTACAGGAGCATCTGCAGACCGCCGCGGTGCACCGAGTATTGCGGCCATTTGTAACCGGCGCGCACGCCGCGCGGCTCGGCGTAGACCTCTTTGCCG